>Ga0209495_1000151_pt1 | contig 53604 bp, 54 predicted proteins | sample EN1Hudsemesocosm_FD_184629 | JGI IMG/M metagenome (GOLD analysis project Ga0209495, IMG submission 184629) | Methane-oxidizing microbial communities from mesocosms in the Hudson Canyon - EN1E Hudson Canyon (SPAdes) (version 2) | ecosystem: Environmental > Aquatic > Marine > Cold seeps | place...
CAGTAGTGGCAGAACATCTTCCTGCAAACTGCACACTTATTGGTTGGTCTTTGGGTGGATTAGTGGCGCAGCAGATAGCCAACTCTCATCCAGAGAAACTTAAACAACTGGTGTTGATTTGCTCCAGTCCAAAATTTTCTAGAAGTACAGATTGGCCTGGAATTGATCCCAAAGTGCTGGATTTTTTTACTCAGCAGCTCGAGCTAGATTTCTCTAAAATGATAGTGCGTTTTTTGGCTATACAAGCCATGGGTAGTGAGAATGCCCGGCAAGATGCAAAAACAATTAAACAGGCGCTACAAAAATATCCACTCCCGTCTTCAGTTGCATTAGCTGAAGGTTTAAAGCTGTTGCAAGATACTGATTTACGTGAACAATTTAAAACCTTGTTGATGCCTTGCCAAGTGTTTTTAAGCCACTTTGATACCCTAGTGCCTGAAAAAATCGCTCCCATTATTCAACAACTTAACCCCAAGGTCACGATAGACCTTATCTCTGATGCTGCTCATGCTCCTTTTATTTCAAACACCGAGGACTTTGCTAAACGTCTAGTTGAATCACTGGTTTAATGACTAATACCTAGTTGGTGTGGGTATAAAGCAAGGTAAAGCTTTATAAAAACCTGAAAATGGTTAATAATTGAACACGAGAGGTTAAAGTAGTAGAGGTGTAAAAGTGAATATTACTAACAATGTAAATTCTGCCATTGTCAGCGGCACTATTGGCATTCAAAGAGCATCTAATGGCATTACACAAAATGCCTCAAATTTAGCTGGCTTGTCAGCTTTTTCTGCGCCCTCTCGCGACCCTCAAGAGTTTTTGGCAAACGCTACGTTAAACCAACTCAGTGCAATCAAACAAACACTTCCACAAGCTAGTGAAGGAATTACCTCGAATCTAGTTGGATTATCAGTCAATCTTACTAACGCACAAGCGTCTGCAAAAGTAGTAGATACAGCTAGCGGTACCGTTGGAACAATACTGGATATTCTGGCCTAGCCTTATGAATATTCTTCCTCCCGTACCCACTCCTACAGTATTTAACGTTGGCACCGTTAATACCGAGTCTGTGCGCAGAGATAATACTCAACGAGAAGCGGTGCCACAGTTAGTTGCGAATGAAAAATCAGCAGCTGAAACAGGTGTGGGTTCTGAAGCGGATAAGGTTAAAACACCTGGGCAAGCTCCCCCACCGCTTACTTATGAAAAGCCGGTTCCTCAGGGAGGCCAACAGCTCAATACGCAAAATGATTCTGCTAAAGACAATGGGCAGGATGCGAGTGCGGGTAAAGAAAATGCGGAAGAGCAACAACAGCAACAACAAGCCGAACAACAGCAAATTACAGAGCTAAAACAACGAGACGCCGAAGTAAGAGCCCATGAACAAGCTCATGCATCTTTGGGTGGTCAATATGCCAGTTCACCTCAATATGAATATGAAAGAGGGCCAGACGGCAGACGATATGCAGTAGGTGGCGAAGTTTCAATAGATATATCAGAAGCTTCTACACCCGAGGAAACTATTCGCAAGGCACAACAGGTTAAAGCCGCAGCTTTAGCTCCAGCAGAGCCTAGTGCGCAAGATTTAAGGGTCGCAACCGAAGCCACACAAATAACCCTAGAAGCGCGTAGTGAAATAGCACGTGAGAATGCTAAAGAAGCACAAGAGGCATATAACCAAGCTGTTCCAGACATTCAGAATACCGAGGAAGAACAACAAAACTCTATTATTGGGGCGACCCCTTCACTTGAAGACATTGTTGATGCTTTAGATGTCGGCATACCTACCCGTTCACTGGATATTAGTCAGTCGCAGGTTGATGAAAATAATTTCATTGACCTAGAGATTGATTTGGATGGTGCGAGTCAATTTCTGGCAAACAGAGACTTAGAAATTACACGTAGAGTATCAGTGATTGAAAGTTTTTATACTCAAGTGTCAAGCCCACGTGCTGACGGATTGCAGCAATCCGCATAAACCAGCTAAAAATAAGCTTTATCTCAGAATGAAAAAAGCCCTCGAACGAGGGCTTTTTAGTTTCTAGGGATAAGTTATTTTTTGGCTTTGGCAAAAGCGTCAGCAAAAGCATTACCCATCATTTGATTCGACTGTTTTGGCTGAGTCTTCTGATGATTGGTCTTAGCTGGGCGATTATTGGGCTTTTTATCTGCACCATGTTTTTGTGCAGCTGGTTTTGATGCCTGATTAGGCGTATCGCCCATCCGCATAGTGAAAGAGACACGTTTTCTTTCAACATCCACTTCCATCACTTTAACTTTGACAATATCGCCTGTTTTGACGATATCTCTAGGGTCAGCAATAAACTTGTCGGTCATGGCGCTGATATGAACGAGGCCGTCTTGATGGACTCCTACATCAACAAACGCTCCAAAATTGGCAACGTTGCTCACGACACCTTCTAAAATCATGCCTACTTTTAGATCTTTTAAAGATTGCACGTCATCTTTAAAGTTTGCTGTTTTAAATTCTGGGCGAGGATCTCGACCGGGTTTATCAAGCTCGCTGATAATGTCGGTTATTGTGGGTAAACCAAAGGAATCGGTGACAAAGTCTTCAGGTTTAAGTTTTTGCAACACTTCGGTGTTGCCGACTATATCATTCATCGCAATACGAGCATGATCGACAATTGAATTCACTACTGGGTAAGCTTCAGGGTGCACGGCTGATGCGTCAAGAGGATCATCACCACCCATGATACGTAAAAACCCTGCAGCTTGTTCATAAGCTTTTGGCCCTAATCGGTCAACGCTAAGCAATGATTTACGGCGCTTAAATGCCCCATGCTGATCACGGTAACTGACGATATTATTTGCTAGAGTGCGGTTTAGTCCCGATACATGACTAAGCAAAGCACCAGAAGCAGTGTTGATATCTACACCTACCGCATTCACACAGTCTTCAATCACTGTGCTGAGTGATTTACCTAAATTGCTCTGGCTCACATCGTGTTGATATTGGCCTACGCCTATGGCTTTAGGTTCAATTTTAACTAATTCTGCGAGTGGATCTTGTAGTCGTCTCGCGATCGAAACTGCGCCACGTAATGACACATCCATATCCGGCAATTCGTTTGACGCTAACTCTGATGCAGAATAAACAGAGGCTCCTGCTTCACTGACAATAATTTTGCTCACGCCCAAGTCGGGGTTGGCTTTGATCATTTCGGCCGCGAGCTTATCGGTTTCTCTTGAACCTGTGCCATTGCCGATACTAATAAGTTGTACTTTGTGTTGTTTGCATAAAGTTGACAGGGTGCGAAGTGACTTGTCCCATTGATTCTGTGGCACATGAGGAAATATAGTAGCAGTGGCTAATACCTTTCCTGTTGGGTCTACAATCGCTATTTTCACACCTGTACGAAGACCAGGGTCTAAGCCCATAGTAACTTTGGGGCCAGCGGGTGCTGCCATCAACAAATCATTTAGATTCTTAGCAAATACATTAATTGCGTCTTGTTCTGCTTGCTCACGTACGGCACCAAATAATTCGTTTTCCATATGCAACATTGTTTTGACTCGCCATGTCCATTGCACTACCGATGCTAACCAAGTGTCAGCTGGTCTATTGGCAAATTTAATGTTGAAGTGTTCGGCAATAATTTGTTCGCAATATGAACTTCTGTCTCCTTCATCCTTCTCTGGATCTGCATCTAGACTGACTTGTAGGATGCTTTCGTTTCTTCCCCTAAACATTGCTAGGGATCTATGGGAAGGAATTTTTTTCAAGAACTCGGTATGTGAAAAATAGTCTTTGTATTTACTGCCTTCGTTTTCTTTGCCAGCTATAACTTGGCTTTTTATGTGGGCGTGTTTGTTTAAATGTTGACGAATCTTTTGCAACAACTGTGCATCTTCAGCAAATCGCTCCATTAAAATATATTTTGCGCCATCTAGAGCTGCTTTAGTATCAGATATTTCTGCATTTTCTTTTACGAATGTTTGAGCCTCAGACTCAGGATCAAGTTGCGGGTTGTCAAATAGTGCATTAGCTAAAGGTTCAAGCCCTAACTCAATGGCAATTTGCCCCTTGGTGCGGCGTTTGGGTTTAAACGGTAGGTATATATCTTCTAATTCTGTTTTATTTTCGGCGCCTAACAAACTGCTTTTTAATTGCGGCGTCATTTTTTCTTGTTCTTCAATCGATTTAATAATGACTTTTCGTCTGTCTTCTAAATCCCGCAAATACGTTAAGCGTTGCTCTAATTTTCTCAATGCTATGTCGTCTAGTCCATTGGTCGCTTCTTTTCGATAACGAGCTATAAAAGGTACGGTCGACCCTTCATCCAACAACTTTACCGCTGCCTGAACTTGTTGCGCTTGCACTTGTAACTCTTGCGCAATTTTTTCCACTATCATCATCGAAGACCCTGTATGTCATTCATTTTCATCTAGGCACTTATATAGGGGTGCGAGAGAGAAATTACCAGCGCTTGATGAATAAAAGTGGTAATTAAATTCATTCTTTCTCAAAGGCTTCTTGATACTTAATGGAGTTTATAAACCACTCCTTTGTGCCGCTTGGCGTTTTGACCATGCAAACATCGTCTACACTCTTTTTGATTAAGGCTCTTGCCATAGGTGAATCAATGGATATGAAGTTTCTATCTTCACCATAAATTTCTTCTGGGCCAACAATGCGAAAAGACTTAACTTCACCCTCATTATTTTCAATCTGTACCCAAGCGCCAAAAAACACCTTGCCGTCTTGTGCAGGCGAATGGTGAACTACCTGCAGCTCTGGAAGTAGTTTTCTTAGAAACCTAACGCGCCTATCTATTTCTCGTAACAATCGCTTGTTGTATTGATAATCTGCATTCTCCGATCTATCTCCGAGACTCGCTGCCCAGCTAACAATTTTTGTGATTTCAGGCCGCTTTTTCATCCATAAATGTTCATGCTCATCATAGAGTTTTTTGTAGCCCTCAGGTGTTATTAGCTTTGTTTTCAATCTTGAATCTAACCCAAAGTGTTATTTGATTGCGCTGAGTATAGATTTTCTAAGGCATTTACCAAAGCGTCTATTGTTCAAATAGGAAAACTTGTGTCCGTTTCACCATGAAAAGTAATTTATCAACCCTAAAGTAAGCGACACCTAGATGTGTGAGAATTATGTAAAAACAAAATTAGTCGTGGTTTACCAAGGGTCACAGCTCTGATCTAAAATGCGGTAGACGATGACAAAAAAGTTGCAACATCAAGAGGTAATAAAAACCATTTTGTTAGCGCAATTTAATCCAAAAAATAATGACTTTTTGCCGTGTAAAAACATGGTTTTAGACTACGCTTAATAGTAATCAAAGTGAAGTAGGGTTTTTAACAAAAATCACTGCAAGGTCATATTTGATAGACACTTTGAGGAACCCTGCGTTAAAGAGAGTTGCCCTTTTTTACGCTCTTTATAGAGTCAACTGAAATAAGAGAGCAAGTCATACTACCTTTAAACTTGGCAACACTTGATTTGAGGTAAATAACGACATCCAAACATTTAAAGTTGAAATAAAATTTAGTCGAAAAGACAACAAATTACAGTTTAAATTACCCGGTTAATTCGGGATAAATAGCCCTTTTGAAGGGCAACAGAGTGAAGGGAATAAGGTTCAGCAGGGAGAATAGCTGATTATCAAAGTGATAAACCTAAGCCGAGCAAGGTTACTTGTTCGGCTTTTTATTTGAGTGGTCACTTATTTCTGCGCATTGGTATGAGTGATATTTTATCTATTTAGTTGGCATGGTCTATTTTGATTATTTCAAGCAATTCCACTTCAAATATTAAGGTTGAGTGACTCGGTATTTTGCCTGTAGAACGGACTCCGTAGGCTAAAGCTGAAGGCACATAAAACTTATATTTAGCTCCTACATTCATCAATTGAACTCCCTCAGTCCAACCTTTAATGACTCGGTTTAGTGGAAAGCTTGATGGCTTATTGCGTGAATAAGATGAATCAAATTCTGTTCCATCTAATAAAGTACCAAGATAATGAACTTTTACCGTATCAGAAGCATTAGGTTTACTGCCTTTGCCATTTTTTAGTACTTCATACTGTAAACCTGAGCCAGTGGTAGTCACGCCGGGGCGTTTAGCATTTGTGGTTAAAAAGTCTATGCCTTTAGCTCTATTTTCATCTGCCCTTAGCGCTTTTAATTCGACTTGCTTTTCTCTTACCAGTGACTCAACCGCACGAGTAATAGAATGAATTTCGTCGTTATCTAATTGTGACTGATTCTGTAAGGCTGCAATAAAACCTTTTACTAATAAGTTTTGGTCGTATTCAAAACCTACTTCTTTTTGATGGGTGATTTTACGTTCTACAATTTGACCCATGCTAGCGCCCAGCGCATAAGATTGTTTTTGTTGTTCTGTATCAAGGGCTAATATTTCAACTTTCATATTATCAACAGGCGGGGGCTGACAAGCACTTAAGATTAAGGCTGAGACAATCAAAACAGTGATTGAGGTATTTTTCATTATAATTTTCCAACAAGCAGTATGTGATTGGTTGGCAAACGCATATACTAAATGCATATGACAAAAGAGAAACCAATTGAATAAACATACTAATATCATCTATTTTGTTTTGTCGCTAAGTGTTTTAACACTTATGGCTTGCGGTGGTTCAAGTAATGTCCCTGTAAGCTCAGTTCGCCATGCTGAAGGTGGTTCTCACGCGTCCCACATATCTGCAGACAATACGATTACGGTTGTTTCTACTATTGAAAATGGCATTACCGTTTGGGATTTAGCCAAAAACGAACAGCGATTTGTGTGGCGACATCAAGATGATGGCAATAACTCAGTGACTAACATTCACATCGCCTTTGATAATTCTTACGTTGTGACTTCTGATCGAGAAGCATTTGCTTTGTGGAACTTAGACATTGGTGAGCCAGAAGGTTTTTGGCGAATAGATGAAGCAAGTATTCGAGACATAGCCGTCTCAAACCAAGGACGAGGTATTTTGGTTGGGCGTGGAAATGGTAAAGTGATGTTTTTTGAGCCTAAAACAGGTAGGCGATTGGAATTTTTGGGTCACCAAGAAAAAATTAACAGTGTGGATATTTCACCTAATGGTTTTTATGCATTAACAGGTGGCAACGACTATTTAGCCTATTTATGGGATACTCGAACTGGTCAAGTTATTCATAAATTCGACCATACTAGTCGAGTCACTAAGGTCGCTCTAGATGACAATGGACGCTACGCATTTACCGCTGACAGCAAGCGAGATGCGCGGGTTTGGGATTTGGTTACAGGTAAAGAAGTTAGCAACTTAAGGTTTTCTGCAAGACAACGAATATTCACTGCAGCCGTGTTTTCAGATGATGGTAAGTATTTACTAACAGGCTCACCAGCAAGACGCATAAATCGCTGGGATGTGGAAACAGGTAAAGAGTTAAACGAATGGCGAGTATCCGCCCGTGAAGGTAGTAAGCCAGCATCTGCCGTAGTGCATGATATAGGTTTTACTAGCGAAAACGAAATTATTTCAGAAAGTAGCAGTGGTTTACTAGAAAAGTGGAAGATTGAAAATTAATGAGCACAGTACAAACAGATATCGAACAATTACAAATGAAAATGGCTTTCCAAGAAGACACTATAGAAAGCCTTAACCAAGCGCTAATCCAACAACAAAAACAAATGGATGATTTGCAATTTCAGCTCAAACAACTGGTGTCAAAAATTAGCGCAATTGAACCAAGCAATATGGCGTCAGAGAAAGAAGAGTCTCCACCACCACATTATTGATTTATTAAGTGGCGTTGGAATGTGCTAAATCTCAATGTGAAGGTCTAAATGGGAATTACACACAAACAACACATCACTCCGGCTTAAACACTCCAATTACGCTTTCACTGGCACGCGTTGCTTTGGCGACTTTTTTATCTGCTTGGGATTCTGAATAATGGCACTTAACGCATTGCAATTTTTCCACGTTATTTTCGAAATACAACATAATGGTATCTAGTGCTCGACATTTTGGGCAGGTTGCACCTGCGACAAAACGTTTTTTAATTTTATTAACCATGGTTTAAGAGATTTTTTCGGTTGCTCATCTTGGTATGATACCCCCATTCAAATTAGAGTGTTATCCCGTATTAGTTTAAGTACCACTAATTACTAACTAAACGATTAAAATAACTAAAAAGTTCATAACAGGTTTTCATGATCCAATTTTCAGATGTTTCGTTAATGCGTGGCAGTAAAGTTTTACTACGAGATGCCAATGCTACAGTCTATCCAGGCCATAAAGCCGGCCTGATTGGTGCCAATGGGTGTGGTAAGTCCACATTATTTGCTTTGATAAAAGGTGAGTTACATACCGAACAAGGGGATTTTAATATTCCTAAAAATTGGCAAATTGTCTCTGTTGCTCAAGAAACGCCAGCTGTTGAACGTTCTGCCCTAGATTATGTAATTGACGGTGATAAACAATACAGGAAGCTGCAATCGCAATTAGTTGCAGCCGAACAGGCTCATAATGGCGAACAGATCGCCCATTTGCATGGCTTGTTAGAGCATGTAGGTGCCTATGATATTGATGCCCGTGCCGCGACTATTTTAGCCGGTTTAGGTTTTGCTAATGATGTAATGAAAAACCCTGTTTCTGCATTCTCTGGTGGTTGGAGAATGCGTTTGAATCTAGCCCAGGCACTACTTTGCCACTCAGATTTGTTGTTATTAGATGAACCCACTAACCACCTCGATTTAGACGCAGTAATTTGGTTAGAGAAATGGTTACAACGTTACACTGGCACTTTGATGCTGATATCTCACGATAAGTCTTTTCTGGACAGCACAGTGAATGAAATTATCAGTGTTGAGCAGCAGCAATTGGTCAGCTATACAGGTAATTACGATGCCTACGAAAAACAACGGGCAGAACGTTTACGTTTACAAAGTTTGCAGTATTCAAAACAACAAGATCAAATTGCCCATCTAGAATCTTTCATAAATAGATTTGGTGCCAAAGCCAGTAAAGCTAAACAGGCACAAAGCCGAGTAAAACAGTTAGCAAAAATGGAAACATTGCTACCTGTTATGGCTGCCTCAGAATTTAGTTTTGAGTTTTTTACGCCGCCTAAGTTGCCTAATCCATTGATTAAAATGGAACAGGTAAAAGTAGGATATGGCGATACTATCATTTTAGAAAAACTGCACTTAAACCTAGTGCCGGGGAGTCGCATCGGTTTATTAGGAAAAAATGGTGCGGGTAAATCTACTTTAATCAAATTGTTAGCCGGTGAAAAATCGCCTATGGAGGGCTTGTACGAAACCTCTGCGGGTTTGCGCATTGGCTACTTTGCACAGCATCAATTGGAATTTTTACGAGGTGACGACTCAGCCATTGCGCATATGCAAAGGTTAGATAAAAAGGCTACCGAACAAAGCCTCAGAGATTATTTAGGCGGTTTTGGTTTTCGTGGTGATAATGCGTTAAGCAAGGTAGCACCTATGTCAGGGGGTGAAAAAGCCCGTTTGGTATTGGCTTTAACCGTTTATCAAAAGCCTAACTTGCTACTACTAGATGAACCCACTAACCATTTAGACTTAGATATGCGACATGCACTGAATATTGCGTTGCAAGGGTTTGAAGGTGCCATGGTTTTGGTTTCGCACGACAGGTTTTTGCTCACATCAGTTTGTGATGATTTTTATTTAGTGGACTCCAAGCAGGTGCAAGCCTTTGACGGTGATTTAGACGACTACAAAGACTGGATCCTCAAAGGTGACAAAGGCACTGCCGCAGTTAGCGATAAAACCAGTGTGAAGCCTGATCGCAAAAATACTAAACGATTAGAAGCAGAATTTAGACAAGCTACAAAACCCATCAGAAAGTCCATTGAGAAATACGAAAAAACCATGGCGGATGCGCAAAAAAAACTAGCAGCGCTTGAACAGCAACTCGGTGATACTGAGTTGTACAACGCCGAAAATAAAACTCAACTCAAACAAGTACTAGCCGAACAAGCCAATAATAAATCTACTCTAGAAGAGGCAGAAATATGTTGGTTAGAGGCCCAGGAAGAGTTAGAGATTAAACAAAAAGAATTCGATCTTGAAAGTGTTGGTTAACACGATGTTTAGCGGACATTTATAAAGGTGGATAAACCAATTTCTGGTTACCACAAAGACGAAGAGGGCGACTGGGTAGCTGAATTGGCGTGTGGTCATTTTCAACACGTCAGGCATAACCCGCCTTGGGTGAGCCGCCCTTGGGTCATCACAGAAGATGGCCGAAACTTAATGCTGGGGCATAAATTGCCATGTAAAAAATGTGATTTACAGGCCCCTGTGGATATTATTTAGAATCGGTAGGACTAAAGATTTTCCATATACAGAAACGTGAAGCTAAAAGAGATTTTTATGTTTTAGTCCAATTAGGGTACCCTATCTTAATATTAATCTATGCCTTTGTTGTTGATGCTTCTCAAACCCCAAACCAATCAAAATGTCCGTTATGGTGAAATAGTCGAAAGCGACTTTATACCACCTTGGTGGGCTAAAAATAGACATGTGCAAACTATCTTCCCGCGTTTTATCCAAAAACGTGTCAAGCTTGATTATCGCAAGGAAAAGTTGGTCTTACCTGATGGCGACTTTGTTAATTTAATTTGGGCGGGTGATGTACAAAAATCATCAGGTTTAATTACTTTGTTTCATGGTTTAGAGGGCTCAATCCGCTCACATTATACCAACGACATGATGGCGAATTTTGTCAAACAAGGTTATGCAGTGGTGCTGATGCATTTTCGTGGTTGTGGCGGTGAGCAGAATATCACGCCTAGAGCTTATCATTCTGGCGAAACTGGTGATGCTTGGTATTTTTTGAACTGGCTTGAGCAGAAATTCCCTGAAACACGCAAAGCGGCTATGGGTTTCTCCTTAGGCGCTAATATGTTGCTTAAACTCTTAAGTGAACAACCTAAACAACAAATTGTAAAAGCCGCGATGGCAGTGTCTACACCTTTCAATTTAGCGATTTGTGCGAATAGTATTAATCAAGGTTTCTCCAGAGTTTATCAGGCTTATTTGTTGAAAAGCATGGTTAATAACCTGTTGATTAAAATGCGCAATATGGATTATGCCAAGTTGCTCAAAGTTACAGAATCACAAATTAAGCAGTTTAAGAGTTTTCGAGATTTTGATGAACATATCACCGCACCACTGCACGGTTTTGCAGGGGCAGATGATTATTATCAAAAATGTAGTTCGCAGAACTTTCTTAAGGGCATAGCCACGCCAACTTTGGTTGTACATGCTAAAGATGATCCCTTTATGCATGAGTGTATTGTGCCTAGTGCCGATACCTTATCGCCAAACGTGTGCCTTGAAGTGAGTGAAAATGGTGGCCACGTAGGTTTTATGCAAGGTACACCTTGGCGGCCCAAAATTTGGATGCAGCAAAGGGCAAATACCTTCTTTCAACCTTTTGTTTCTGACAAGGCCAAAAATATACTTGCCGGTAATACACTATGATCATTCCGATTGCAGACTTAACCGAAGAGACGTTACTGAATATCATTGAAGGCTTTGTATTGCGCGAAGGCACTGAATATGGAGAAGCTGATGTGTCACTGGAAGACAAAGTGCAACAAGTGTTGGCACAGCTAAAGTCAGGAGATGTGTTATTAGTCTATTCTGAATTGCATGAAACAGTGAACATTATCCCCAAGCAGCAGCTAGGGGAATTTGAATTATCAGAGACTCAACAGCAATAACCCATTCAGCTAGTGGGCTAAAAAGACTAAGTTAAAGTTGACCGGCACGGTTAACCCAATTGAACTTAACCCCGCCAGTTTTTGTAAGGTTTCAATCCCAGTCGTTAAAGCAAAATCTGCAGACGAAATTAAAATTGGCTGAGTGCTGGTGGCCACTATTCCATTATCCGCTTTACGTGTGACTTGCACAGAGACGTTAATTGTTTTGCTGATACCCATAAGGCTTAATTCTGCTGGAATTGTAACTGCAATCGAACTACCTTTTTCAAGGGCCAAGACACTATTCGGCAATTGAGCAGTTAAATTAGTCGAAGGAAATTTATCCACTAAAAACAGTTTTTCGCGCATACGCGTATCACGGATTTCGATGCCAGAATCAATACTTGTTAGGTCAATCTTAATCTGCAATTTCCCTTCAGGACTAAATTCACCTTTCAGAGCTCTAAATTGCTGTATTTCACTCACATGCTGATTTTTAGTTGAGACAAAATTTAAGCTCGACTCGCTTTCAACTAACATCCAATGTGCATTGGCTGAAAAACAACATAAAGACAAGCCAATAAAAATAGTGCGTAAAAGTAAAAAATTCATAAAAAACTCATTTGGTAGAAATGATGCTGTTATAAAGGCTGGTTGTCGTTGCCAAATTCACATTTCACTATGCTTGGCCAATCGACACTCTGGTCGCCCGTAATAAAAAAATCAGGGTTGATAACACTAGTACGTAGGTTGTAGCTTAAAGGTGTAAAATCATGTGCTAGGATTTTACCGCCCGCTTCGACCACTATGCACTGCGATGCACCTGTATCCCATTCACCGGTTACTCCAAAACGTAAAAATACATCCGCTTTACCTTCTGCAATAAAACAGGCTTTAAGTGAACAACTGCCAGCGGGCAGGGTTTGATATACACGATCTTCACTTAGGCTAGACATCACTTTTTCACGAGCTTGTCTGCGGCTGATAGCAATAATAAGCGGATCTTCATTAGGGGCTTTTAAGTTACGCACAAAAATTTGTTTGTTTTCTACAGGACATTCCTTAAACGCGCCATGACCTTTCAATGCAGAATACAATGTTTCACCAGTGGGCCAGTAAATCACCCCCATAATAGGTACATTGTTTTCTATTAATGCGATGTTTACCGCAAAATCACCACTGCGAGCGATAAATTCTTGGGTGCCATCAATAGGATCAATAAGCCAATATCGCGTCCACGTTTTACGTTCCGCTAATTCACCTAATTCGGTTTCTTCAGACATGATGGGAATATCGGGTGTTGCTTCTTGCAACAACGCCATAATCACTTCGTTGGCTTTGTAGTCAGCGGTTGTGACAGGAGAGTCGTCCTCTTTTTGAAAACTAGTAAAATCGCCGCTGTCGTATATTTCTAATACCACTTTGCCTGCTTTTACCGCGGTTTTTTTAGCGATCTCTAAAAGTTGTTGTGCGTTTTCTGTTGGCATTAGCGCGCCCTCTTCCATTTTTCAGCGAGTAACAATGCAGCAATACATCTTGCTTCTACAAAATCATCTTTGGCTAACAAAGCGTCAATATCATGAATCGACCATTTAACCACTTCTAAAGGTTCAGGTTCATCACCGGGCAGAACTTCAGGGTATAAACCTTCGGCGATAAAAATAGTCATTTTTGCATCAAAAAATGCAGGAGCCATATTTAGGCTATGCAATGGATGCAACACTTTGGCACCAAAACCTACTTCTTCTTTTAATTCTCTATCGGCGGCCACTTCTGCTGATTCACCAGGGTCAATCAAACCTTTTGGGAAACCCAATTCATAAGTATGGGTTCCAGCGGCATATTCCTTTACTAACAAAAACTCATCATCATTGATAAAAGGCACTATCATCACGGCGCCCCTGCCACTACCGGCCATACGTTCAAAAATTCGGGTTTCACCATTGGAAAATTCCAAATCGACTTGTTCTATTTTAAACAGTCCGCTTTTGGCAACCACCTTGCGCGAGTGAATTTTTGGTAGTGATTTTTTATTGTCAGTGTTGCTCATGAATTTTTCGCGTTAACATAGCTGCCGATTACTTCTGTTCAAATATGAAATGAACTTTAAATCGATGAATTTTCTAGTATTTTAAATATACCTGTTAAATAGAGGACATGCCACTTGTCAAAGCTTGCTTGGAAAGATATTCACACTGTGTTGCTCGATATGGACGGCACCTTACTCGACTTGCACTTCGACAATCATTTTTGGTTAGAACATTTGCCCGAAAAACTGGCCAAGAAGCATGATGTTTCATTACAAAAAGCCAAAGATATGATGGCGATTGAGTATGAACAGGTAATGGGCACTCTGAGTTGGTATTGCTTAGATTTTTGGGCCGAAAAATTAGATATTGATATTGTTGAGGCCAAGCGAGAAATCGAACATTTGATCAGTATGCGAGATGATAGCTTACCTTTTATCGACGCACTAAAAGCTTCAGGGCGTGAGGTGATATTAGTCACCAATGCTCATCCTGAGAGTTTATCTTTGAAAGTTGAGCATACTCAGCTTGATCAACATATTGACCAGTTAATTTCGACCCACGAATTCGCGGTCACCAAAGAATCTCAAGTTTTGTGGCAAAAATTACAGGAAAAACTGGGTTTTGACTCACAACACACATTATTTGTAGACGACAGCTTAGGGATCTTAAAAGCCGCACAAGACTTTGGAATCAAACATTTACTGGCAGTTAGTAACCCAGATAGCAAACAACCAACCAGAGATATTGTCGATTATCCTTCAATACAAGATTATCGTTATTTAATGGATGATATTAAAGCGAATCCGATTATTGGCTGAACGCCAATCCAACATTACTGAGGGTATTAACTGCGTTAAAACTTAATCGGATAATACCCATCTGTACCAGGCTTGCCAAAAAACTGCGCAGCTTGATGGACTTCTTTGGGTAAGTTGGCTTCAGGTTTAAAGCGACCTTCCACTGTAAAGCTCATGTCAGCTGGAATAAGCGTTTTGGCGGTTAAACCAAAACGGTTAGGTGGTTTAACATCGACCACTATACTGCCATTTTCACAGCTTAAGTCAGCATTAAAGTTACCTAAGTCAATTACACCAGTGGAGCCAGTAAAGTTAGCGTTTAACCATTGGCCTTTACCTGTGAATGTTTGACAACCCGCCTCATAGTCCACTTCATCTAGTTGCACTTTAAAACGTCCGTCGGCCTGCACGGGAATAGGCAAAGGTAACAAACTGATCACTAAATCGGTGGGTATGTAAGCCAATAAGTTTTCAACTTCTAGATGCTGGCCTTTAAAACTAATGTATCCGTTTGCCGATATTTGTTCGACATCTCGTATATTGCCAGCTTTTAGCTGTGCGCTTATCTCGCCTAATAACAGTGGGAAAAAAGAAAGGGTCCAGTTGACATCAGATACAGGCAGACCATTTATTTGTGCTCTTTGCGCATGACCATTCCAAATGGTGCCGGATATGCCACTCACACTTACCCCTTTGCCCAGTTGAATTTTTGATAAAACTTGAACGGCAGGTAAGTTAACGATTAAAAATACAAAATAAACCACTAGGCACAAACTGATCCATTTCAAAGCTGATTTCATGACTTACCTAACTTTAAACGACGAATTTTAACTTGTCCGGGTAAAGCAGATTCCACAATATCGATATCTAATATACTGACGCCAGTTTTTTCCAAGGACTGTAACCAGCTGAGTACGTCATTAAAGGGGGCTTGGTCTATCCATACTTGTAATTCATCACCTTGAGGTTGCATCCTAGAAATGGCAATTTTCATGCGACTGGCTGATTGATTCACGGCTTGAGGCAAAGAGCCTGAAAAAGAAGCTTTATTGCCACTACTACTGCGCAGCTGAACTGCCTTGTTGGCATTTTTTTGTACCCAAGCGAGTAACTCTGTTTGATTGTTAACTGCGTTTTGAGCTTTGTTTATAGAGGTGTTGAGCGGCGACCAAACCCCCCAATAAAATATGGCAACTAACAGCATAACCGCTGAAATAATCACTAAACGTTGTTCACGTTCACTGAGTTGTAAAAACGTACTTTTGAGCTTGTCCATATTAACTCCTAATCGACAAAGAGCCGATTACCTGATTATCTTTTTGGTTAATAGAGCCTTGCTCAACTGTAAAGCCTTGGGCTTCCGCTTGGCGCTTAAACTTGTCTAAGGCATCAAAATTACTGGCCACCACTTGCAGTCGTAATTCTGCACGAATACCGTCAAAACGCATGGTTTGTGGTTTTACCTGTGATGCTGCAAATGCGGGTTCGAGTTGACTCAACATAATTAACATTGATGCACCACCACCACCTTGTTCCAAGGTTTTCATTTGACGTGTCATAGTAGTTTTAAGATCGCGATAAGCACCAGCGTTAGGGAATGCACGTTTGTACTCGCTACTCACTTGTACTTTTAATGTGCTAAGTTGTGCATTTAGTCGATTCTGTTCTAGGCTTTTATCAATCAAAGTGGTGAACAGTGCAATCACTGCCAAAACCGCGGCTAAACGCCATTTTTTCCATTGGCCACCGACTTTGTTGTTAATTTTGTATTCGCCTTGCAACAAATTGAATGTTGCTGATTTCACCCCTTGTGCTAAGACTTTCATGGGTAATTCAAGAGGTTTTACCGACACCTCTAGATTCTCTATATTGGCTAAATCTGTAGCAGAATAATCATTAACTAAAAGTGCTTGTTCGGTTTGTTTAGCATGTTGTCGAGCCAGATGGTTAATGGCTTGGATTAGCCAGTCTCTTTCACCCTGTAAGCCTGCCCAATCATCTTTGCGGACCAACAGTTGTTCACCCAAGGCTAAGATAGACCATGCGTCTTTATCTGCTATGGGCAAGGCTAAAACGTCGGGTATGAGTTGATCGCAGGCTAAACCAGCTTGTTCAATTATGTTTAGCCAACTTCTTAATTTTTCTTTGTTAACTACGGCGACAGCCTGCTTGTTGCCGTCTTTTGGGCCTAAAGCAAAAAATTGCTGGGAGATATCACCACTTATTTCTTCTTCTAAAATAAACGGAATAGCGGCTATGGCTTTTCGCCCAGCCTTAGCCGGTAACTCAACCCACTTGAGCAATATGTCGCTGGTGGGCACTAAGGCGCAAATCGGTCTTCTGCCGGCCCTGTCTGCTAACGTGGCCAATTGCGTTGCGTCTGGTAATTCACCAGAGGCAATAATTTCGTCTTGTTGGCTAGACCACACAATCCAATGAATCGGTTCTTCTGGATTGGCGCCTAGGCGAACTACTAGCTGTTCCATAAGGTTAAGATACCTTGTTGGTTGTTATGGATGAATAAAGTTATGTTGCTAAAAACCACTAAAGTCACGCCTGATGATACTGACATTGTTACTTGAGTCGACTTTAAATAACGTTTGCATAGCAAAGGTTGCATCATTGTACTTGGTCTTAGTGTGTAAAATAAAATGGAATGTTTTTACATTGAACCATGTTTTTTGATCAGCATTCAGATCCAAGGCTTGGATGCTGGGTAAGGTTAAAAACGCATTCACGTCTTGAAAGCCTTCTGGATCACGACTGGCCAGTATAGATTTAGCGTCAGCTAAACTTAGTCCAGTGGCAGCAGCGAGTACAGCGGCATTTTCTTCACTCACGGTATTTACGTTGATTTCAAACAAACTGTCATTGGGCAATACACAGACTAATTTAAGTAAATCCCGCAGCCAAGAGACTTCTACCCCGTTGATTAAGCGTAACTCTGACTTGTGTACCATATAATTATTGGCCGTAATATAAGGAAATTGACGGCTTTCGTATTCGCTATCTTCAGCCCCTAAATTCTGAGGATTATCGTCTTCGTCTAACCAATCCGCGAGGGAATCTTGAACTATGTCACTGTTATAACTTGGGATTGCTGGTTCAACATTATCTAACAAGCGTCTGAACGCTTCTTTTCGTTTAGGCAACAAAGGTGTGCTGCTAGATGGAGCGCCTGTTCCAGTCGCAGGTTCTTTTAAGGCATTAAGGTTAAAACAGCTTTGCATATCCACGAGTTGCGCTTGAATGCCGCCACCTTCTATCGGATAAACAAATTCCTGATTCCACGGTTGTTCGAGGTGAATAACATCGCCGTCTTCATCCATTAGTCTTTCAATAGATTTGCGAGCATATTGCTCAGCGCCCATTGCATACCAATAGGCTTGATTGTTTTCTTTTATGTTAGACGCGCGTTTAATTTGTAACTGTAAACGGCCACCCATTTCTGTCGCCAGCACACTAACAATAGCTACAATGAGTAACACTATGATTAAGGCTACGCCCTGTTGTTTGCGTTTAAATTGACTCATATGCTGTTTGCCAAGATAAATTCACGGCGAATTTCACCAAAGGTTTTACTGACTAAAGTGATAGAAATTGCGATGGGTAAGTTTGCATTGGCATAGTTTTCCTCCCACTCTTCAGGATCTTCTAATTGCTCGACTTCCGTTAAAAAGCTGACTCGAAAATCCTCAATATCAGATAAAAGAATTTTAACTTTAGGTTCGTAGCCAATCACATTATCAACATAGTTTCCGTACAAACGTTGCAACTGTTGCTCTTGCACGCGATAACCTATGGCTTGCAGGGTGCTGCGAGGTAACAACATTTGTGGGTTATGCCAGCCAGTTCGCACAAAACCAAGGCCGTCGGCATCACTGTTTAATACATCTTCGCCACCGGATATCACCAATCCTATTGCTTCGCCGTTAACGCGCAAAGCCCGAGGCACAATTTGTAATATATCGCGCTCAATGGTCAGCATGGCCCTTTGTAATTCTTCCAACTTGGCAAAACGCTCAGAAGACAGTTGGTCGCTGTTAATGACTGAATTAAGCACGCCAGTACTCGCCAAACCAATAATAGAAAATATCGCCATGGCGACCAGTATTTCAATAAGGGTGAAACCGCGGCGGTGATGATTGGGTAGGTTGGTCATTTTGTGGTTTGCTTAGCAATAAAGGTGCTTGCTGAGGTCACCGAACCTCGATATTGCTGGTCTAATCCAACAGATACTAGTACTTGCACCATATCATTGTCATTGGTTTTGCTGACTCGCTGTTGCCAAAACCATTTTCGGCCAGCCATTTCTTGCTCACCTTTTTGATTGTTTTTTAATGGCCAAGTTTTATTTATATGAAGCTGCGTAAGACGATTGTTGGCCACCCAAGTGGCAAAGGTAATATCTTCAATTTGTCCAACCCCGGTTAGATGATCGCTAGCTGCCTTCATAATGGCTGTGCCGGTTAGCGCAAAAATGAACAATGCAATCAGGACTTCCAGCAGTGTCATTCCCGTTATGAATTTACCTTGCTTTGTAGGCTTAGTTGGGCGCATCTAACGGCCCTTCGCTGGTTAAAGGCGTACTGTCTTGGCCATCAATGCGATAATAGGCTGGTAACTCATTACTGAATTCTGGTTCATAGGCCAAGGTGATTGAAAAGGGGGTGATTTCGCCACTAGAAAAAATAAACACTTGTGGCGGGTCGAGTTTTTTTTCTTCTTCATTACCGATTTCTACCCCGTCACTGGATACCGACAGGTCTTCATCAAATACACCGCTACTAAACAGGCTTTCTTCGGTTTCCCAAGGTAAGTCGGTTAAAGATAATTTCAAACTGAATAACTCGGGTAGTTGATGCTCAGCAAAAGTGGTATCGAGTTCAAGCTTTTGCCATTCTTGTTCTTCATCGAGGTACATAAAATAGTAGCTGTTGTTTTCATCCTCGACCCGCAAACCCAATTGTCTTTGGTTTAGCACTGCGTAGTCTGATGCCATATTGAATACAACTTGCAAACGTTGAGTCTGTTTTTTGAGTAAATCTTTACCGTTTTCGCCAGAATAACTGAGTACCACAGCCCCCATTGCTAATCCCATGATAAGCAGCACCAGCATCACTTCAATTAGGGTGAAGCCAGTATATTTAGCAAAAGAAATGCGGCGAGTTGTCATTTTAGTGGTTGTTCAATTTATCTAATTTAAGTAGTCGTTTAGATTCCAATTCCCAATGTCGTCTTCAGTACCAGGTTCGCCATCAGGGCCATTAGAAAAAATGTCGATTTGGCCAAGCTCACCGGGGCTAAGTAATTGGTAAGGATTGTTCCAAGGGTCATTAGGCAGGCGGGTTATATAACCGTTTGCCCTGTAATTGCGAGGGATAGGGTCAACGGTAGGTTCGCTGACTAAGGCCTCTAATCCTTGCTCAGTAGTAGGAAACACATTGTTGCTCAACTTATACTGGGTTAACGCATTTTCTAAACTTTGAATATCAATAGCAGCAGTTTTAATTTGCGCTTCTTCTTGGTTGCCCAATATTTGCGGCGCGATCATGCCCGCCATGATGCCGATAATCAGCAATACCACCATGACTTCAATTAGGGTAAAGCCTTTGTTTTTTCGTTTGTACTTGTTTAAAGAATCAAGTTGTTTCATTAGATATTCACCATAGAGTTTAAAGCCATAATAGGTTGCAAGATCGCCAGTACAATAAACAGTACAACGGTTGCCATTGTTACGATTAATATAGGTTCGAATACTTTGAGTGATACACCGACCAAAGATTCAAATTGTCTGTCTTGATTATCTGCCGCGCGCCCGAGCATTTGTTGTAACTCACCACTGCGTTCACCCGATGCAATCATATGCATCATCATGGGCGGAAACATTTTGGTTTGTTCAAGTGAGGCTCTTAAGCTTGAACCTTCTTTAACAAACCCAGCAGCGGTATTGACCGCCGCTCTTATCTGTAAGTTCTCAAGTACTTCACTGGCAATGCGCATACTTTCTAACAGTGGCACAGCGCTTGACGTTAAAATGCTTAATGTACGAGCAAACCTAGCGGTGTTTAAGCCTTTTGATAATTTGCCAATAAAGGGTAAACCCAGAATAAACTTGTGATAGCGTTTTTTCATCACAGGTTGCTGTAACACTCGATTGACTATGACGATTAATATCACCAGCACTATGCCCAGCGCTAAACCATAAGCTTGTAAAAACTCACTCACATCAATCAATATTTGGGTAATGGTAGGCAAGTCTTGCCCCATATTTTGAAACTGTCCGACAATTTTCGGCACTACTACTGTTAACAGCAATAAAACGATAGCAAAGGCAAAAAACATCATGATGCTTGGGTACACCATGGCCTGAGTTATTTGGCTTTTGGTTTGTTGGCGTTTTTCGGTGTAATCAGCCAATCGATTAAGTACGGTATCAAGATGCCCAGACTTTTCACCTGCGGCAACCATCGCCCGAAATAAATCATCAAAGACGTGGGGAAATTCTGCCATAGCATCAGCCAAGGTATGGCCTTCAACAACTTTACTGCGTACCGCCATCATCATATTTTTTTGACGAGGCTTTTCACATTGTTCGGCAACCGCTAGCAAAGCCTCTTCAATAGGTAAAGACGCTTCAACTAAGGTGGATAGTTGGCGGGTAAGTAGCGATAAATCGGCTGCAGATATGGTGTTTTTAAATAAGCTAAACCCCGCTTGTGACTTGCGCTCTTTCTCAGCCACTTGGTCAACTTGCATGGGTATTAAACCTTTCTCACGCAATTGCTGACGTATTTGTCTTGGGTTATCGCCTTCTAAAACACCATTTTTGGTTTTGCCACCTTTATCCATGGCTTGATATGCATAAGCAGCCATTTAATCTTCCCTTGTGACTCGCAGCACTTCTTCAAGTGAGGTAAAACCTAACAATACTTTGCCACAACCATCATCACGAATACTCGGCGTAGTTTGTCGAATATGTTTTTCTATGGCTTGCTCACCATGCCCATTATGGATCAGTTCTCGTATACCTTCGTCTACCACTAATAATTCGTGAATACCGGTTCTGCCACGGTAACCAGTTTGATTACACGCTGCGCAGCCTTTAGGTGAATGAATGGCATGATTAGAGGCATCCGCTAATTTTATACCTAAAATTTCACACTCTTGCTCATTGGGAATATGTGGGGTTTTACAATCTGGGCATAAGGTACGTACTAGACGTTGGGATAAAACCGCCAACAAACTAGAAGATAATAAGAAGGGTTCAATACCCATATCTTCCAAACGTGTTATTGCGCCGGCAGCGGTGTTGGTATGCAAAGTCGACATAACCAAGTGACCAGTTAAACTGGCCTGTACACTGATTTGTGCAGTCTCTAAGTCGCGAATTTCACCTACCATCACTACATCAGGATCTTGACGCAATATGGCTCTTAATCCGCGAGCAAAGGTCATATCCACTTTTGCATTTACTTGGGTTTGACCAATGCCTTGTAAATCGAACTCTATGGGGTCTTCAACCGTTAGGATATTTCGGTCTTTAGAATTAATTTCACTTAATCCTGCATACAAGGTGGTCGATTTACCAGAACCCGTAGGACCTGTGACCAAAATAATGCCGTGGGGTTTACGTACTAAGCTAGAAAAGAAATCACGGTTGGTCTGGGTCATACCCAAATCTTTTAAGTTTAGGCGTACGTTGTTTTTGTCGAGCAAACGTAAAACCACTCGTTCACCATGGCTAGACGGCATAGTAGATACACGCACATCAACCGCTCTGCCTGCAATACGTAAGGTAATACGACCATCTTGCGGAACACGCTTTTCGGCAATATCCATTTTCGACATGACTTTAATTCGGGAGACCAACATCGAGGCCATTTTGCGATTCGGACGTAAAATCTCTCGTAATACACCATCGACTCTAAAACGTACTAAAAGTTGGGTCTCAAAGGTTTCGATATGAATGTCTGAAGCGCCTTCTTTGATGGCTTCGCCCAGCATTGCGTTAATAAGTTTGATTATAGGTGCGTCATCTTCACTTTCTAACAAATCTTCGGTATCGGGTAATTCTTCGGCAAGACTAAACAAATCACTTTCGTTGCCTATGTCTTCCATTAATTGTTTTGCGGCTGATGAATCTCGCTGGAAAGCATTCGTTAAAATGGATTCAAACTTATCAAGTTCGATTTCCTTAAGGCGAAATTCTGCACCTAAAAAACGCCTGACTTCAGCAAAAACCTGAAATTCAGTATCTTGGGTATGGTACAAAATAGCCGGGTTTTCGCCGGTATCAAGTAATACCTGATGACGCTTAGCAAAACTAAACGCCAATTGTTTGTGCTCGGGCTCGTCAATCGGCGTATCTAGATCGGTGCCGGACTCCAACAATGCCTGCTCTTCGGCTTCCGCTGCGCTTAGATGGGCGGCTGGCATAACTAGTCGTTATCCTTTTCTTGGTCTTTATTAAGAAGATAATCTTCAAATGACGGCGGTAAGCTGAGCCTATCATCCCATTCTGGAAGAGTTGGGCCATCAGTATTTGGCATTAACGGAATGCCTTGCGACTGACGATCTAACTGCTGAGCACGAATGTACTGATATTTCTTGTGACTAATCTCATTCATAGTCACACCATCACGTATTATGGTGGGACGAATAAATACCATTAAGTTACGTTTGCGCACACTGGTAGATGTCGACTTAAACAAGTGACCAAGAAGAGGTATGTCGCCTAATAATGGGACCTTAGAAACACTTTCTTGTACATCTTCATCGATTAACCCACCAAGCACTATCGTGCCACCGTCATCTACTATAACCGAGGTTTTAATTTCACGTTTATTGATAAGGATATCAACTGAAGTAGCGCCGCTGACGCTAGACACTTCCTGTTCAATTAATAACTGCACTGCATCGCCTTCATTAATCTGTGGGGTGACTTTAAGTTTTATTCCTACTTCTTGACGCTCTACAGACTGAAAAGGGTTTGAATTACTAGAACCCGTTGTTGAACCGGTAATAATAGGCACTTCTTGACCGACTATAAAAAACGCTTCTTCGTTATCCATAGTTGTTAAGTGTGGGGTAGCTAGAATGTTTGAATTAGTGTCTGTACTCACAGCTTGTAATACTGCACCCCAACCGCCTGAGACGCCACCAAGTAGAAATCCGTTTACGCCACCAAGTAAGGAGGCTAAAGAGGTTAAATCACCGAGCTGCGTTTTTTCCGTGGGTACAACTACCGTATCACCGTTAGACGTTGTGGTTATGGAATCTACAATAACTTTGTCTTGTGCTTGATCAACCGCCACAGCAAGGGACCCAATACCCACTACACCATTGTTAAATTGTGTACCGCCACCTTTTTCGTTAGCCCATTGCACACCTAATGTGGTGCCGTCGCCTTCAAATACTTCAACAATAATCGCTTCAACTTGCACTTGAGCACGGCGTACATCTAACTGACGAATGACTTCTTCAAGTGAACGCATCATATCTGGTTCAGCTGTTATTACTAATGCGTTTGAATCTTCATGTGAATCAATGCTGACATCACGACTGGTGGTCTGACGCCCCTTAGTTGAGCCCTTTTCTTCTGCTTGAATACTGGCGCTGACACCTTGTAGTACTTTGACTAAATCTTCTGATTTAGCGTAATTCAAAAAGATGACTCGCGTATTACCACTGGTTTCTAGTTCAGAATCCATGCGCTCAATTAAATTAATTAGGCGTTTACGGGCTTTTATATCACCACTGACGATAATGCTGTTGGTTCTATCATCAGCCACTACCCTTGGCGCTGATTTACCTGCTGTATTGGCTTTGCCTTGAGATTTATTAATGCTGTCGATAATACGCACTAGTTCTGTGGCTGAGGCATATTTCAATTTAATAATTTCGACTTCTTCGTCACCTGCTTTGTCTACTCGTTCAATTATTTCAACTAAACGATTAACCACGGCAGCGCGGCCGGTGAGCATCATGACGTTTGAGGCATCGTGACTGACTACATTACCACCGCCAGCAGTGTCGTTAAGCTGGCGTAACAAAGGGGCAAGCTCGCGAACTGGTACGTTATATACTGGCATAACGCGAGTGATCATCTCGTCACCATCAAATGGGCTACCTTCGACTACAGGTATGTTCGACGCTTTGGCATCTTTAGAACGAATAACTTTGATTACACCACTGGACATTGTCACTGCGGAATAGCCATACACTTGAAGTACATTTAGGAAAAATTGGTAGTACTGCTGTTCATTTAACAAATCATAACTACGAACGGTAATTTTACCGCGCACATTAGGATCAACAATGATGGTTTTTTTCAGGTTTTTACCCACTATATTGATAAATTCACTGATTTCAGTATTTTTAAAATTCGGGGAATAATCCGCTGCGGCCACTAGGCTTGAAACAGCAAAAAACGCACTGCCAATAACTAAGAGTAATCCTTTAAATACATTGGCGCGATTGCGTGACATACACTTCATGTTTCTGGTTCCTCTTCCCCATCGGGTAGATCAAGGTAAATAGTAATAAGTTCATCTTCGCGCTGTACTGACATTTGCAAAGATTGAAGTTCTTTAAGCATGTTCATTGCTTCCAAAGCTTGTTGCATATCAGTTAAATCTAAGCCATTTATATCGGTAATAACATCACCTGATTTTAGGCCTGCAGCTTTAAACAACGCTGGCTTTTTACCCGGACTGACACGATATCCTGCCAATTCGCCATCAGGGCGATGGGGTGAGACTGCAATGTAATCTATAAAACTCGCGGGTTGGTTTTGTAATTCTCTACTGGCTTGAATGGCGTCTTTAGATAACGTTCGGCGTTCTGGACCTCGGACACTGACTTGTGAACGCGTGGTTGGAGCCTGACGTGGTTGCTTGGTGTTTTTATTATATTCCACACCATCTAACATCAATGTTTCATTAGTCGGGCCATTTTTAATAATTACCCTGTCGGCATACACTTCTTTTAACGATGCGTTAGTGCCTTCAATTTTTTCACCTATACCATAAGTTTGTTGTTGGTTACGGTTTTCAATTATCGCTGCTCCTTGGTCTTTTGTTGAGCTAGCGACAACACCTGTTAAGGTCAAATTAAGTCTAGTAACGGGCGCATCTGTTACTACTTTCTCTGCCACTGGTTCGGCATTATAATCGCCAAATAAATTAAGCCGTTTGATGTCTGCTAAATTTAGTTTGTTATTCGAATTCTTTTGAGCAACTGATTGCCCAGTCGAAACATTTGCTATTTTGCCGTTGTCTGAGGGTTGAGGTAATAATCGCCAAGTTAATTCTGCTGCATAAGAAAGCAGAAAAATTGCCAATAGCACCACCACCAACATATTTATTTTTTGTTGGTTTTTGACTATTTGGAGCCATAATTGATTAGCGGTATGATTAACGACTGTCATTGTCTCTCGGTGAGATGTTTAAAAAACGTAACTTGTTCATGATAACCAGTAGGAACAGGTGCTACAACTTTAATCCACCTTCGTTACAAAAAAAGCACAAATTTAAAGAGTCTAGCCTATGCAAAAAAATCTCGAAGAAAGCAAAAGCGTTCGCTTAGATAAGTGGCTTTGGGCTGCTCGTTTTTACAAAACACGCTCCATAGCCAGAGATGCGGTGCAATCTGGCAAAGTACAATATAATGGACAGCGCAGTAAACCCGGTAAAATAGTAGAGTTGGGCGCTAGTATAAAAGTTCCCCAAGGTTTTGACCTTAAAAACGTAATAGTGCTGCAAGTAAAAGATCAACGACTTGGCGCACCCCTTGCGCAATTAATGTATGAAGAAACCCAAGAAAGTGAGGCGGTACGTGCAAGTAACATAGAAGCACGTAAACTAAGCGCTTTCCATAGTCCTAAACCCGACCATCGCCCCGATAAAAAACAGCGCCGTCAAATCATTCAATTTAAGCAACAGTAATTTTAAGGTAACCCACATGGCATTTGACCAACTTCATCGATATATATTTAACAAAGCCAACGTCCGAGGTGAGATGGTGCGTTTAGAGGCCAGTTATCAAGCTATTTTGGACTCGTATCATTATCCAAAGGTTATTCAAACGCTTTTAGGGGAATTGATGGCAGCCACTAGCATGTTGACCGCTACGCTAAAGTTTGAAGGTGATATAGCCATTCAAATCCAAGGAGAGGGTGCCCTTAGTTATGCTGTAATCAACGGCACGCATAAACAAGAATTACGAGGCGTGGCTAGGTGGGATGAAACACTTGAAGAATTGCCAAAAGAGTTCAGTGAGTTGGTGAAAAAAGGGGTGTTGGTAATTACCATTACTCCAGAACAAGGTGAACGTTATCAAGGTATGGTGGCACTGGATAAACCTACCTTGGCTGAATGTATCGAAGGGTACTTCGAACAATCAGAGCAATTAGCCACTAAGGTGATTTTACGCACTCAAATGAAGAATAATAAAGGCAAAGCCTGCGGCATGTTTTTGCAAGTTTTACCCACCAGTAGTCAAACAACTAATAAAGCCGACACTGACTTTGATCACCTGAGTACGTTAACCGATACCATCAAAGATGAAGAATTATTCGAGCTACCCGCGGAAGAAATTCTGCATCGTTTGTATCATCAAGATGATCTTGAATTATATCCGGCTAATAAAGTGGTATTTAAATGTAATTGCAGCAAAGAGCGCAGCGCAACGGCACTTTCTGGATTAAGCAAAGAGGAATTGTTGGACATTGTTGCCAAAGACGGTGACATTAAAATGAATTGCCAATACTGCCATACTGAATATAGCTTTGATGCGATTGATATAGAGAGTATTCATGCGGGCACCTTTAATATTCCGGTTGGGCAGAGTTAGTCATAGAGCTGTTCAGGAATTTTTGATAATAACGATTAGCCAGGCTCAGATATGAGTAAGGAAAGTTGAGTATTTATTGAAAAAATCAGGCATGAGATAACATTAAAAGCAGCCTTTTTAATGTTTTTCATGACGTCAGTGGCCACCATCATTAGGCCCATGATGATTGAGCAAGATATCTTATTTACTTATATCGGGATATTCAATTCACTGGTGATGGGGAGCGTATATTTTTATATAAAATACACCAAACCTAAATCATGGTATCCCATGTTATTTGCCTGTGTAGGTATGTTGGTATTAACTCCTATTGCGTTTGTTTCTGGCGGAGTGAATAGTCAATTTTCTTATATTCTTCCTATTCTTCCTATTCTTCCTATTATTCCTATTTTTATTGCCTTGGTCAGTAACGCTAAATATACCTGGCTGACTGGGTTTATGGTGATCATTGTGGTGATAGGTCTGTACTTAGGCGCCCATTTTTTTACAGATTTTACTTATGAAAATGTGCCTCAGAATAAAACCGCTTCCAGAGCTTTATGGTTATGCCTAGCAGCCTTAATGAGTACTAAATTAGGTGTTGAATTTAATCGGATTTATGGTGCTTTAGGTAACAAAATTAGTGAGCAAGCCGAGACTGACTTGTTAACCGGCCTTAAAAACCGCCGTTCTGTGATGGACTTTTTACAAACTTCGATCGACCAAGCCAAAATTGAAAATAAGCGTTTGTCGGTGATGATGATAGACCTCGACCACTTTAAAACTATCAATGACTCACATGGTCATTTGGCTGGAGATCTGTGTTTAAAACAGGTTGCGCAATTGATAAAGCATAATGTACGTAATGCCAGTGATTTGGCAGGGCGGTTTGGTGGTGAAGAGTTTATTGTGGTGATAAAAGATATCGACCCACAAAAAGCTAATGACATTGCAAATAATATTCGCACTAGTATTGAACGCGCAACAATCAGTTTAAACAATAACATTGAATTAAAAGTTACCGCCACTATAGGTATTTGTACACTTAATGCTGATCAACTCTCCTCTATTGAACATTGTGTGGATTTAGCTGATAAAGCTTTATATCAAGGTAAAAAAGACGGAAGAAATCGAGTCGTAATGAACTAAGGAAGTCAATTGAGTACAAACACAAACGATTTCAAATTGCCTGAATTAAATATTATTAAGTAACTTATGTGGAGAGCAATCTCAAACAGGTTAAGATGTTTGTCATACCAATACAGCATTGAATCATATGATGAAAATTGACCTCAGCACCTGGAATAGAAAAGAACATTTTGAATTTTATTCCACGTTTAAACAACCATTTTTCAATGTGTGTGCAACGATAGATATCACTAAAACTCTAAATTATTGTAAACAAAATCAGCTATCTTTCTTTATCTGTTCTCTGTTTCTTCTCGGATACACCGCAAATCAAATAGAATCATTTAGGTTGCGCATTAACAATGGCGAAGTCGACATTCATGATGCATTGGAAATAAGTTGTACTGTGTTAAACACTGATGAGAGTTTTAGTTTTTGCGAGTTTGGCGGGATGAGTAACTTTGATTTATTTTATCAGCGGGCGGTTCAACAATTAGATAAAATAAAGAACGGTTATAAGTCTTTAACGTCATAAAATAACCTAGACAATAAAATTTTCTGTTCGGTTTTACCTTGGCTACATTTCACCAGTTTTTCTCATGCTCAAAAACAAGACGAACATGACTCAGTACCTAGAATAGTGATGGGGAAATACAAAAAGAACCACAATGAAATAGCGATGCCTGTATCCGTAGAGGTCCACCATGCACTCGTTGACGGCTTACACGTGGGCCAATACTTCGAAAAGTTACAGCATAACTTTGATCATTTCTTTGCTCAGAAAGAGAATGCCGAATCTTAAACCGTCGATGAGTTTATTTTCAGTGTTGTGGCTCTTCTGCATCATCAACTATGCCTTCAGCTCGCATGACTGGGTAACCTAAGTTCATCCAACCAAAAATTCCTTCATATAAGACGGCAGTTTTACTGTAACCCAGCTCTCTAAGCTGATTTATTACGTGTTCTGTAGCCGCTCTTGGACAGGAACAATAACCCACAATTTGCACGTCTTTGGGTAAGTCTGTTGAGTGGCCTTCTAGCTCAGTGTAATAAGGAAACGGTATCGCGCCTTTAATATGGGCTCTCTGCCAAACTGAAGCGACGCGAGTATCCAGTAATATCATTTTCTTTTTATCTTGTATGGCTTGGTACAAATCTTTAGAAGAGACATACATACCTTGGTCTAAAGTGAAATTAGGATCGTCATTTTCTGGGTTGATTACGTATTGGTCTGGCGTAGGGAGTTCGCTCAATACTATTTTTTCAGCCTTCCATCCACTCGCTCGACTGCGGATAAATGCGGTGACATTGTCGATGTCGGCTGCGGTTAGTTTCTCATTAAAAGCTAACATAGGGGTATCTTGGCGCCCATGCTCAATTGCATAACGAATAAATTCATCTTTGTTGTGGGCTAACGCCGACTGATTGCCTAAAGCGGGTGCATTAACACCTTCACCATTTACTCCGTGACACGAAGCGCAGTTTTCTTGATATACCTCTGCTCCTCTAACGATATCGCCGTCTACTGGGTTTTCAGTTAGTTTTACTCGCTGTGCACCAGACTGCCAAAATAACCAATAAGTTAAGTCCCATACTTCATCAAGTGACATGGGGCCACCCATTTCATCTAAGTAACCTCCCATGGCTGTGCCTTCTCGGCCATAGGAAATAGGGCGTAATACTGAGTGTGGTACACCGGATTCAAATAAACTTTTAGCACGTAGAGATGGTGCGTGATCATTTTTGTGTCCTTCGCGGTTTTCCCCGTGACATAAAACACAATACTTTTGATAATTGGCTTTAGCAGTTGAGGCTTGTTCGAGAGTCAGTTCACGAGGAGGGCCTTGTTTTTCATAAACTTTTTTGGCAAAAGTTATATTCGACAACACTAAGCAGGTCATTGTTAATGCCGTTAGTTTAAATAGCTTACTCATTGTATCAATCCTTTAAAAATGGAAAACTATTGGGTCAACATATCCTAACCCATTACCTGGTAACCAATAGACACTGCGGCAATTAAGCCCCCTTGCGGGTGATTTTGCAACGTAACTTTTCCTGAGTGCATATCGACTATACGTTTTATTATAGCTAAACCTAGTCCTGAACCTAAACTACCTCTAGCTTTGTCTCCTTGAGTGAAGGGTTCAAAAAGGTTCTGTATTTGATCCTCTGGAATACCGGGGCCAAAGTCGCGAATAGCGAAACATAACTGCTTGTCTTTTTTATTGTGCCGAGAAGTGATTTCGATATTGTCGCTGCCATAACGAAAGGCGTTTTCGATTAAGTTATCTAGTACTCTTTTTAAAGCCACACGTCTAATCAGTGTTTTGGGAAGCGGATCCAAATCCAAGGTGATGATATGGTTTTCTTCTATATTTCTGGCTTGTGCGGCGTCTCTTATTAAATCATTTAAATTACTTTCTTCCATACATTCTTGTTGGTCTTGGCGCACATAATCGATAAATTGGTCAATGATTTCGTTCATATCTTCAATATCGTGGACTATGCCTTCTTTTACCCAGTCTTGTGATTCAGGTAACATTTCTGACGCTAGTCTGATGCGGGTAAGAGGCGTACGTAAATCGTGTGATATACCAGCAGTCAATAAAGCCCTATCATCTTCAAGTTGTTTGATGCCTTTCGACATTTGATTAAAAGCATGGGTTACCGCGATTAATTCAGTAGAGCCTTCTTCACTCAACGGTTTTGGCACTTGCCCTCGGCCTACCAGTAAAGCTGCATCTTGCAATGCTTTTAAAGGCCTGTTCAAGCGCCGCACAAAAATCAAACTACCGCCCACACTTAGGATCCCAATCATTAATAGATAAACCAAATGTGGTGAGCCGTCACCTTGTCCTAACCCCACCATGGGAATGGTGATCCAAATATTAGGGTTCTGTGGTGGGTTGATCCAATATAAATAAGGTTCGCCATGGGTGATTCTGACTTGTGCTGGCCCCCCTAAACTGTCTGACATTTGCCGTGACCAAGATTGGTAGGGAGTGGCTTGTTCTAAACCATGTTTAATCGCATCAGATTGGGTGTACACCAGCATGCCAGTCGCTTGGTAAAACCTTGAATCGAGTTCAGGTGTTTGACTGTCAATGTCTTCAACAAAAGCCAGTTTAATTTGTGTGGCCAGCAAATTATTGATTTGTTGCACATTAGGGCTAACAAAATAAAAAGTCACCGAGACCAAAGACACGACTTGGTTGATAAACAGTAAAATACCAATCAACAAAACGGTTTGGCCAAAGGCACTTTTGGGTAGAAATTTCACTTAAGGTTACGCTGGGTTGCTTTCACCATCGGGCACAAACACATAACCCAAACCCCAAACCGTTTGTATATAACGCGGATTTGCAGGATCTTCTTCAAGCATGCGGCGTAAACGTGATACTTGTACATCGATACTTCGTTCTAGCGCACTATAATCTCGCCCTCGTGCTAAGTTCATCAGTTTGTCACGAGATAGGGGTTCTCTAGGATGAGTGACTAAAGATTTTAGCACCGCGAATTCACCACTAGTTAGTGTCATAGCTTGACCGTCAACACTCATTTCTCTTGTGCCTAGGTTAAGTGAGTACTTACCAAATTCAATTATTTGCTCTTCAAAAGAGGGGGCGCCTGGTGCTTCTATTGTTTTACGGCGCAGTACTGCCTTGATTCTAGCGAGTAATTCTCTGGGGTTAAATGGTTTGGGAAGATAATCATCTGCGCCCATTTCTAAACCAATAATGCGGTCAACTTCATCACCTTTAGCGGTTAGCATTATAATGGGGATTTCGTTTTCTTTTTGGCGTAGGCGACGGCAAATAGTCAGGCCATCTTCACCCGGTAACATCAAATCAAGCACCATAAGGTGAAAGTTTTCACGTTCTAACAATCTGTCCATTTGTTCAGAATTGCCGGCAGCTCTGACTTGAAAACCTTGTTCAACCAAGTAGCGTTCTAACAGGCTGCGTAAACGCATATCGTCATCTACAACTAATATCTTTGTTGTTTCCTGCCCCATGACCTACTCCAAAATGTGTTACATAATTACACACACTATATGTGAAAGACTGTTAATTCAAAAGGTTGCGTTTATTTCAAAGCAGGATGGATTGTTACAAAGTTTGTCATTGGCTTAAACGTCGGGAGTAGGATGGGTGTTAAAAGAATTTTTTACCTGTTAAAGCCACATACATAGCGAAAATCCCCACCAATGAATAAATGACTTCGAAAAAATTGATTTCACCCGCTGTTTGTTTAATCAGCATAGAGACAATCATGGCCGCTAGAATCAGTGATGGTATTGCGATAATACCAATCAAAATTCGAATTTTAAGAGAAAGCTTTTGTTCAGTTTTCATAAGAGCTGTTTATTTTTCACTCACCCAATCCATTTGAAAACCTGCTCGACGTTTTTTATCCAACAACTCTTCTAAAAGTGGCATTAGGATAAGTTCCATGGCCAAACCCATCTTGCCACCAGGCACCACTATTGTATTGATGCGTGACATAAAGGATCCATCAATCATTTTGAGTAGATAAGGGTAATCCACATTTTTCATCTCACGGCGAAAACGTACCACAACAAAACTTTCGTCTTGGCTGGGAATCTCTCTGGCACTGAAGGGATTAGAGGTATCAACTGTGGGTACCCGTTGAAAGTTAACATGGGTACGTGAAAATTGTGGTGTGATGTATTTAAAATAGTCGTCTAGGCTACGTACTATGCTACTCATTACAGCTTCGCGAGAATGGCCTCTGTCTGTGGTATCTCGGACAATTTTTTGGATCCACTCCAAGTTAACTATCGGTACCATGCCGACCAACAAGTCTACGTGTTTGGCTACGTCAACATCGTCGTTGGCTACACCGCCATGTAATCCTTCATAAAATAGTACGTCTGTGTTTTCAGGCAAGTCTTGCCATGGCGTGAAAGTGCCGGGCATTTGATTAAAAGGTACGGCTTCGTCAAAAGTATGCAGATATTGACGGTGTTTGCCCATTCCGGATCCAGCATATTCAGTAAACAAAGATTCAAGCATTTCAAAGTCATTCGCTTTGGGCCCAAAATAACTGATGTGTCTACCTTGTTCTTGTGCTTTGCGGATCTCAACTTCCATTTCTGGACGGGTGAATCTATGGAAGCTATCCCCTGCCACTACAGCCGCATTGACCGACAAGTTACGAAAAATATGTCGTATGGCATTGGTGGTCATCGTTGTACCTGCACCAGACGAACCAGTGATAGCGATTATGGGGTGTTTTACTGACATTCAACGCACTTTGCTTGCTTAATGGATGTCATTTATAAGCAAGCTAGGCACACTGGTCAAGTGTTAGTTCCTTTTTAGCGATTTTAATCACCCCGAAAATAGCCTCTGGTTTGACTTTAAGCTGTCATTCGGCATTATTGGGTTATGCAAATTATTATCTTTGACACCGAATTCACTGCTTGGGAAGGATCGACACAACGTAATTGGTCTCTTGATTGGGAACATAGAGAGATTATTCAAATTGCCGCAGTGAAAGTCGATTTAAATCCAAATGGTGCACAAGTTATTTCTAGTTTTAATACCTTAGTGAAACCGGTCATCAATCCAATTTTAAGTGATTATATTATTCAACTAACAGGTATAGAACAGCATGTTTTAGAGGATATGGGCGTCGATTATCAAGCCGCTTTGTTGCAACTTTATTCCTTTTGTTCGCAAGGTACATTACCTTGTTATTCTTGGGGTAATGACAAACGTGTATTGATTGATAATTGTTTACTTAATGGAATTCAGATGCCTGATTTTTCGGCTGATTTTTATAATTTACATGGCATAGCCCGTGAGGCAAAAATTGATGGCGCGCATTTATGCAGTGGTGAATTGGCCAGTCATTTAGGTTTAGATCTGCATGGGCATATTCACAACGCTTTGTATGACGTGCGTAGCATCGCGTTGGCGCTTAATCAATGGATGGAAAGGGGGTTGTTAAAACCGTCATTATTTCAGACAAAAAACGCTATTCATTAGTTTTTGCTGGGACTATCACGAAATAAAACTGGTGAAGCTTGGGTCTTATCGTGTTCAATTACGGCATAAATGACTAAATCTACAACATTGACATGTCCACGTGTGCAATCAATGTTTCCAACCAAAGGATAAAACCAAATGAATCTTAAACGAGGCATACTGCTCGTCACTATTGCCATGATGATTGCTGCTTTTTTTATTTTTGATATAGGCCAGTATCTAACTCTCGAGAGTTTAAAGGCGCATCAACAAGATTTGGCTGAATACATTCAGTCAAATTGGTTGCAGGCATTCATTATTTATTTTGTAATTTACGTGACCGCTACAGCGCTTAGTTTGCCAGGGGCGATTATTTTAACCTTAGGCGCGGGTGCCTTATTTGGTTTAGGTTTTGGATTACTATTAGCGTCTTTTGCTTCTACTATCGGCGCAACACTGGCATTTTTGGTGTCACGATTTCTACTTAGAGATTGGGTTAAATCGACTTTTTCAGAGCGTATCAAAGCAATCGATAAAGGTGTTGAAAAAGACGGACCTTTCTATCTATTAAGTTTGCGCTTAGTGCCTATTTTCCCCTTTTTTGTTATCAACTTAGTGATGGGTGTGACCAGTATCAAAACGGTCACCTATTATCTTGTTAGCCAAGTGGGCATGCTTATTGGTACTGCGGTTTATGTTAATGCTGGTACTCAATTAGCCGAGATTGAGGCGGTTTCTGATATCGCTTCCAAAGAATTGATTTTATCTTTTGTTTTATTAGGAATTTTCCCCATTATTGCCAAATTGATTTTAAATTTCATCAAACAAAAACGGGTTTACAAAGGCTGGAAGAAACCAAAAACCTTTGACCGTAATATGGTGGTGATTGGTGCCGGTTCTGCAGGATTGGTAACCGCTTATATCGCAGCAGCAGTAAAGGCATCGGTAACCTTAGTAGAAAAACACAAAATGGGTGGCGACTGCCTCAATACCGGTTGTGTGCCTTCAAAAAGTCTATTACATGCCAGTAAATTAGCTCATACCCATAAAGTATCTGCCAATGCTGGTGTGACTTACCAAGCGCCAGAAGTAGATTTTAAAGCGGTAATGAGTCAAGTACACAGCGTGATCAAAACAATAGAGCCTCACGATTCTATCGAACGTTATGAGTCCCTTGGAGTAAAAGTAGTAACTGGTAGCGCAACTATTGTCTCACCATGGCAAGTTGATATTCAAACTGCAGATGGGGTGCAATCACTCACCACTAAAAATATTGTCATTGCTACAGGTGCCAGTGCATTTGTGCCACCTATTCCGGGTTTGCAGGATATTGATTACCTAACAGCCGATAACTTATGGGATTTAACCGAACAACCTAAACGTTTAGTCGTGTTAGGTGGTGGGCCGATTGGTAGTGAATTATCCCAAGCATTTGGTCGCTTAGGCACACAAGTGACGCAAGTAGAAATGTTGCCCCAATTACTGGCTAAAGAAGACCCAGATGCAGCGCAGTATTTGTATGAACAATTAATCCAAGATGGCGTTGATGTACGATTAAATACTAAAGCCACCGCCATTGAAAATACAGCTGAAGGTAAGTTTATTGTTTTGGAAAAAGACGGTAAACAAGAAAAATTACCCTTTGATGAGATTTTGATTGCTGTGGGTAGAATGGCTAACTTAAAAGGTTTTGGTTTAGAAAAACTAGGGATTGAAACCAATCGAGTGGTAGTGACCAATGAGATGTTACAAACTAAATACCCGAACATATTGGCCGCTGGTGACGTCGCAGGTCCCTACCAGTTTACCCATACCGCGGCTCATCAGGCTTGGTATGCTGCGGTAAATGCGTTATTTAGACCCTTTAAAACCTTCAAAGTCGACTATCGGGTTATTCCGTGGGCCACATTTACTGATCCTGAAATTGCCACTGTGGGTTTAAACGAGCAAGCGGCAAAAGAGCAAAATGTAGAATACGAAGTCACACGTTATGATATTGGCGGTTTAGACCGAGCCTTAGCTGATGATCATGCCCGTGGTTTTGTTAAAGTGCTGACGCCTCCTGGTAAAGATAAAATACTTGGCGCCACTATTGTCGGGGCACATGCTGGAGAACTTATTGCAGAGTTTGTCTTAGCGATGAAATACAACCTCGGTATGAATAAACTTCTCGGTACTATTCACATTTACCCAACTATGGCTGAAGCCAGCAAATACGCCGCGGGTAACTGGAAAAAAGCCCATACACCTGAAAAGTTGCTAGCCTTTGTAGAACGTTTCCATAAATGGCGACGTTCATAAGTGATGGGAAGATTAATTGATGGGAAAATCCTAGTTTGTTTATTTGCAGCCTTGTTTTTGATGAGTGCTTCTAAGGTGCAGGCATTTGACCATCAGCACCAAATGTTGACGCAGGTGCTGAACGAAGTAGTCAAGTTGTCGCCTAATAAAAAACAAACACGGGTCAATTATGCTCAGCTTTTTAAGCAGCCTGAACCGTTAAACCAATATTTGGCGCAATTATCTTCAGTCAAGCAAAGTGAATATCAGTTATGGACGAACGATGAACAACTGAGCTTTTTGATCAATGCCTATAACGGTTTTACCTTACAGCTGATTATTCAGAACTACGCTAAGTTTCAATCTGGCAAAGTAGAGTCAATTAAAGACTTAGGCAGTTTTTTTTCTAGCCCATGGAAACAATCTTTTTTTACTCTGCTTGGTAAAAAGCGTCATTTAGATAATATCGAACACGATATGATCCGCGTGTGGTTTGAGCGCCCACGTATACATGCGGCCTTAGTCTGTGCCGCAGTGAGTTGTCCGCCATTGAGAAACCAAGCTTTTGTTGCTGATAAACTGGAGCAGCAGTTAGACGATCAAATGACTCAGTTTTTATCGGATGATCAACGTAACACTATTAAGTTAAGCGATAATCGTGTGTATCTTTCGCCTATTTTTAAATGGTACGGCGAAGATTTTGAGAAGGGGCAGCAAGGATTTATAAACCTTAAAGACCTAATTAAAGTTTATCAAACTGATATGGCCGACGATCCTCAGCAACTGACTTGGTTGCAAAAACAAGACTTTGACATTCGTTACCTAGACTATGATTGGCGGTTAAATGACATCTCTACTTTTTAAGGGAATGGTTAGCAGTTTTGTTGTCTGTTGGTTGCTTTTGTCTGCCACTACGGCAAGTGCTAATCCCCAGTTAAAACCGGTTACTACTGTCCAAGAGAGCAGTGCCCAGTGGCAACAAACCTTAAACGCAGCAAAAGGACAAACGGTCTATTTTTACGCTTGGGGTGGTTCAAAGCCGGTGAACGACTATCTACGTTGGGCAACACGAGAAATTGCCCAGCAATATGGCATTCGACTCATGCACGTTAAAGTCACCGACCCATCTGAGCCTGTGTCACGGCTTACCGCTGAAAATGGTCGCACTAGTGCCATTGATTTAATGTGGGTCAACGGAGAGAATTTTGCTTATCTCAAACAGCAGGGTTTTCTGCTTGGTAATTTGTGGTCTGCTATTCCTAATGCTGCTTTTTTAGCGGTAGAGCATTTACCTATCACAGTTGATTTTGGTGAGCCGATGGATGGTTTTGAAGTGCCTTGGGGTATTGGCCAGTTTAATTTAATTGCAGAAAGTCAGGTTTACCCACAAGCAAAAATCAGTGCGCAATCCTTGTTAAATATTAGTCAAGCCAATGCCAACACAGTAACTTACCCAAGGCCACCGGAATTCCATGGCACTACCTTTTTAAAACAGTTGTTGGTTGATTTAAGCAAAGCAGATCCCCGCCTTTACCAGCTAGCAACACTGCCTGCCCAAGAAGCGTTATTACCTCTTTTATGGCAATACCTAGATCGACTTCACCCGCATTTGTGGCAACAAGGAAAAGCGTTTCCAAGTTCAGCAGCAGAACAATTGTTGTTGTACCAACAAAAAAGACTGTCAATGGCCGTGAGTTTTAACCCAAATCAATGGGTAAAAGAAAAAAGTAGCCAACAAATTTCTGAGTCGAGTCTTAGGCGTTATTTTTCTGATGGCGCGATAACTAATAGCCATAACCTTGCCATTCCTAAATCCGCACCCAGCCCAAATGCAGCAAAAGTAGTGATCAATTTTATGTTGAGTGAAAAGGCGCAGCAAGAAAAATTCACCGGGGTGTGGGGTGATCCATCAGTGATCCGCTCTTTGTTGAATGATAAAGCCACTATGCCTGCCCATCCCGAATTACACAGTTCATGGCATGTGCTTATTGAGAAAACATGGCAGCAACGATACGGCGGGTAGTGTGTATGATGCCGACAGCGCGAATACAGAAAATAGCGCTAACCAGCGGATGGTTTCTGATAGCTTTGATTTCTTTATTGCCAATATTGGGCATTGTTGTTGGGTTGTGGCCACCTGAGCAGATTTCATTTGCTGATGTTAAACCTTTTTTAGCCTACCAAGGTTTAGCTTCTTCGATATTCATGACCCTATTCAGTGCGATATTTAGCACATTACTCTCCTTGTATATTGCCTTTATGGTGTATAGCCAAGTACATCTAAGTCGACGTTTTCAATCCTATGAAAAGTACCTTGCGCCACTTTTGTCTTTACCCCATCTAGCGATCGCCTTAGGACTCGTATTTTTGTTCAGTGATGGCAGTTTGTTTTTTGCCGATTCGGGATTACCGCGCAAAGGTTTGTCTACTCTTATTCTGGCCATAGTCATCAAAGAAGTGCCTTTTTTCCTCTTGATCCTCAGTGCAATTGGCCGCCAGTTACCGATTAAATATTGGCTATTGCAGGGCAACGCTTTGGGTTATCAAAATTATCGTTGCTGGTGGTTTTTGGTGTTTCCGGCCCTACTTAAACAATCCCGCTTAGCCTTGCTGGCTGCTACCGCTTATACCCTATCGGTAGTCGATATCAGTCTGTTGGTGGGGCCGAATATACCAGAGCTATTTGCCGTGTCGGTTTATCGTTGGCAAACCAGTTTTGCTACAGGTGATCAGTCTCTAGCCTTTTGGGCCAACGTGTTATTACTGATGTTGCTAGCGGTGTCGGTATGCATTTTATATGCACACGAAAAACTTGCACACGCTGGATGTAAGGCGTTAGCAACCAAAGGTAGCCGCTTTTACATAGGCAGAATCAATCCAGCATTTAAACTTTGGTTACCTATGTTAGGTCTGCTAACGGCCATGATGGTGGTGGTATTTGTGTTATGGTCATTCGGCTTAAACTCCCAAAACAACAGCTTGGTTTTAACACAGCTACACACCAGATTATGGCAAGATGAATGGCTATTTTTTGAATTGCCATTACAAAATTCATTGTTGATAGCGTTATGCTCAGGCGTTCTAGGAATCGCTTTTGCTTTATTAGCGTTGGAGTTACAACGACAAAAAGGTCGTTACTGGCCTGATTATTTTTGGTTGTTAGCCATCATTTTACCTCAGCTAAGCATGGTTTTAGGCTGGCAGGTTATGCATATTTGGGCGCAAGGTGGTTATCATAGTGGTTGGATTGTTTTGTCACACTTACCTTTTACTTTTGCCTATTCATATCTTGTACTGAAAGGCCCGTTTCAGAATGTTGAATCACGATATGAGTTGTTGGCTGCAAGTTTTGGTTACTCAGTTTGGCAAAGCTGGTGGTTGGTGCGTTTTAGGCTGTTGCTTCCGGTTGTGTTTACGGCATTTGCCATCGCTTTTTCCGTCAGTATTGCCCAGTACATCCCCACTTTAATGATTGGGGCGGGACGGGTCACCACTATTACTACCGAGGCTTTGACAATTGGTACGGGTAGTCAGCAAGATCTAATAGCCTTATATGTATTACTACAATCTGTTTTACCTTTTATGGCATTTTTAATAGCCGCATTATTGGCTCGTAGATTTCGAGGAAGTATGGGAGAGGCCAAAATAGGAGAAGAGCGTGTTAGACATTATTGATTGCCAAATTAGCGCTAAAACATGGAAAATCAGCTTACCGGATATTCATGTGGATAAAGGCGAATTACTGGTGATAACCGGGCCTAGTGGTATCGGTAAATCAACCTTATTACATTGGTTATTAGGCAATAAACCACAACATGTGTTGATTGAAGGTCAGGTAGTGCTTTCAGGCTCGAATATTACTGACCTCGCTATTGAACAAAGACGTGTTGGGTTATTAATGCAGGATGTATATCTATTCCCCCATTTAAATGTACAAGACAATATTTGTTTTGCCTTACCTAAAAATCCGCAGCGCTCCTCTAAAAAACAAAGACGCGCCGTGGCTATGGATATGCTTGAACAAATTAACTTGGCTCATCTTGCCAGCCGTTTTCCGCAAAACCTCAGCGGTGGTGAACGATCACGAGTAGGTTTAATCAGAGCTTTAGCCAATCAACCACAGGTGATGTTACTTGATGAACCATTTGCGGCATTAGATCCCAGCACTCGAGAACAAATGGGGCGTTGGGCTTTTCAACAATTGGCCGAGCAAAACATCCCTAGTGTGATGGTGTCACATGACGTAGAAGATATTCCTGCTTCAGCAAAACAATTATGTTTGGCTGATTATTATCGAGCTATCAATCATGATTGACCCCTTGTTAAATAGGCTGCTCAGGCCATCATTAGCGTTAGTGGCTAAACCATTGGTTCACTTTGGTATTTCCGCCAACCAAGTGACTATTTTTGGTTTTGTACTTGGCATGTTGGCTGTGCCAGCCATTATTACTGAACACTTTACTCTGGCTTTGATTTTGATATTGATTAACCGTGTAAGTGACGGTTTAGATGGTGCAGTAGCTCGGCAAACTCAAACCACAGATGCAGGTGGTTTTTTAGATATTAGTTTGGATTTTATTTTTTATTCCGCCATTCCTTTTGCGTTTATTGTGAGTCACCCTGAGCAAAACGCCTTAGCGGGTAGCCTTTTAATGTTGTCATTTACCGCAACCGGTAGTTGTTTCTTAGCTTTTGCCATCATGGCCAGCAAACACAATATCGACAACCCGCAGTATCCAAATAAAAGTATGCATTATATGGGCGGTTTAGCCGAAGGTTTTGAAACCATAGTAGTGTTGTGTTTGTTTTGTTTGTTGCCCGAGCACTTTGTGCCTATAGCTTTGATTTATGCTGCTGCTTGTTGCATAACTGCTGGAGTGAGGATAGTGACGGGATACCAAACCCTTAAAAGCGTAGATTAATGGCCAATAGCGCGAATGACCGCTCCCACTTTGGTAAGTACGAACGATCATTCTTGGCTGTGGATTAGCTGGCTAGTTTTGTAGCAATCCAGTCATTCACTTTTGTTTCTACTACGTTAAGTGGCAGTGGACCATATTTTAGGATTTCATCATGGTATTCACGAATGTCGAACTTATCGCCTAATTTTGTTTTGGCCATAGTGCGTAGCTCTAGAATTTTAAGCATGCCTATTTTGTATGCCGTTGCTTGTGATGGCATAACAATATGACGCTCTACCATTTTCACTCCGTCTGATACTGCATTGGGTGTGTTCTCGGTGTAATAAGCAATGCCCTGTTCACGGGTCCACTTTTTAGCATGGATACCTGTATCCACTACTAAGCGGCACGCGCGCCATAATTCCATGGCCAAACGACCGAAGTCAGAATAGGGGTCTTGGTAAGCACCAAATTCTTTGGGTAGGTATTCTGAGTAAAGTCCCCAACCTTCACTGTAAGCGGTATATCCGCCAAATTTTCTAAACTTAGGCACATCTTGCAGTTCTTGTTGAATCGACAGTTGCATGTGATGGCCTGGAATACCTTCGTGATAAGCAAGGGCTTCCATTTGATAAGTTGGCATGGCTTTCATGTCGTATAGGTTGGCGTAATACAAGCCTGGGCGTGTGCCGTCTTCTGATGGGCGTTGATAAAACGCTTTACCAGCTGATTGTTCACGAAACGCTTCTACCGCTTTTACATTGAGTTCCGCTTTAGGCTTTGTGATAAACATGCCATCAAGTTTTAGTTTCATGTCGTCAATTAAGGCTGTGGCCTCACGTAAATAACGGGCTTTACCTTCATCAGTATTGGCGTAATAAAATTGATCGTCATCGCGCATAAATTGCATAAAGGCTTGCAAGTCACCTTCGAAGTTGACCTTGTCTTTGATGACACGCATCTCATCGTGAATACGCGCGACTTCTGTTAATCCTATGTCATGGATTTGTGCAGCAGTAAGGTTTGTGGTGGTGGTGCGTTTAAGCGCTACATTGTAAAAGGTATCGCCGTCTTTCCACTTCCATACACCGTCGTCTGTAGTGGCCTTGGTTTCAAGCTCTGTTAAGTGTGCCACCAATTTTTGGTAGGCTGGTTTGACTGCGTTGTTTAGCGCTAAAGTCGCTGCATCAAGCAACTTGGTTTTGTTTTCGTCAGTTAACTGACTGCCTTCTTTTTCACTAAGAGTCTGCAATTTTTTAGTGAAATCTGCCAATAAAGCGCTGGGCTCGCCATCGTCAAAAGGCGCTCCTTTAATGATGTTTTTGCTGTCGCGAATAACATGTGGGAACACAAATTTAGGTGGAATGATATTGGCAGCTGTGCGCGCTTCAATATTGGTAATTAATTGTTCAAATAATTTTGGCACACCCTCTAAACGCGCAATGTAGTTTTCCGCATCTTGGACTGAGTTGACTCTGTGTTGATTAATTAACAAAGAAACGACACCAGAATGACGGCCAAACATTTGATTAATTGGGTAATTGTACAAACGCCACTTATTATCGGCAATCTCATTTTCCATTGATTGAACCAATAGGTCGTAGCTTAATGCCGTGGCTGGATCCAGTTTGCTGCGATCAAAAGCCTGTAGTTCAACCAGCTGTTGCTTAGTGAATTCCATAGACTCATTTGCATAAGCCTCTGATAAATCGTTCCATTCATCAGCACGCTCTTTACGTCCAAGAGAAGTTAGATATTCAGGGTAACGAGCCACTGATTCTTCAAATACGCGCTCAAAAAAGGCATTGACGCGCTGTGATTCTGAAGTCGCTGTTGCAACAGGCGTTTGTTTAGCAACGGTTTCAGACGTTGGATTGGTGGTTTGTTCGGATGATGGAGTACATGCTGAAAACAGGACTGCAGCAACGGCGGCTGCACAATAAGATTTTAACAAAAGGGTTACCTTGAATAATTTAGATCCTTTTAGAATAAACGCCATGACTAACCGATGCAATACCACTTGGGTTTAGTGGCTTAATTTACAAGTTGAATGGATTATTTGGGTGGGTGCTTAAAAGGCATCAACAACAAAGCTTTCAGACTAGTATTGGCTTTAGGACTTGAATACTCTTTTAGTCCCAATTTAATACCATCATCACCGTTCTTAGCATCGGCGATATAACTACCAAATAACCTGTCCCAAATTGATAAATTAAAACCAAAATTGCTGTCCGTTTCTGACACAACTTGGCTGTGATGAATACGATGCATGGCTTGGGTTACGATAAACATTCTCAAAAACCTGTCTACCTTAACCGGAAGTTTGATATTGCTATGATTGAAAATCGCCGTGGCATTAAGTACTACTTCAAAAATTAGGATGGCCAACACCGGTGCTCCCAGCAATATTACGGCAGCAATTTTTACTACTAAACTCAGGGCAATTTCGATTGGGTGAAAACGTAATCCTGTTGATGCGTCGAGATGGGGGTCTGCATGGTGAACTCTATGAATTCGCCAAAGCATTGGAACACGATGAAAAACGCGATGTTGCCAGTAAATCAAACAATCAAACAACAATACTGAGATAGGTACACTTAGCCAAAGCGTCACTGAAATATTATTCCACACGCCTATCTGGTTATTTTGTGCATAGATAGCAATGGCCGCCAAACCTGTGGGTATGATTAACCTCGCTACCAATGCACCGAGTAAAACCATAGAAAAGTTGCTAAACCAGCGTTTACTAGCGCTAACAGGCGACAGACGATTGGGTTTTAGGTTTTCCCAAAGCATCATTATGGCCAGTACTGTTATGAAAACCCCTAGCCTAATCCACGTATCATTAATCATAGTCAGTGATGGTTACCCTTTAGATGAATCAATTAGGAATATAGTTTTAACTTCTATATTATCATTGAGTTAATAAATCACAGGTCATTTTATTTAAAGGACATTATTTTTATGAAAATTCTTACATTACTTGCAGGCGTATTGGCTTTATTATTATTGCTACTTTCTGGTCCACTATATCAGGCTGAAATACTGGGCCTTATGAATGCATTTTTTGCTATGCGAATTGCACTAATTTTAGGTGCAGTGGCGATTGTGTTGGCATTAATTCAAGTCATTTTTATGCGTAAAACTATCTCTTGGCCTGCTACTGGAGTGGCCGTCTTATGTGCTGCAATAGCGGTTTTCATGCCTCTTAGCATGATGAATAAAGCTAAATCAGTGCCGCCCATTCACGATATCACTACAGACTTAGTTAACCCGCCAAAATTTGTTGCCATTTTACCACTGCGAGCAGATGCGTCTAACCCCGCTGAGTATCAAGGTGAAGAGATAGCAAAACAACAACGCGAAGCCTATCCTGAATTACAAACACAAAAATATCAGAAAACATCAGACCAAGTATTTGATGCCGCGTTAGCTGCAGTTAAAGATATGGGCTTAGAAGTGGTTAACTCTGACAAAACCAGTGGTTTGATTGAAGCCTATGATACGACTACTTTTTTCGGCTTTATTGACGACGTAGTTATCCGCATTCAAAGCGAAGGTCAAATGACTATGCTCGATGCTCGCAGCAAATCACGTGTCGGTATGAGTGATATAGGCAAAAATGCTGAACGTCTTAATGCTTTAATCGCTGGGGTTAAAACAAACCTAAACTAATTTTTGTAGTATGCCTGCCTTTAGCTAAAAGGCAGGTAGTTCTCCCATACAAAATAGTCGTTTTTGTATTCTGTTAAACATCTATTTGAAAGTCTGCGCTTTTAAATTGATACGATGTTTAGAGCAGTATTTTCGTTATACTATGAACCAAAATGTCTTCGTCAGTCGTATAGGGTCAATAGTTTCTATGGAAAATTTTAATGACTAAGTTAAACGAAACAACAATCAAACAAGTTGTCGAAGGTATGCCGACCTCCGATGGTGCAGGTGTGAAATTAAAAAGAGTGTTAGGGCAACCTGCGCTGCAAAGATTGGATCCCTTTTTGATGTTAGATGAGTTTGGCTCAGAAGAAGCGCAAGATTACATTGCAGGTTTCCCAAAACATCCACACAGAGGATTTCAAACCGTTACCTATATGCTCAATGGTAAAATGGGTCACAAGGATTCTGTAGGGAACGAGGGACTAATCGAAGATGGCGGCTTGCAATGGATGAATGCGGGTAAAGGTATTATTCATGAAGAAATGCCGCTGCAAATTGAAGGTAAAATGCGCGGTTTTCAATTATGGGTAAACTTACCTGCAAATGAAAAAATGTCAGAGCCCGGTTACCAAGATATCCCAACCGCAAACATACCAGAATTAACCAATGATAATGGTTCACTAATAAGGGTATTAGCTGGCAATTACCACGACCAAGAAGGTGCGGTTACTACTCAAGCGGTTAAACCACAGTTTTTTGATTTTCACCTAGTGGCAAATGAGACACTGACTTTGGCTACTCAAAGTACCCATAATGGCTTTTTGTATGTTTATGAGGGTGAAGTAGATATTAGCGGTAAAACCCTTAAAAAGGGCCAGTTGGGTGTATTGGATTTTGCTGACCAATTAACCTTAAAAACTGACGATGCTGCAAGGGCGATTTTTGTGAGTGGCGAGCCAATCAACGAACCCGTTGTGCAATATGGACCGTTTGTGATGAACACTGAAGAGGAAATTAATCAGGCACTTCGTGATTTTCAGCAGGGTGTTTTGGCTTAGTTAGATTGGTTAGCTTAACTGCTTTTTGAGGGAAATAAAAAAAGCGCCTAAGCGCTTTTTTTCTCACTAAATAGCCGATTTTAGTTAGCTGTTTTGCTCACGGTCAATCGCACGATAAGCAATATCATCACGATAAAACATGCCGTTCCAGCTAATAGTTTTAGCCAGCTTATAAGCGTTTTGTTGGGCTTCGGTGACCGTGTTACCTAGGGCAGTAGCACAAAGTACGCGTCCGCCATTGGTGGTGACTTTGCCATCTATATTTTTGGTGCCAGCATGGAACACTTTGCTGTTGGCATTGCCAAGTTCTAAACCGTTGATCACATCACCTTTGTCGTAACTGCCTGGATAACCGCCAGCAGCAAGTACTACGCCTACAGCAGCTCGGGTATCAAATGCAGCTCGAATTTGGTTAAGTTTTCCATCAATGGCGGCTTCTACCAACTCAATTATGTCTGACTGCAAACGCATCATGATAGGTTGAGTTTCAGGGTCGCCAAAACGGCAGTTGTACTCAATCACTTTAGGCGTGCCATCGGCCATGATCATCAAACCGGCATATAGAAAACCTACATAAGTATTGCCTTCAGCAGCCATGCCTTTGACCGTTGGGTAAATCACTTCTTCCATTACCCGTAGGTGGATATCTGGTGTGACAACTGGTGCGGGTGAATAAGCACCCATACCACCAGTGTTAGGACCAGTATCACCGTTGCCAACACGTTTGTGATCTTGGCTGGTGGCAAAGGGTAAAACATTTTCACCATCAACCATCACAATAAAGCTGGCTTCTTCGCCGTCAAGAAACTCTTCGATAACCACGCGGCTGCCAGCTTCACCAAAAGCGTTACCCGCTAACATGTCTCGAATAGCATCTTCTGCTTCGGTCAATGTCATGGCCACAATCACACCTTTACCTGCGGCTAGCCCGTCAGCTTTAACAACAATAGGCGCGCCTTTTTCTCGGACATAGGCAATGGCTGGTTCAATTTCGGTAAAGTTTTGGTAGTCAGCAGTGGGAATATTGTGACGTTCTAAAAAGTCTTTGGTAAAGGCTTTTGAACCCTCAAGTTGCGCTGCAGCTTGAGAAGGTCCAAATATTCTTAATCCTTTGGCTTGAAACGCATCCACTACGCCTAACACTAGTGGTACTTCTGGGCCCACTATGGTTAAGTCTATTTGGTTTTGTTCTGCAAAGGCTACCAAGGCTGGTACGTCTTCTGCACCCACATCAACATTGGTCAGTTTGTCTTCCAGTGCTGTGCCGGCGTTACCTGGTGCTAAAAATACTTGGGATACTTTTGCCGATTGCGCGGCTTTCCAAGCTAGTGCATGTTCGCGACCACCGCCGCCAATAATCAGTACATTCATAGGGTTTGTTATTCTTTAGTTTTTTATTTAGGGCTTAACAAATTTAAGTGTCATACGTGTGCTTTCACCGATAGCTAAATATTTAGCTCGGTCTTTTTCGCCTAGTGCTAAGCTTGGTGGTAATGTCCAAACACCTCGCTCATGATCAGACGAATCTAATGAGTTGAGGTTAATATCACTCTCAGCGACTAAGGTTAAGCCGGCTTTTTGCGCAGCGGAAATGACTGCTGATTGTTTCATGTAACCCGAACTTTTTTGCATTTCATCAGACGCTGATTCTGGCAATTTGTGTTCAACCACGCCCACTATGCCGCCTTTTTTAAGGGCTTTAGCAAAACTGCTAAAAGCTTGTACTAAGCCTTCTTGTCCACCATCCATATACCAATTGTGCACATTGCGAAAAGTTAACACTCGGTCTAAAGAACCAGCAGGTGCAAAGTCCGGTGCCTTTTTGTGATGAAACGCTGTGACTTTAACATTCTTATAATTTGGGTGTGTAGCGACCGTTTTGTTAAAACCATCTAACAGGCGTGGGTAATAACTTGGTGCACCTTCATACAAGTAAAAATGGGCTGCATAAAACTGGCCTTTGTCTTTTAAAAGAGGGGCAAGAATGCCACTGTACCAACCGCCACCGGGTGAGATTTCTGCCACCGCCATATCTGACTGAACATCGAAGAAACGTAAGGTTTGTTGAGGATGACGATATTCATCTCTAGAACGCTCTTTAATTGGGCGGCTTTCATTGTTAACCGCATCGCTAAGTGCGTCAGCAAATACTAGAGGTGAACTAAGTAAAGATAGGGCAATAGCAACTTTTAAGGTTCGTTTAAACATAATATTCTCTCATTTAGGTAAAATGGATTTGAATAGATTGTAACGGTATTGCGTGTCATAGGTAACAAAAACCGGAGTCAATATTTTGCGTGATGACTCCGGATTTTAAGTTACACTATTAGTGTTTAAAATGACGCATGCCAGTGAAGACCATGGCAATACCATGCTCATCTGCTGCATCAATAACTTCTTGGTCACGCATTGAACCACCCGGCTGAATAATTGCACTGATACCAGCAGCAGCTGCAGCGTCAATGCCATCACGGAACGGGAAGAATGCATCAGAAGCCATTACCGAACCTTGCACTTGCAATCCTTCGTCAGCAGCTTTTATACCGGCTATTTTAGCTGAGTAAACACGGCTCATTTGACCCGCGCCCACACCAATTGTCATGCTGTCATTGCAGTACACAATCGCGTTTGATTTAACGTATTTGGCTACTTTCCAAGTGAACATCAAATCTTTTAATTGTTGTTCAGTGGGCTGTATTTTAGTGACCACTTGTAGTTCGTCTTCTTCAACCATACCAAAATCATGGTCTTGGACTAATAAACCACCGTTAACTCGTTTGAAGTCATGGCCTTCAGTTAACTGACCTTGCCACTCGCCGCACGCTAATAGACGCACGTTTTTCTTAGCAGACACCACTTCTACAGCCGCGTCACTAATAGACGGGGCGATTATCACTTCTACAAATTGACGGTCAACAATAGCTTGCGCTGTAGCTGCATCAAGTTCGCGGTTAAAAGCGATAATGCCACCAAAGGCAGACGTAGGGTCGGTTTGATAAGCGCGATTGTAGGCGCTTAGGATGTCATCACCTAAGGCTACACCACAAGGGTTGGCGTGTTTAACAATGACACAAGCCGGTACATCAAATTCTTTTACACATTCAAGTGCTGCATCGGTATCGGCAATATTGTTGAACGATAATTCTTTGCCTTGAAGCTGAGTAGCTGTGGCAACAGATGCTTCTTGAATAACATTTTCAACATAAAAAGCGGCACTTTGATGGCTATTTTCACCGTAACGTAAGTCTTGTTTTTTAGTGAACTGCATATTGTAAGTGCGCGGGAATTCGCTGTGCTGATGACCACAGTCTGTTGCACATTCACTTGATTCAATCATGGCACCAAAGTAGTTGGCAATCATGCCATCGTATTCAGCAGTGTGTTCAAATGCGGCAATGGCTAAGTCAAAACGTGTGGTTTTGGTCACCGAATTATTGTTTGCCTGCATCTCTGCAGTGACGCGGGCATAATCTTTGGCGTTAACCACAATAGTGACATCATTATGGTTTTTAGCAGCGGCGCGGACCATAGTGGGACCACCGATATCGATATTTTCAATCGCGTCTTCTAAGCTGCAATCGTCATTAGCAACAGTCGCTGCAAATGGGTACAAGTTGACTACTACTAAGTCGATAGGTTGAATGTTGTTATCAGCCATTACTTGTTCGTCTACGCCACGGCGAGCCAGAATGCCACCATGAATTTTTGGGTGTAATGTTTTTACTCGCCCGTCCATTATTTCTGGATGACCGGTGTAATCTGAGGCTTCAATAACGGTTAGGCCATTATCACTGAGTAATTTTGCGGTGCCGCCAGTAGATAATAGCTCAACACCTTGGCTAGCCAAGAATTGGGCAAACTCAAGTAAGCCGGATTTATCAGATACGCTTAACAGGGCGCGACGAATTGGTGTTGCAGGTAAGTCTTGTTGCATGTTTGTTCCATGTTTATTCCACTATTTTAGTGGCGAAGATTTGGCAATTTAATTCGTATGGTTGTTTGTGGACTATTTGGTCATGGTCAACACAAACAAAAAGAGCACCATATAGGTGCTCTTTACTTTAGGACAAAAACCTTAGTTCATGCCGTACTGTTTTAGTTTCTTACGCAAAGTACCACGGTTGATACCAAGCATAATTGACGCTTTAGTTTGGTTGCCGCGGGTGAAAGTCATTATTTCTTCTAACATTGGCGCTTCAACTTCGGCCATGACTAGCTCATACAAATTTTCGATATTAGTGTTATCAAGTTGTTTTAAGTACTTGTTTACCGCTTGTTTAACAGAATCGCGAAGAGGCTTTTGAGCCTGAGTTTGCGAAGGAGTCGTTACCGTAGTGGTAAATGGAGAAGTTACATTTTGTTCGAACATATACAATCTTGCTCTTTAAGTTAGTCATATTAAGCAGCAGGTGAAACCGGTTCGCCTGCCAATTTATCAAAGTACATAGTTAACACATCAAGTTGCTGTCCTGCATCTTCGATGGCGTTAAACTTTGCACGGAACAGCCTTTGCTGGTCGTGTTCGGCCAAATACCAACCCACATGTTTGCGGGCAATTCTGCATCCCATAAAATCACCGTAAAACTGGTGAACATTAGCGACGTGTTCAAGCAATACTTCGCTCACTTCGTCAATGCTGGGCGCAGCCAGTAGTTGGCCAGTTTGCAGATAGTGCAATATCTCTCGAAAAATCCAAGGGTGACCTTGAGCTCCGCGACCGATCATTAGCGCATCTGCTTCGGTATACTCCAAAACGTGCTTAGCTTTCTGCGCGCTTGTTATATCGCCGTTGGCAACAACAGGTATCGACACAGCTTGTTTAATAGCCTTAATGGTGTCGTATTCTGCGTCGCCTTTGTACATACAGGCTTTGGTGCGACCATGCACCGCCAATGATTGAATGCCGTTATCCTGTGCAATTTTGGCAATTAATAAGCCATTGCGGTTTTCAACATTCCAACCTGTGCGTATTTTTAAGGTAACAGGTACATCAACTGCTTTTACTACCGCCTGAATGATTTTCTCAACCAGTGGTGGGTCTTGCAGTAATGCTGAGCCTGCTAACTTTTTATTCACTTTTTTTGCCGGGCAACCCATGTTGATATCAACAATTTGTGCACCGTTACCTACATTAAATTGAGCTGCCTGTGCCATTAACTCAGGATCAGATCCCGCAATTTGCACAGAACGCACACCCTCTTCACCTTCATGATCCATTCGCTGCTTGGATTTATCTGAATTCCAAACCCTAGGATTAGAAGAGAGCATCTCTGATACCACTAAACCAGCCCCGAGACGTTTACATAGTTGTCTAAAGGGTCGGTCAGTTACTCCCGCCATGGGAGCCAGCATCAAATTATTTTCTAACGCATATGGACCAATTTGCATAATATAGAATGATTATCCTTCACACTTAATTGTGCAAAAATCGTCCGTGGTCTAAAAAGGGGCGCAAGTTTAAGGGTTTTTTGTTGGCTTGGAAAGGCTAGTAATCAAACAATTTTGTACTTTTTTTAAACAAATCATATTGACATTAATAAAACAGTCGATTTAGAGCTGGTTAACCAGTTGTTTGATTAAAATCGTTATCAAAAAGTAGACAAAAGGTACCAATCTTTAACGTTTGATGTTCCCGAGTAAAGTATCTTTAAACATCACCCAGTCACCTAACAGACTATAAAGTGGGTATTTGAACGTGGCGGGTTTGTTGTGTTCAAAAAAGAAATGACCTACCCAAGCAAAACCGTAACCCAAAATAGGTATGAACCATAACAACATCCATTGCTCGGTAAGAACAACGTAAGCAATTAATGCCAAAATTAAAGCCGAACCAATAAAATGCAGGCGGCGACATGTTAGGTTTTGATGTTCGGATAAGTAATAAGGATAAAATTCGGCAAAACTGCTAAATGTAGTGGTGGCTTGTTGTGTCATGACTGATAACTTTTAGCTTACTGTTTATATATAAATTTAGCATAGCGAATGCGCACAAAATGTCTACTAGGCGACAGTTTAAATTTGAGCTCAAATGAACGAGCTGCTTGAATTTTAATGATTTGACCCCATCAAAAGTTGCATACAGAAGACGGAGTAGAACTTTCAATGCACAACATCATCGATATTACCCCAGAAAATTTCCAACAAGTTATTTTGCAAGATTCACAAACCCAGGCTGTGATGGTGGAGTTTTGGGCTGAAGGTTATGAACCTAGTCAACAACTGGCGCCAGTAATAGAAAACGTGGCAGCTAACTTCAGTGGTAATGTGATCCACGCCCGTGTTGATTGTCAGCAACAGCAAGAAATCGCTGGGCAATTTGGTGTGCAAAACTTACCCACAGTGATTTTAATTAAAGAAGGTCAACCGGTTGAAGGTTTTGCTGGTATGCAAACTGAAGAGCAAATTATTGCTACCTTTGAAAAGCATTTGCCTAAGCCTGAAGATGGCTTATATGAACAGGCGGTTGAACTGGTTAGCGCTGGTGATTATCAACAAGCTTATACTGTGCTTAAGCAAGCTCAAGAATTAGATGCCCAGCGAGCAGACATTAAGTTGTTACTTGCCGATTGCCAAGTTGAGCTTGGTCAGGTTAAGCAGGCCAAAGCACTATTAGAAACAATTGGTTTGGTTGATCAAGACGCTTTATACAATAGTATTTTAGGTAAAATTGAATTGGCCGAACAAGCCGCTGAATCACCTGAAATTAAGGCGTTACAAGAACAGTTGGAACAAAATCCAGATGACTTAGAGCTGAAAGTGAAACTTGCCGTGCAATTGCATCAAGCTAATCAAATCGAAGAAGCGTTAGAACTCATTTTGTCGGTTTTATATAAAGACCTTAATTTTGGTGAAGCTAAAAAGCTTACTTTGGATATGATTAATGCACTGCCAGATGGTGATCCTTTGAAGTCAAAGTATCGACGTAAGGTGTATAGTTTACTTTATTAAGCCATGCCTTAGCTTTTGCTAACAGATATTAAGAATTGAATGGAGAACCGGCGAAAGCCGGTTTTTTATTGTTTAGGATAAATTCAATCAGAGGCCGCGGTTTTCCTGGCTGATTATTCCTTCACAAGTTTATTTAACCTGAATCCTGTTTAAGAAATTGAACTAAATGCCTGTTCCAAGATCCGATCTTTCGACCAAGAGAGACCAATCTAAAAAGGAACAGGCATGAATAAATTAGTTGAGTTGTTTTGCGATGTCGA
>Ga0209495_1000157_pt1 | contig 52966 bp, 47 predicted proteins | sample EN1Hudsemesocosm_FD_184629 | JGI IMG/M metagenome (GOLD analysis project Ga0209495, IMG submission 184629) | Methane-oxidizing microbial communities from mesocosms in the Hudson Canyon - EN1E Hudson Canyon (SPAdes) (version 2) | ecosystem: Environmental > Aquatic > Marine > Cold seeps | place...
CACCGCCAAAAGGGCTGTGGCAACAGGCTATTGATTTACTGAGGTCACTAGGTGCGATTAAACGCGAAGCTAATGGCTGGCTGCTTACCAATCATGGTCAGGCCATGACGTCACTGCCAATCCACCCAAGACTCGCACATCTATTATTGTGTGGCACCGCGATCGGTTTTCTCAAACCAGCCGCCTTACTAGCTAGCCTGTTATCTGACCGCGACCCATTTAGTCATGACAAGGCAGATATTAGTTATCGTCTTGAAGTGTTGAACGGAAATACGCCTTGTCCGCCAATGCATCAGGGCTGGTTACGACGCACTCGCCAATTAGCACAACAGTTCGAAGAGCAGGCATCAAAGGTAAAGCGGCCCAGTAAATTAACGCACTTGATAACCGCTGAGCAATTGCTCGGTTACCTGCTCGCCTGCGCCTATCCAGATCGAATCGCACGTCGCCGGAATTCAGGTGGTTATCAACTCGCCAATGGCCGTAGCGCCAAGCTAATAGGGCATCATCACCTTGCTAATAATGGCTGGCTTGTGGTCGCAGACGTTTCAAGCCAGCAGGGTGGCCAAGGGGATATTATTCGCTCAGCCGTGAAGCTTGATGAAGGATTATTCAATTCAGTCCTCAGCGACTTAATTCAGATTGAAACCATTGCCGAGTGGGATAAAAAAACGAATCGATTTATTGCCGAAGAACGGCAAAAAATCGGCGTTTTAATTCTACAGCGAAACCGGTTAAACACAGTACCTACACAAGCCAAAAGCACTGCGTTGATTCAGCATATCCGCAAACAGGGGCTTCAGCTTTTACACTGGACTCCAGAGCTTCAGCAATGGTGCGCCAGAATTTCACTAGTTCGGTCCCTTGATGAGGATAATAACTGGCCAGATGTTGGTCATGAAGCCTTGCTTTTTACACTAGAGAATTGGTTAGCACCTTATCTGAATGAGGTAAATTTATTAAACGACTTCAATAAAGTTAATTTAACTGAGATTCTGCATGCATTACTGCCTTGGGAAAAACAGCAGACACTCAACAAACTGGCACCAACTCACTTAAAAGTACCATCTGGCTCTAATATCCGTATCGACTATACAGAGACTCCGCCCGTGCTGGCAGTGAAACTACAGGAAATGTTTGGATGCGAGCAAAGCCCTGCTGTTATCGCAGGCAAAGTACCTTTGTTGATTCACCTCTTGTCTCCCGCAGGAAAACCGCTGCAAATCACGCAAGACCTTGCCGGTTTCTGGCTATCTTCTTATCACGAGGTTAAAAAAGAAATGAAAGGCCGCTATCCAAAACATCCCTGGCCCGATGATCCACTGCTTGCGATTGCTACACGGAAGACTAAGCACCGTGTGTGATCGTGTGTGGGCATGTACTTTAAGCAGCATAAATCCCTTGCTTGGGCATGGGGCTTTAGTTGTGCGTTTTAAGTTGGGTCAGGAATAAAAGCCGCGTATATTGAATTCGTAGATGTGGAAATAGGATGTGTGCAATAAATTGATTTTGAACTTACAGATGCATTACATACAGGCATAAAAAAAGCGCTTGGTTTTATCCAAGCGCTTATTCTATATGGCGTCCCCAAGGGGGTTCGAACCCCTGTTACCGCCGTGAAAGGGCAGTGTCCTAGGCCTCTAGACGATGGGGACCTAAAACTATTTCTTTCGGTTACTTGGTGGAGCTAGACGGGTTCGAACCGTCGACCTCTTCACTGCCAGCGAAGCGCTCTCCCAGCTGAGCTATAGCCCCGAGGGCCGTTACTCCCGAAAGGAAGCGCACATCATAAGGATTTGAATTTAGACTGTCAACAAAAGATTTAAAATAATTTAAATGATTAGTTTGTAATGACGGAAAATCAAAGTGACTCATAGTGATGTGAACTATAGATAAAGCAAATAAGTGATTGATGTGTAACTATGAGCTTGTATTCTTATATAGGGATAGTGAGTAGAAATTTGATGAATTTGTATTTCTGTGCGATAAATTGATGATTATTTTTTGTTCGGCAAAGCTGAACTATAGCTAGGGGTAGTAGTTTAAAGATGGTCATGCGCAAACTGATTATTTTACCGACAGTACTATTATTATGTTTTTCTTCATTGGCAATGGCTGAGGTTAGCGGCTATCAATGTAAGACTGATAATGATGACTATTTACCTGCTGTTAGCAACGCAGATGAAACTGCTGTTGATGTTAAGGCTGATAACGTTCAGTTAGTTGACGAGGGGACGTCAGTTTTCACGGGTAATGTTGAAGTCATTCGATCAGGACAAGAATTAAAATCTAATCGTGCGACATATAACCAAACATCGGGCAATGTTACAGCCAATGGTGATGTTCAAATACGTGATAGCGACATTATTCTCAATGCAGACCAAGCTGAGTGGTCATTATCTAATGATGAAGGACGTTTATTAGATGCGGATTATCGCTTGCGTGAAAGTCATGCTCGGGGTAAAGCGACTCATGTTTACCGCCAAGGAACACAGAAAACAAGCTTAAAGGGTGCAAGCTATACAACATGTGAAGAGGGGAGTGATGCGTGGTTATTAGAATCAACAAACGTTGTCCTTGACCATGAAAAAGCAGTTGGTGTAGCGCGAGATGTTGTTATTCGATTAGCGGATGTTCCCGTTTTTTATACACCATATATGAGTTTTCCTCTTAATGATGAGCGAAAGTCAGGCTTCTTAACGCCGATGGCTGGAAGTTCAGATGAAACAGGCTTTGATCTTCGAACGCCATACTATTGGAATATATCACCTAATAAAGATGCCACATTAACACCACGTTATATGTCTGATCGGGGCTTGATGTTAAATGGTGAGTTTCGTTATTTAACTGAGCGTCATCAAGGTAAGCTTGATGCAGGTTTCCTTGCGAGTGATGACTTGAAGAAGGATGAGGACACGCCAAACCCTTATTACAACGAAGATAGAAAGCACTTTTCGCTACAAAATAGAAGTCAATTTACTTCTCGTTGGAGCAGTAGTGTTGATTATAACTACGTATCTGACAAAGCGTATATTGAAGACTTTGGTTCTACCTTAAGCCTGACCAGTACGTCACATTTAAACCGACAATTAAATGTTGGCTATGCCGGAAAGAACTGGGACTTTATCGGTCGCATGCAGGGCTATCAAACATTAACAGATGTTACAAAGCCTTATCAACGCCTACCTCAGTTCTTAGTAACAGGAACATTCCCCGACAATGCTATGGGTCTTAGTTATGGAATGAAAGCGGAGTATGTTGCTTTTGATCATGAGCAAAAATTGAAAGGTCAACGATTCAATATCGAACCTTCAGTTAGTTTACCTTGGCAGTCAGCGGCTGCTTTTGTAACGCCACGCATTGCATTAAGTCACACTCGTTATGATTTAGATGAAAATGGGAATACGCTTACTGATAACAGTCCAACACGTACTTTACCTATTGTTAGTGTCGATAGTGGTTTGTTTTTTGAACGTGACATGAGCTTTGCTAATAGCAAATATATTCACACGCTTGAACCAAGAGCATTCTACTTATATATCCCTGAGCGTGATCAATCAGATATTCCAATTTTTGATACGAGCTCAAGAACATTTAGCATGGGACAATTATTTGCCTATGATCGCTTTAGTGGTAACGATAGAATTGGTGATGCAAACCAAGTCTCACTATCGCTGACTTCGCGGATCATTAACCAAGAGACGGGGAAAGAAAACCTTCGTGTCAGCTTAGGCCAAATACAATACTTTAAAGACCGAGAAGTGACATTGCGAAATACCGACGCAGAAACGCAATCTGATTCTGACATGGTGGCTGAAGTGGTGGCATCTATTGCAAATGAGTGGACTGTACGAGGAGAAATGCAGTGGAATCCACATGGCGATACTAATAATATGTCAGCAGTAGGCATCAACTACCGAGATGGTAAAGGTCGACTATTGAATATGTCTCACCGTTACCGTCGAGATGCTGAAGGAAGCACTAATGGTTTAGAACAGGTTGATATTTCAACACGTATCCCATTCAATAAACAATGGAGTGTCGTTGGTCGTTGGTATCGTTCACTTAAAGACAACCGTACATTAGAAGGTCTTGCTGGTATTGAATATGATAGCTGTTGCTGGGCAACACGTTTAGTTGTCAGGAATTACGTTAATGACGCTACGGATCAAGATCGAAACGTGGCAATTTTCTTCCAAATTGAATTAAAAGGTCTTGGCAACTTTGGTCAGAAAACGGAAACCTTATTAGAGAGAAGTATTTTGGGCTATGGCTCATAACACCTATTGAACCTATTAGAATAAAAGCTGTCGTTACTTTAAGAATATATTTCCTTTAATTCTTGAACGACGGCTTTTTACTGAATGGCATGTTACTTTTGCTATCTTCAGTTGAATTAACTTAAATTTTGTTGGAACTTACATGATTAGATTTTTATTGCTTACCTTGATAATGGTTGGTACCGCTTACGCTGAGCCATTAGATAGAATTATTGCAGTGGTAAATAATGAGGTGTTATTAGAAAGTGAACTCGTTGAAATGGAGCGAACTGTTCGACAACAGCTGAGACAGCGAGATGCTAATATTCCTCCTACAGAGATATTGCGAAAACAAGTTCTTGAAAGATTAATTGTTCAGCGAGTACAAATCCAAAAAGCATCTAAAGTTGGTATTCGCGTAGGCGATGATGGTTTAAACGCGGCATTACGTCAGATTGCAGCTAATAATAATCTAACATTACGTGAGTTTCGTGATGTCTTGCATGGTGATGGCCTCGATTTTAGTGACTTTAGAGAATCTATTCGTGAAGAAATGACGATTAGTCGTTTACGTAAAAAACTAGTAGAAGATAAAGTTGTTGTTTCCGACCGTGAAATAGATAATTATTTAGCAACGCAAGTAATCCAAGGAACGTCAGAAACATCTTATCAATTATTGCATATTTTAATTAGTGTGCCGGAAGCGGCTTTGCCTGAAGAGGTGCAAGCTGCACAAGAAAAATTGACAAAGGTCCAAGACTTGCTTGAACTTGGAACTGATTTCTCTGAAGTAGCGGCAGGTTATTCTGATGGTCAAAATGCACTTGAAGGTGGTAATTTAGGCTGGCGTAAGCAAGGCGAACTTCCATCGTTGTTTGCCGGTGCTGTGCCTGCATTGACTGTGGGGCAAGTAAGTGAACCATTACGCAGTGGAAGTGGTTTTCATTTGGTTATGCTAGCGGATAAAAAAAGTGAAGAAACACATTTAGTGAAGCAAATCTTAGCCAGTCATATTTTAATCAAAACAAATGAGTTAACTACAGATCAAGATGCTGAAAAACGCCTTAAGGTATTGTTAGAGCGCGTTGTAAATGGCGATGACTTTGCCGAGCTTGCACGAGCACATTCTGATGATACAGGTTCAGCTATTGAGGGGGGAAGTTTGGGTTGGAGTAGCCCTGGCGTTATGGTCCCTGAATTTGAAGAAAAGATGAATGCTTTGTCTAATGGCGAGGTTAGTGAGGTTTTCAAAAGCCGCTTCGGTTGGCATATCATTAAAGTCTTTGATCGTCGTGAGCAGAATATGGCTCAAGAATATAATCGCAATAAGGCAAGAGCACAAATTAAGAGTAGGAAAGTATCTGAAGAACTTGAAAGTTGGTTACGTCAATTACGAGATGAAGCGTATATCGAGTACCGAGATCTTTGAGTGCTTGTCCACGAATAGCTGTAACAAGTGGTGAACCTGCCGGTATAGGGCCTGAGTTATGTATTTTGCTTGCACAACATCAGCAAGCAAGTGAATTAGTTGTTATCGTTGATCCACAATTAATTAGTGAACGCGCTGACTTATTAGGTTTATCGATTAATCTGGAGCAAGTAGATTTATCACTGCCAGCAACACCTTCTCCAAAGGGCACGTTGCGATATTTACCTGTCAATCTTGCTGTTCGAAGTAAAGCTGGTCTATTAGATTCTAATAATTCAGAATATGTATTAGAAACATTACAAATAGCACTTGATGGCTGTTTGAAAAATCAATTTGATGCAGTTGTAACTGCACCTGTGCATAAAGGCATTATCAATGAGGCGAGTGTAGAGTTTACTGGTCATACTGAGTTTTTTGCTGATGGTGCAGGTGTTGATCAAGTTGTAATGATGCTGGCAACAGAATCATTGCGTGTAGCGCTGGCCACAACACACTTACCATTAAAACAAGTAAGTGAAGCAATTACACGTGAGTCATTAAACAAGGTGATTACTATTATTGATAGTAGTATGAAGCGACAGTTTGGAATACCATCACCCAGAATCGCCGTATGTGGACTTAACCCGCACGCTGGAGAAGATGGCTATTTAGGACGAGAAGAGATTGATACAATCTCACCAGTAATGGAACAGTTAATAGAACAGGGCTTGGACCTGTCGGGTCCTTGGCCTGCAGATACTATCTTTGTGAAAGATAAGTTAGCAGATTATGATGTCGTCTTAGCCATGTACCATGATCAAGGCTTACCCGTACTTAAGCACCAAGGCTTTGGTCGGGCTGTGAATGTGACGCTTGGCTTGCCTTTTATACGTACCTCAGTTGATCATGGAACCGCCTTAGAGCTTGCCGGTACAGGAAATGCATCAATAACAAGCCTAAAAGCTGCGGTTGATATGGCCCTTAGTATGATAGAGAGTTAATAAAATAGTATGAGTACAAAGCCTTATCCTAAAGCACGCAAACGTTTTGGTCAGAATTTCTTGAATGATCAAAGTGTTATTGATGATATTGTTGCTGCAATTGATCCTCAGCTGGGACAGCATCTTGTAGAAATTGGTCCTGGACGTGCTGCGCTAACACTACCTTTATTACAAAATAGTGATCAACTTGACGTAGTCGAACTAGATAGAGACTTAGTTCCTCTACTCAAAGCAAGGCTATCTGAGTTCAAACATTTATCTATTCATGAGGCTGATGCCTTGAGTTTTGATTATAAATCTTTAGTTAAAGATAATGAAAAACTACGCGTAATAGGTAATTTGCCATACAACATTACAACACCACTTTTATTTCACTTACTAAACCAAGCGGAGTGTATTGAAGACATGTGTTTTATGCTTCAAAAAGAGGTTGTTCAACGCATCTGTGCCAAGCCTGGTGGCAAGCAATATGGTCGCTTAAGTGTAATGGTTCAATACCAGTGTCAGGCAGAGATGTTATTTATTGTGCCGCCAGAAGCATTTGAACCTATTCCAAAGGTAGATTCAGCTATTATTTACTTACGTCCATTACGTGATTTTGTTGGTGGCGAAATCTGCATCGATTCACTTGGAAAATTGGTCACTCAAGCCTTTTCACAGAGACGAAAAACGATAGCAAACACCTTGAAGAAACTAGTATCAAAAGAGATGTTGATTGCCGAAGGGATCGAGCTAGAGCAACGTCCTGAAACAGTTTCAGTTAGTCAGTACGTTGGACTGACGCGTGCATGGATAAAGGCACAAAAAACGAAATAAAAATAGGATGAAGCGGTCTGTTTTTTATTCGAATAGTAAGTGATGTATTAAAAATAAATTAACGATTCTTAATAAATCACTTATTTCTGGCTTGACACGTTGTTTTTGCTGTAGTTATATACACGTTCCCCATCGAACAGGCAGACTTGTTCGTCTGTCGGGGTCTATAATAATTAATATATTAATAATGAGAGGAATTACATTGTGAATAAATCTGAATTGATCGATGCCGTTGCAACTGCTGCAGATATTTCTAAAGCAAAAGCAGCTTTAGCTGTTGATGGCATGACAAGTGCTGTTACTGGTGCATTAAGCAGTGGCGACCAAGTTACATTAGTAGGTTTTGGTACATTCTCTGTTCGTGACCGTGCTGCACGCACAGGCCGTAACCCACGTACAGGCGAAGAAATCCAAATTGCAGCAGCTAAAATTCCTGCATTTAAAGCTGGTAAAGCCTTAAAAGATGCTGTAAACTAGTCTTTTTTCTTGGGGTGTTTAGCTCAGCTGGGAGAGCATCGCCCTTACAAGGCGAGGGTCGGGGGTTCGATCCCCTCAACACCCACCAAGAAATGGAGCGGTAGTTCAGCTGGTTAGAATGCTGGCCTGTCACGCCGGAGGTCGCGGGTTCGAGTCCCGTCCGCTCCGCCAAATATTAAAAGGGCGCATTATTAAATGCGCCTTTTTTTTTGCTTTTTTTTGATAGCTAATACTTCTTTATTTATGTAGGTTCATTATCTATGTTGCATTTCATTCGTGAACAAGCCAAAGGCTGGGTTGCTTGGTTTATTGTTGTTTTAATCAGTATCCCTTTTGCTCTATGGGGCGTTAATTCATATTTAACAGGCGCTTCTGATATTGTTGTTGCAACAGTAAATGGAGAGCCTATCCAACAGTCTCAATATCAGCAGGCTTTGCAGCAGTACCGTGATCGAATGAGAAACTCGATGGGTGATAAGTTTGATCCTGCCATGTTTGATTCACTTGCTGTGAAGAAAAGCATTTTAGATGGATTGATTGAGCAAAAACTATTACTGACTGTAGGTCAGGACCTTGGTCAACGAATAAGCAATGCTACATTGCTTCAAATGATTCGCTCTACGCCAGCTTTCCAGAGAGAGGGGACGTTTGATGCAGCTACGTATTCTATGACGTTAGCCCGTGTAGGTTTAAGTCCTGAACGATATGAAGCTGAGCTATATACCGATACGATTAGACAAGAACTGAGTAATAATATTCAACGTTCAACTCTCACAACAGAATCGGCAATGAATAATGTACTACGTTTAGAAAAACAAACGCGAGACGTTGCCTATGGTGTGGTGCCTGCTTATTCGCTTTTTGAGAAAGTAACGGTGACAGATGAAAATATACAAGCTTATTTTGATAAGAATCAAGCTAACTATGTTGCTCCTGAACGTGCGTCAGTTGATTATGTTGAATTATCAGTCGATGCTTTAAGTGCAGCGATTGAAATTGAAGAAGCTGATTTACAAGAATTTTATGTTGATAATCAAGATCAATTTGTGGGTCCTGAGCAACGTCGTGCAAGTCATATCCTAGTTGAAGGTGATGAAGCAGAAGCATTAGAGTTGTTAACTACAGTATCTGCAAGACTTGAAAGTGGTGAGGAATTTGCTGCACTTGCTACTGAAATTTCTCAAGATTCAGGCTCTGCACAAGATGGCGGTGATTTAGGCTATTTTCAACGTGAAGTGATGGACGCTAATTTTGAACAAGCTGTCTTTTCAATGAACAGCGTTGGTGATGTTAGCGAAGCTGTTAAAACAGAGTTTGGTTATCACTTAATAAAACTAACAGGCATTAAATCGCCTGAAGGTAAATCTTTTTCAGATTCTAGAGATGAAGTAGAAAGTCTGTACAGAAATCAGCAAGCAGAAGATTTATTTTATGAGAAAGCAGAGCAACTAGCTGATTTAAGTTATGAAGCTCCTGATAGTTTAGATGTGGTTGCTGAAGCGCTTTCATTAGAGATCAAAACAAGCCAAGAATTTGTTCGTGAAGGTAATACAACAGGTATTGCTAAAGATCAAAAAGTGGCTAACGTTATTTTTAGTGAAGATGTATTGGTCAATGACCTCAATAGTGCTGTTATTGAATTAAATAAGTCACACTTACTAGTCGTGCATAAAAATAAACATATTTTAGCGAGTCAGCTGGCATATGACTCTGTAGCTCCCGCTATTAAAGAGCAGTTACGTTTTGAATATGCTAGTCAGCAAGCTGCAGAGCAGGGTGAGATAATCCTATCTAAACTTATATCAGGGGAAGAACCTTTAAGTTTATTTGCTGACAATGAGTGGCATGCGACACAAACAGTAGGCCGGGTTAGTGATGATGTCAGTGACCAAGTATTAAGCCGTGCATTTTCAATGGCAAAACCAACGTCAGAAGCTCAATATAAGGGCTTTACTGCTAATAATGGTAATTATGTAATAGTTAAGCTCTCAGCAGTCACAGAGGGTGATTATGCTGCGGTATTAGCTGAGGAACAAGACGGACTATATTCACATTTGTCTCGTACTTATGCTGATAGTGAACTTCAATCATTCATTCGTAGTATTAAAGCAGAAGCAGATATTGAGTTATTTGAACAATATTTGTAAACAAAGAATAATGACAGATAATAAAAAAGGCGCTAATAAGCGCCTTTTTTATGTCAGAAGATATTAAACAATATTGTTTAGGCTAACCTGTAATACCAACGATGTTAAAGCCACTATCAACATAGGTTATTTCACCTGTGACACCTGATGCTAGATCAGAGCATAAGAAAGCGGAGACATTACCCACTTCTTCAATCGTCACGTTACGGCGAAGCGGTGAAGCAGCTGCACCTTGTGCTAATTTTTTGCTGAAGTCTGCAATCCCAGCAGACGCTAATGTTTTGATCGGCCCAGCTGAAACAGCATTAACACGTGTGCCATCAGGGCCTAATGAAAGCGCCATATAACGCACACTTGCTTCTAAACTAGCTTTAGCTATTCCCATGACATTATAGTTCTCAATTGCACGTTCAGCACCAAGGTAGCTTAATGTGAGTAATGAACCATTTCGACCAGCCATCATGTCTTTACCTGCTTTAGCTAGTGCTGCAAAACTGTAGGCGCTGATGTCATGTGCAATAGCAAATCCTTCGCGTGTGACACTATCTACGTAACTACCTTGCAACTGTTCGCGTGGGGCAAAAGCGACAGCATGGATAATGGTATCTAAACCATCCCAATGTTTACCTAGTTCTGCAAATACATTTTCAATCTGTTCATCGCTAGCAACATCACATGGAAACAATAATGCGGGATCAGAACCACATTGTTCAGCAATTTTTTCAACACGAGATTTTAATTTATCAGTTTGATACGTAAATGCAATTTCAGCACCTTCGCGAGCCATAGCTAGTGCAATACCAGATGCGATTGAGCGAGGACTAGCAACACCTACAATTAAAACACGTTTGCCTTGTAAGAAACCCATGAGTTATCTCCTAGAGTTATAGAATAAACGTAACAAAATAACCGAATTTACTACTTTTCGAAAGAGCGGTGATGATTAGGAGCTTGTTATACAAGCTAAGCACTTGAAAATAGTCGAATCACTCATAGAAGAAGTCATACACTTCAGCTATAAATCCGCAGAATGAATTCTGAAAGCTACATATTCTCCTAGCTTGGGTATAATAAACGTCGTTATTAATATGAATCAGGAACAGTATGCGATACCAATCGTATTTATATCTTATTTTAGTCCTTTCCTTGCTCGGTTGTGAGTCTGCTGTACTGAATTCGCCATACTCTTCCGATGATACTGAATTATCGACACTGTATAGCTCCTTTTCACTACGGCCTAAACATTTAGATCCTGCTCGGTCCTATAGTAGTAATGAAGCTAATTTTACAGGACAAATATATGAGCCACCGTTTCAATATCATTATTTAAAAAGGCCTTATACGCTTATTCCATTGACTGCTAGTCAAATGCCGCTTGTAAGATATTTCAATGATCAAGATATTGAAATAATGCCGGAAGATGAAGAAGGCGATGTTGCATATAGCCTGTATGATATTAGCCTAAAAAAAGGCATTTTGTATCAGCCTCATCCAGCCTTTGTTCAAGGTGATAGGCAACAGTATCGATACCACGACATGACTGTAGATGAGTTAGATAAGATTTCAATATTATCTGATTTCAAAGAGCAAGCGACGAGAGAACTCATTGCACAAGACTACGTATACCAAATCAAACGATTAGCACACCCAGAAGTTCATTCACCCATTTTAGGCTTGATGAGTGAATATATTGTGGGCTTATCTGATTTTTCTAAAGCACTAAAAAGTAACAAAGAAAAGATTGATCTTAAGCTTGTCGATATTGAAGGGGTTAAGGTGCTTGATCGCTATACCTATCAAATTAAGGTTTATGGAAAGTATCCTCAATTACGCTATTGGTTAGCAATGCCATTTTTTGCACCTATGCCATGGGAAGCAGATGCCTTTTACTCACAAGCTGGATTAATTAAAAAGAATATCACCTTAGATTGGTATCCAGTAGGCACAGGACCTTATCAATTGACGGTTAATGATCCAAATAGCCAAATGGTTTTAGAAAAGAATCCGAACTTTCATGATGAGTTTTATCCGCAAGAGGGGGAAGTTACTGATCAACAGCTATTAAAGGACCGTGGCAAGAAGCTTCCATTGATTGATAAAATTGTGTTTTCCTTAGAAAAAGAAAACACCTCGTACTGGAATAAGTTTTTACAAGGGTATTACGATGTAAGTGGCATTAGTTCTGATTCGTTTGAACAAGCAATACAAATGGGTGGCTCAGGCGATTTTGGTTTAAGTGACACTATGATCGACAAGGGCATAGAACTAAAAACAGCCATTGGAACATCAACCTACTACATTGGGTTTAATATGCAAGATCCTGTGGTGGGCGGTAGTAGTGAACGGTCACAAAAACTACGGCAAGCTATCTCAATTGCAATTGATTATGAAGAATTTATATCTATCTTTTTAAATGGGCGAGGTATTCCAGCACAAGGCCCTATCCCCCCTGGTCTTTTTGGTTATGAAAGTGGCCTAAAAGGGGTTAATTCATATGTTTATCATTGGGATAAGCAAGGGCCTGCTAGGCTATCGTTATCTTATGCACAAGAATTATTAGTCGAAGCAGGTTATCCAGAGGGGAGAGATGCAGATACTGGTGAGCCCTTAGTATTATATTTTGATGTCCCTGGTAGTGGTCCAGACTCAAAAGCACAATTTGATTGGTTGAGAAAGCAGTTCCAAAAACTCAATGTCCAATTAGTTATTCGCAGTACAGATTACAATCGCTTTCAAGACAAGATGCGAAATGGACAAGCACAGATTTTTCAATGGGGATGGAATGCAGACTATCCTGATCCAGAAAATTTCTTATTTTTATTATATGGACCCAATGGAAAAGTATTAACAGGCGGGGAAAATGCAGCAAATTATCAAAATAGTGAATTTGATAGGTTATTCGAGAAAATGCGGGTGATGCCTGATAATGAAAATAGAAAGCAAGTCATTGAACAAATGTTAGCTATTTTAACGAAAGAGTCGCCATGGATATGGGGCTACCACCCTAAACAGTTTTCTTTACATCATGCGTGGAATAAAAATGTAAAACCTAACTTAATGGCAAATAATACATTAAAATATCGCAAAATTTTGCCGCAACAACGACAAAAATTACAGCAACAGTGGAATCAGCCGATATTATGGCCATTAGGATTGGTGGTTATTGCACTTATAATACTGCTATTACCCGCATGGTTACTGTATCAAAGAAAAAAACATATTAAAATTAGATAATACTCGGATAGAACAGAAGCTTTTTTTCTTCTATTTGGGTAGAATTATAAGAATTTATTTTTACGCTTGTAGCACAAGACATATCTAGGAGATAGTTAAGTGGATTTAGCTACGTTAATTGGTTTTATAATTGCTTGGCTTCTTGTTATTGGAACAATAGCAACAGGGTCAGGTGCATTAGTATTTATAAACATACCTTCATTTGTAATTGTGGTTGGTGGAACAATAGCCGTTGTAATGATGCGTTTCACAATGGCACAAACGATAGGTTCTATCAAAATAGCTTTAAAAGCATTTTTGCATAAAGCTGAGTCAGCAGAAGAACTTATTGCCTCTGTCGTGGAATTGGCAGCTATTGCAAGAAAAGAAGGTCTATTAGCATTAGAAGGTCAAGAAATCACAAACCCAGTGTTAGCAACGGGTATTCGTATGTTGGTTGATGGACATGAGCCTGCGATTGTAAAAAAAGCACTCTCAACGGAAATGAATGAAACAGTGAGCCGCCATAAGATCGGTCAAGATTTGTTCAAACAAGTTGGTGATGCTGGTCCAGCAATGGGAATGATCGGAACATTAGTTGGTTTGGTTCAAATGCTATCTAATATGTCAGATCCAAAATCTATTGGTCCTGCAATGGCAGTGGCATTGTTAACAACACTTTATGGTGCAATGTTAGCGAATATGTTTGCTCTACCTATTTCGGATAAATTGAAGTTACGAAGTGCTGAAGAGCAAATGAATAAGAATATTATTATTCAAAGTGTTTTAGGAATTCAAGAAGGGCAAAACCCTAAGGTCTTGGAAGAACTATTGAATAATTACTTACCTGCATCACGTCGAAGTGGTGATGATGAAGGTGGTGAGTAAGCAATATGGTTAAATACGTTAAGGGAAGTATTCTGTGAGCGAAGAAGCAGAAGAACATGATTGTGATTGTCCCCCCGAAGGCCTACCTGCCTATATGGGGACATTTGCTGACTTAATGTCATTGTTAATGTGTTTCTTTGTATTGCTTTTATCTTTTGCTGAGATGGATGCATTGAAATACAAGATGGTGGTGAAGTCATTAGATAATGCCTTCGGTGTGCAACGGGAAGTTGCAGCAAATGAAATACCGAAAGGTACAAGTATCATCGCGCAAGAGTTTAGTCCTGGCGAGCCTCGTCCAACGCCATTAAAAGAAGTGCGTCAAGATACTATCGACGAAACCAGAGACGCCCTAAAAGTCAAAATGGATGCTGAAGCAACTGCAAAAGCAAAGGCTGAAGAAATTGCTGAAGAAGCTGAAAAATTTAAAGAAGCCTTGGAAGGTGAGATTGAAGAAGGCTTAATTGATGTTGAAACACAGTTAAATCGCATCGTCATTCGAATTCGTGAGAAAGGTTCATTTCAATCTGGCGATGCTAGGATGAATAAAGATTTTTTACCGATTATTGATAAAATTAAGATTGTGTTAATAAAAACAGACGGTCAAATTGCGATTGCTGGTCATACTGACGATATCCCTATTAATACGCCACGTTATCGCTCTAACTGGGAGTTATCTTCATCTCGAGCGACATCTGTTGTCCATGAGTTGTTACGTGGTGGTGATATGTTACCTGAACGCTTTGTACTAGAAGGGTATGCTGATACACAGCCTTTAATTCCAAATGATACAACAGAAAATAGAGCTCGAAATAGACGGGTGGAAATTATCATCCTGAAATCAACAGAAAGAGCAGATGTGACAGAGTCTATTAGAAAATTAAATACAGAGTCAGAATCAGTTGAAGGCACGGTTACTCCAGTTGATAATGAAGGCATGCCTCTTATTCAAGAGTAAGGAAACCATTAATTTAAGAGTGAGGATTTGATAAAATGAGAAAACTAGTTTTTATAAAGAGTGTTGTATTAACAGTATCTATATTGTTATTTTCTAACATCAGTGCTTATGCTGCTGAGTGGGTGATAGATACTGATAGCTCACAGTTGAATTTTATTTCAATAAAAAAAGGAACAGTTGCTGAAACTCATCAGTTTAATAAGTTTGAGGGCCAACTGAATTCACATGGCCAGTTTGAGCTCAATATTGACTTGGCGAGTGTTGACACTAATATTGAAGTTCGAGATGACAGAATGAAAAAGCATTTGTTTGATGTGGATTCTTTTTCAACATCAAGTTTGACGGCGAATATTGACTTGGCATTACTTGATGCTATTGATGAAGGAAGAAGTGTTGCCGTACTAGTTGATACAAAGCTAGAGCTGCATGGCGTAACAATGCCAGTGCAACTAAATGTTATCATTACCCGATTGGTTGGTGCGAAGCTTTCTGTTGTGAGTGTTGAGCCTGTTATTATTAACGCTGCTGACTATTCCTTGGTCTCAGGTGTAAATAAATTGATGGAGATCGCTAAGCTGCCGAGTATCAGTCATGCTGTTCCTGTTAGTTTTTATCTAATATTAAATTTAAAACAATAAACGTAAAAGTGAAGAACCATTAATGCAAGTATTTTCTGTAGAACAGGGTATTGTCATCCCTCTTGATCGACCAAATGTTGATACCGATGCGATTATCCCGAAACAATTTTTAAAATCCATTCAACGTAGTGGCTTTGGCCCTAACTTGTTTGATGAATGGCGTTACTTAGACTTAGGCGAACCAGGCAAGAGCTGTGAAGGAAGACCGCTTAATAAAGAGTTTGTGCTGAATCAAGAACGGTATCAAGGCGGTAGTATTTTACTCGCACGTGAGAACTTTGGTTGCGGTTCAAGTAGAGAGCATGCTGTTTGGGCTTTAGATGATTTTGGTATCAGAGTCGTAATTGCACCTAGTTTTGCAGATATTTTCTTTAGTAATACAAGCAAAAACGGTATCTTAGCGATTAAACTCGATGAGAAAGTAGTTGAAACACTGTTTGAACAAGTGTTTGAAAATACTGCTTATCAATTAACCGTTGATTTAGCTGAGCAAAAAATAACAACAGAGGATGGTACTGTTATCGACTTTGACGTCGACCCATTCAAAAAACATTGTTTGTTAAATGGTTTGGATGATATTGGATTAACCTTGCAGCATAAAGATGATATTGATATGTATGAGAATACTCGCCAGCAGCAGGCGCCATGGCTATTTTCGTAAATAAGTCATAGTTAACGAGGGGGCATATTAGTAAGTCCTCAAAAGAAATTTAAATTTTAGTGTAGTGAAATAAGTAATGACAAAAAAAATAGCAGTATTGGCTGGTGATGGAATTGGACCAGAAATTGTTGATGAAGCAATTAAAGTATTAAAAGCCTTAGCAAACGATGGATTAGATATTGAATTAGAGTATGGCTTGATTGGTGGTGCCGCTTATGATGAAACAGGTACACCTTTGCCTGATGAAACAGTCACAATTTCAAAATCTGCAGATGCAATCTTATTGGGTGCTGTAGGTGGTTATAAGTGGGAATCACTTGATATTAGTGTACGACCTGAAAAAGGTTTACTAGGTATTCGTAGTCAGCTTAATTTATTTGCTAACTTGCGCCCAGCTATTTTATATCCGCAATTAGCCGATGCTTCAACGTTAAAACCTGATGTTGTTTCTGGACTGGATCTTATGATTGTGCGGGAACTAACCGGCGGGATTTATTTTGGGCAACCTCGTGGTGTTCGTACGCTAGAAAATGGTGAAAAAGAAGGATTTAATACTTTGGTATATCGTGAAAGCGAAATCCAAAGAATTGGTAAGGTTGCCTTTGATATCGCTCAAAAACGCCAAGGTCGCCTATGCAGTGTTGATAAAGCAAACGTATTAGAATGTACCGAACTTTGGCGTGAAACAATGACGGATATGGCTGAAAATTACAGTGACGTAGAATTAAGTCATATGTATGTGGATAATGCTGCAATGCAATTAGTTCGCGCACCTAAGCAATTTGATGTCATGGTAACAACGAATATGTTTGGCGATATTTTGTCAGACTGTGCCTCAATGTTGACAGGATCAATTGGCATGTTGCCATCTGCATCACTAGATGAAAGTGGTAAAGGTATGTATGAACCTATACACGGTAGTGCACCAGATATCGCAGGTCAGAATATAGCTAACCCATTAGCAACCATCTTATCTGCTTCTATGATGCTACGATACACACTTGATGAACCTGCATTAGCTGACCGTATCGAAACGGCTGTGAGCAAAGTACTTGATCAAGGCCTACGTACTGCAGATATTTATTCTGAAGGTATGACAAAAGTAGGTACTTCTGAAATGGGCGATGCTGTTGTTGCAGCGCTTTAAGTTTAAATATTATAAAAATTGGATAAATTGTGAGTAAAAAAGTTGATGTCGCTATCGTTGGTGCAACTGGTGCCGTAGGCGAAACAATGTTGGAAATTCTGCATCAGCGGAAATTTCCGGTGGGTAAAATATATGCATTAGCTAGTGAGCGTTCTGCTGGCAGCAAAGTGAGTTTTGGTAATAAATCAATTGTTGTTGAAGACTTAGCAACGTTTGACTTTTCTAAAGTACAGGTAGGCCTGTTCTCACCCGGTGCGAGCGTATCAAAAGTCTATGCTCCTATTGCTGCAGAAGCAGGCTGTGTTGTCATAGATAACACATCAGAGTTTCGTTATGTAGATGACATTCCATTAGTTGTGCCAGAGGTTAACCCCGATGCGATTGCTGATTACAAGAATCATGGCATTATCGCAAATCCTAATTGTTCGACCATTCAAATGTTAGTTGCAATGAAACCTATTTATGATGCGGTAGGTATTACACGAGTCAATGTGTGCACTTATCAGGCTGTATCAGGAACAGGTAAGCCAGCAATGGACGAGCTTGCAAAACAAACTGCCTCACTTTTAAATGGCAGAACGGTTGAAAGCAAGGTTTATCCAAAACAAATTTCATTTAATGTATTGCCACATATAGATGTGTTTGAAGATAATGGCTATACAAAAGAAGAAATGAAAATGGTTTGGGAAACTAAGAAGATTATGGGTGATGACTCAATCTTAGTTAATCCTACTGCTGTACGTGTTCCTGTGTTTTTTGGTCATTCAGAAGCACTACATATTGAAACTAGGGATAAAATAACAGCTGGTGATGCCAAAAAACTACTTTCAGAATCAGAAGGTATTGTTGTTATAGATGAGCATGCTGATGGCGGTTATCCAACTGCTGTGACAGATGCATCAGGGACTGATCCTGTTTATGTTGGGCGGATACGAGAAGATATTTCTCATCCTAATGGTTTGGATTTATGGGTTGTGGCTGATAATGTTCGTAAAGGTGCCGCACTGAATAGTATTCAAATTGCTGAAATATTGGTTGAAAAATACTTGTAGATGTTAGGATTGTAAGTAAATAGGAATTTTATGAGGGGTTTAGGATGAAAACGAGAATATTTGCCAGCGTTGCTGTGATGAGTGCATTAGGACTTTTGGCTCCACTAAACACTCATGCCTTTGGACTGGGAAAGATAGAGTTATCATCTGCACTTAATCAACCTTTTCGGGCTGAAATTGCTGTTACAGCTTTAAAGCCTGATGATGAAGGCAAACTTCAAGTTAAGTTAGCAACTCAAGCTGAGTTTGATAAAGCGGGTGTAAAACGAAGCTTTTTACTTACTCAATTACAGTTTGAAGTTGTTGAGGATGAAGGTAATGCAAGAATTGTTATCAGCTCATCTCAACCTGTCAAAGAACCTTTCGTTGATTTCTTATTAACTGCGACAACTGGGAAGGGTAGGTTAATACGTGAATATACTGTATTACTAGATCCCCCTAAAAATGTATTTGCAAAACCACAGCCTATACCCAAACAGAAAGCAGCTCCTGTAAAAAAGAAAGCTGCACCGAAAAAGAGCACCTATCAGTATCCTGATCCACAAATGCCTGTCGAAGTGACTTATGACTATTCTTCAGCAACACAATATGGCCCTGTTGGAAGAACGGATACTCTATGGGATATAGCAAGAGATACCAAACCATCGTCAGTTATTTCACAAGACCAAATGATGATGGCAATATTAAATGCAAATAAATCATCATTTACACATAATAATATTAATGGACTGAAAGCGGGGTATACCCTAGATATTCCGTCCGTTAGTGAAATCCAAGCATTATCTCGAAAGCAAGCTTATGCATCTGTTGTTGAGCAAAATCAGCAATGGAAAAACCGAAATAATGTACCAGCTCCCAAAGTAGACGTTATTGAGCCAGAAAGTACATCATTAACAGATGTAGATGTTGATACCAGTGAAACGATGGAAAAAATCGAGGGTTCAGCAGCAACTGATGAAGAAAATACAGCACGTTTACAGCTTGTTTCACCCACTGATGACGAACTGTCAAAAATGGATGAGCTATCGCCTCTAGGTAACAAAGAGTTAACACAACTGAGCGAACAATTAACACTTGCTCAAGAGACTATTGAAAGCCAAGCTCAAGAGAATATGGATATTAAATCTCGTATGGACTTGATGGAAGAGCAGCTGCAAACGCTACGCAAGCTTGTCAGTATAAAAGATGCTGATTTAGCTCGAATGCAAGGATCTCTAGAAAGTACTAGTACAGAGCTAGAAGAAAGTGCAGTTGATGCATCAGAAGCGGATGGTGTATTAGATGATATGTCGACACCTGATGAGAATGAACAGTCTTCAAGTAATGAACTTGAACAAACACTTATCGACGATGCTGTTGAGCCTATTGCTGATTTAGAAACTGCAGTAGTTGAAGATAGTATTGAACCCACGGCTGAAGAAGAGTTTGCGGAAGTTGACGACCTTTTTGAACCCGCTGTTGAATCTGAAATGTCAGAAGTTGAAGCTTACTTTGCTCAAATAGGTAAAGATGACACTAATGTAGAACCTGCTACCGATGATTCTTTAGAGTCAGAAGCTGTCACAACTTCTGATGAAGTGCTTAACGACAGTTCAACATTGACGCCTTTGGAACTTGCTAAGGACTTTGTTGATACAAATGTAGCGAAATTAAAATCATTTTATGCCGAGAATAAGCAAGAAAGTCTAATAGCAGGTTTTGTTGCAGCCTTACTTGCCTTGATATTATTGCTATTAAGAGCACGAGGTCGAAAGTCTGTAACGTGGAGTGATGCAACAGCTTCTGAAACAGCAGTAACAGCCGAACAGCCAACGAGTGAGATAAAAGCAGACGTTTCCCCACAATCTACGCAGCAAACTGCTACAGATGCTGATGAGACTTCAACAGATGAAGACATTATTAAAGCTGCTTATGCATCGCTTGATGCTGATGCAGTTGATTCATTGAATGAAGAGATTAAAAGTGAGGAAGAAGTAGAAGATCCTGTTATAGAACCGCAAAATGAATCAGATCTTACAGACGTCGAAGAAAGTACTATTCCAGCTCCAGAGTTTCAACTTGAACCTGAATTGAGTGAAGCATTAGAAGATGAAACACTAGATATTACGGATGAGCTTGATGAACCCGAAGTAGAAGCAGAAGATGATGGGGCTGCTATTGAATTTAATCTAGATCCTCTTGCTATAGATGGTGAAGATGAAACTGTTAGTGATGAACAAGCAAGTGATGAAAGCACTGAACTCGATGATGAAGTTGAAGACTTACTAGACTTTAATATTGAAAGTAGCAGTACTACTGACAATGATACTTCTGAGCCAGAGTCCGATGTTTTATCCATGAATGAAAGTAATGATGGAGCATCTATAGACTTTGATGAGTCTCCAACTGTTGATACTAACGAGATTAGTGAACTTACATTAGATGATGAGCCTCTAACGTTAGATATTGATGCTTCACTAGACGAAGTAAGCTTAGATGACTCAGCTGTAGAATTAGATCTAACCGACATTGATGAAGATGATGACAGTTTGTCGATTGATTTAGATCTTGAACCAAGCTTATCTGATTTATCGATTGAGAGTGATATTGATGATGCTGCTTCACCGGATCTGCCAGAGGTGGATCTTGATCAAATAACGAGTTCTTTAGATGAACCGAGTGAAGAGGTGTCTGATGAAAAGGATGAGCTTGAATTTGATCTAGGTGACTTTGATGAAATTGATGAAGCTGAAACCAAATTAGATTTAGCAGGTGCCTATGTTGATATGGGTGATCCTGAAGGTGCGAGAAGCATTTTGGAAGAAGTGCTCATTGATGGCAGTGACGAGCAAAAATCTAAAGCCCAAGCATTATTAAATGACTTGTCTTAAGAGGTGTGAGTGAAAATAGCCCTAGGCGTAGAATATGATGGGACTCACTTTTCTGGATGGCAAGTACAACCTACACAGAGAACTGTGCAGGGCTGCTTAGGTGATGCATTAGCTTCTATATCAAACCATACATCAAAAATAGTCGCTGCTGGTCGTACAGACTCAGGGGTTCATGCCTTGCAACAGGTCGCTCACTTTGAAACAGCAGCGCAGCGCAGTGAAAGAAATTGGGTTTTAGGGCTCAATACTAACCTTCCTGCTGATATGAATGTAACATGGGCAAAACCTGTTACTGATGATTTCAGCGCACGTTTTTCTGCACTAAATAGAAGTTACCGATATCTAATCTTAAATCGAGTGAGTCGCTCTGCGGTGCACGCGAATAAAATGTGGTGGGTGTTTAGTCCTCTAGATATTGAAAAAATGCAGGCAGCAGCTGATCTATTAGTCGGGCACCATGACTTTTCAGCTTTTAGGGCAAAACTTTGTCAAGCACATAGCCCCGTAAAGACGGTTGAAAAAATTAAAGTAACTCGCCAAGGTGATTGCATTGCAATTGATGTGAAAGCACAGTCTTTTTTACATCATATGGTTAGAAATTTAGTTGGCGTATTAGTGCCTATTGGTGAAGGCCGGAAGCCTATTGAGTGGGCAATAGATGTATTAGAAAGCAAAGACAGAGCTCAAGGTGGAATTACTTCTCCCCCAGAGGGATTATATTTTATAAATGTTGAATATCCTGAGCAATATCAGCTTCCAACAGTGTCACCATTTCCCGTGGTCTGGTAAAGTACTGTATTAACTTTCTTTCTCAGACCAAATTCATGAGAACACGTGTAAAAATTTGTGGTATCACTCGTCGCCAAGATGCTGAATTTGCAGTTGAAATGGGGGCTGATGCATTGGGATTGGTATTTTATTCGCCAAGTCCTAGAGCGGTTACTATTGCGCAAGCACAAGACATTGTGGCGGGATTACCACCATTTGTTAGTATTGTTGCTTTATTTGTTGATGCCAAAGTAGAAGATGTACGAGCTTGCTTATCTGCATTACCTATTAGTGTCTTGCAGTTTCATGGTGATGAATCACCAGAGTATTGTGAGCAATTTAGTCATTCATATATGAAAGCATTAAGAATGCGAGATGGGATTGATTTAACATCGGAAGTCAGTCGATATATATCTGCTTCAGCAATATTGGTAGATAGCTATCAACCTGGGGTGCCTGGTGGTACTGGACAGGTATTTGATTGGTCGTTACTGACTGATATTGACATGCCCTTAATCTTGGCCGGTGGTCTAGATTCCGCTAATGTGGCTAAGGCAATAGAACAAGTTAAACCTTATGCTGTTGATGTGAGCGGTGGTGTTGAAGTCAGCCAGCAAAAAGGATTGAAAGACAAAATGAAAATAAGCGATTTTATGCAAGAGGTTGTAAATGGCAGAGCAGTTGGATAATAACTATTACGATACTTACCCTGATGATGACGGACACTTTGGTATATATGGTGGACGCTTCGTAGGTGAGACGTTAATGGAAGCGATTTATGCGTTAGAAGAGGCATATAACCGTTATAAAGATGATCCTGAATTTCAAGCAGAAATGGATAAGGATTTAGCCGATTTCGTTGGTAGACCATCGCCGTTATATCATGCCGAAAATTGGAGTAAACGCTTAGGTGGTGCTCAAATTTATCTTAAGCGTGAAGATCTAAATCATACTGGTGCACATAAAGTGAACAATACAATTGGCCAAGCTCTATTGGCTAAGCGTATGGGTAAAACACGAATTATTGCTGAAACAGGTGCTGGTCAGCATGGTGTAGCTACTGCAACAGTTGCTGCTCGTTTAGGTATTGAATGTGTTGTGTATATGGGCGCTGAAGATGTCCAGCGTCAGGCACAGAATGTGTATCGGATGAAGTTGTTAGGTGCAACAGTTGTTCCTGTTGAGTCTGGCTCACGCACATTGAAAGATGCATTGAACGAGGCATTACGTGACTGGGTCACCAATGTTGATGATACTTTCTATATCATTGGTACCGTAGCAGGACCGCACCCTTATCCTGAAATGGTAAGAGACTTCCAAACCATCATTGGTAGGGAAGCACGTAATCAAATTATGAAAGCAGCAGGGCGACTTCCTGATGCATTAATCGCCTGTATTGGTGGTGGTTCTAATGCGATTGGTTTATTTCACCCATTTATTGCTGATGAAGATGTGGCTATCTATGGTGTAGAAGGTGCGGGCCATGGTATTGAAACAGGACAGCATTCAGCGCCATTATGTGCTGGTTCTCCAGGTGTCCTTCATGGAAATCGTACGTATTTGATGCAAGATGAAAATGGTCAAATCATTGAGACCCATTCAATTTCTGCAGGTTTAGACTACCCAGGTGTTGGACCTGAGCATGCATTATTGAAAGATCTTGGTCGAGCTCAGTATGTTTCAGTCACTGATGATGAAGCGTTACAAGCCTTTCATGATTTGACACGAATTGAGGGGATTATCCCAGCATTAGAGTCGAGCCATGCATTAGCTTATGCAAGTAAGTTAGCGCCAACAATGTCATCGGATCAAATTTTATTGGTTAACCTATCTGGTCGTGGTGATAAAGATATGCATACCGTAGCAGCTTTGGCTGGTTTAAGTTTCTAAGGAATTGAGTGTGAGTCGAATTAAATCGTGTTTTGATAAGTTAAAGGCTGATGGTCAAACTGCCCTAATACCCTACATTACGGCTGGTGATCCTGAACCATGGGTTACTGTACCAATGCTACATGCCTTAGTGGATGCGGGTGCTAATATTTTAGAAATAGGGATCCCTTTTTCGGATCCTATGTCTGATGGACCTGTCATTCAAAAAGCGTGTGAACGTGCATTAAAAAATGATGTAACACTTCGTGATGTGTTAGACATGGTTTCTCTTTTTAGAGAAAAAGATAATGAAACACCTATCGTGTTGATGGGATATGCAAACCCATTAGAAGCAATGGGCTATCAAACATTTGCCAATAAAGCACAGCAGGCAGGTGTCGATGGTGTATTAACTGTTGATATGCCACCGGAAGAATCAGACGAATTTTTATCCATAATGGATGACCATGATATTGATAGTATCTTTCTTGTTGCACCAACAACTTCAGAAGAACGCATGGCTAAAATTGCAAAATATGCCAGAGGATTCATCTATTATGTTTCAATCAAGGGTGTAACAGGCTCTGCTGTACTAGATGTATCTGAAGTTGCAGCTAAAATTGAATTGTTAAAAGCACGCACTGATTTACCATTGGGAGTAGGATTTGGTATTCGGGACGGGAAATCTGCCGCAGCCGTATCTGAAGTTGCAGATGCTGTTGTAGTTGGAAGTACTTTAGTACGTTGTATCGAAGAGCATGCTGATAGACCCGAAGAATTGCCAGCAGCATTAGCGGCATTACTTGCTGAAATGCGGCATGCAATTAACGCACAAGACATGGCTAAATAGAAATAGGTGACAGATTATGAGTTGGTTTGAGAAATTAATTCCTTCAAAAATTAGAACTACAGTTCGTAACCGTAGTGTTCCTGAGGGTGTGTGGTGTAAATGCCCTGCATGTGACAGTGTGTTATACCGAGCTGAATTAGAACGAAATCTACATGTGTGTCCAAAATGTGATCACCACCAACGTATTAATGCCCGTACGCGCTTAGAAAGCTTTCTTGATGAGGGTGAACGAACAGAAATTGCTGTCGATGTTAAACCAGTAGATACGTTGAAATTCAAAGATAGTAAAAAATACAAAGAACGGATTCAACAAGCACAAAAGAAAACAGGCGAGAATGATGCCTTGTTAGCAATGGAAGGCACCATTAATGGTCTTCCAGTCATTGCAGTTTCTTTTGACTTTAGTTTTATGGGCGGCTCTATGGGCGCTGTTGTCGGCGAAAAGTTTGTTCGCGCTGCACAAGTTGCCTTAGATAAAAACCTACCTCTAATTTGTTTCTCAGCGAGTGGTGGAGCACGAATGCAAGAAGGTTTGTTTTCATTAATGCAGATGGCTAAAACAAGTACTATTTTGGCTCAATTGAGCAAGGTCGGTGTACCATTTATTTCTGTACTTACTGATCCTACAATGGGTGGTGTATCAGCTAGTTTAGCAATGTTAGGCGATGTTAACGCTGCTGAACCTAAAGCATTAATTGGCTTTGCTGGCCCACGTGTTATTGAACAAACAGTTCGTGAGACGTTGCCTGAAGGTTTTCAGCGAAGTGAATTTTTAGTTGAGCATGGTGCGGTTGATATGATTATTGATCGCCGTGATATGCGTGATCGCTTGGCAAGTATCTTAGCTATGCTACAAAAACGTCCTGCAGCATAAATAAAGGCGATGCGGTTTAACACCCTGCCTGAGTGGCTAGACTGGCAGGAAAAACTACACTTCACAGAAGTTGATCCTGGGCTAGAACGAATTGGTGCGGCATGGAAGGCATTGGGTGGTACACCTAATTTACCTTTTACTGTCATCACGGTTGCTGGCACCAATGGCAAAGGTTCATCTGTTGCTATACTAGAAAGCATTCTGCGTGCTGCTGGATATAAAACAGGGACGTATACATCACCTCATATACTTCACTATAACGAACGTATCTGTATCAATGGTGAACCTTGTAGTGATAGTGAAATTTGTAATACATTTCAGAAAATAGATACTGCCCGTGATGCTTTATCACTTACTTACTTTGAGTTCGCTACTCTCGCTGCCGCTGAGATTTTTCGTGAAAAAAAGATTGATATTGCCATCCTTGAAGTAGGTATGGGAGGGCGTCTTGATGCCGTCAATTTGTTTGATACAGATATTGCCTTAATTACACCTATAAGCCTAGATCATACTTCGTGGCTAGGGGATAGTAGAGAGCAGATAGGCAAAGAGAAGGCGGGAATAATACGGGCTAACAAACCTGTTGTTCTTTCTGAAGCTGAGCCACCACAAAGCGTATTATCGCATGCCTCTGAATTGATGTCTCCAAGCTATCAAGCAACAAATGAATTCAATAGCGTTTTGTCAGAAAATAGTTGGCATTGGAAAAATGAACAGCGAGAGTTTAAAGTATTGCCTTTGCCTGCACTTGAAGGACGCTACCAGGTTCAAAATGCTGCAGCCGCATTGCAAGTGTTGAGTTTGCTTATTGATGAGAAAGGATACTTAATTTCTGAACAGGATATAAAAATAGGTTTGGTTCAAGTCAGTCTTTCAGGTCGTTTTCAACGAATCACTGGTGAAATTGAGCAGATCTTAGATGTAACCCATAATGAACAAGGTGCTAGGAATTTATCAGAACTACTTACTGAAACACCAGTGCAAGGACAAACTTTTGCCGTGATGGGTATGCTCAAAGATAAAGATGCAGCCACAGTAGCAAGGATTCTAAGTCCTTCTATAGATCACTGGTATGTTGGTAGTCTAGAAGGCGGTCGTGGAATGACTAGCGAGCACTTATCCGAGCAGTTAAATCAGTCTGTTGGAGCTAATAAAATTGAACAGTTTGATTCAGTAGAATTAGCATATCAGCAAGCATGGAATATGGCCAAAAAAGGCGATCGGGTACTGATTTTCGGTTCATTCCATACTGTTGAAGCCGTATTGAAGCTCAATTAAAATCTAACTTTTACATTGGTATTATTACATTGAACAACATTTATATGAGGTTTAGCTATGTCTGAACATATCCATCAAGTAGCTATTGTCGGTGGTGGTGTATGTGGTACCGCATTACTTTATTTATTAGCTGAATATTCTGATATTGATGACATTGTATTAATTGAAAAATATGATGGGGTTGCTAAAGTAAATTCGCATGGTCGAAATAATAGTCAAACATTACATTGTGGTGATATTGAAACAAACTATACCTTAGATAAGGCGAGCAAGGTAAAGTCAGCAGCAGAGATGATTGTTAACTACACCGAGACACTCGATAAGCGAGACAAGGTGATTTTCAAATATCCGAAAATGGTTATTGCTGTTGGTGAGGAAGAATGTCAGCGTTTGAGAGAGCGATTTGAACGATTCAAAACTCGATTCTCAACAATGCAGCTATTAGAAAAAGAAGATATTGCTGAGGTTGAGCCTAGTGTCGTACTGATTGATGGCGTAATGCGTCCTGAACCCTGTATCGCTCTTGCAGTATTAGATGAGTATTGTGCTGTTGATTTTAATCAACTATCAGAGTCTTTCACCAGTCAGTCTTTGTGCACAGACAAAGCTTTATCGCTGCGGTTTAATAGCCATGTTGAAGAAATTATTCATGAAGACGGACTCTTTCATATAAATACGCAAGATCGTCAAATTAAAGCTCGAAGTGTAGTGGTATCAGCCGGTGGTCACAGCCTGTTATTAGCCCAACAAATGGGGCATGGCTTAGAGTTCTCATGTTTGCCTGTTGCTGGTAGCTTTTACTTCACACCTAAAGTACTTAACGGCAAAGTCTATACTGTTCAAAATGATAATTTACCCTTTGCTGCTGTGCATGGCGATCCCGATGTATTAGTTGAAGGAAAAACTAGATTTGGTCCAACAGCTTTATTATTACCATTACTAGAACGCTACAATTTGAGTACCTTTTTTGAATTTTTACGAGTTTTAAGGTTGGATAGAAATGTATTAAAAGTCTTTTGGGATTTATTTAAAGTAAGTGATATTCGAAATTACATTTTGAAAAACTTCTTATTTGAAGTCCCAGGCCTACGTTGCTGGTTGTTTTTGAAAGATGCTCGTAAGATAGTGCCCTCACTAAAGTTAAAAGACATTGAGTTTGCAAAAGGGTTTGGCGGGGTTCGTCCACAGTTAATTGATAAAAAACAATCTAAATTACTGTTGGGTGAAGCTAAAATAACCCCCGGCAATGGTATTATTTTCAATATGACGCCATCACCAGGTGCAAGTAGTTGTTTAGCTAATGCCGAGATAGATATGCGGCTCATTATTGCACATTTAGGCGGTGAGATTGATGAGCAGAAATTACAAGATACATTACATAAGTAATATGGCTCAGATATTGCTCTTAAACTCTAAATGAACATTTTGTTTTAGAGTGAAAATAGGCCTAACAGCCTGTTTGAAATAACTTATTAGAGGATTGCAATATGGCTCTCAACCATGTGGCCAGTAATGGCAGTAACGGCAAAGCCAATCAAAACCGGCAAATATTTACTTTTTTTGTCGAAGATATGATGTTTGGTTTAGACGTTGAAAACGTATTAATGCTTGGTCAAGATGTTAATGATATTCAACGGCTTCCTATTGAAGAACGTGGGTTTTGTGGTGTGACAAAATTTCAGGGTGCCATTGTGCCCGTATTAGATTTTGCCCACCGCCTAGGAGTTCGTTCTGGGATTGATAGCAAAAGTGAACTACTAAACATTTTGACTCAACGAGAACAAGATCACGTTGAGTGGCTCAATGATCTAGAGCACTCAATCAAAACTGGTGTAGCATTTACTAAGGCAACAAACCCAAAGGAATGTGCTTTTGGAAAATGGTATAGTACATTTGATACACGTGATGAAACATTACAAGAGTTATTAGCTAGTTTCGAGGAACCTCACAATGCAATCCATGCATTAGGAGAAGAATTAATTAACCTAAGAGATAATGGCAAAGAGGCTGAAGCATTAGAGAGCCTTGCACATGCACGTGCAACGACATTACGTCGACTTCGTGCCTTATTTAATAGAGCTCGTGATCAGATTAATAGTGGAATGAGACAAGTATTACTATTCGTTACATTAGATGGCAAAACACCTCGTTATGCACTTATGATTGATGAGATTAATGATGTAATGAATTATACCCCAGCAGATTTCCAGTCTAGCCGCAGCGGTGCTCTTGCACTTATTGGTCAAATTGAACAAGTAATAGATGGAATCTTTACTCATAAAAACAAACCAGATTGTCTATATTTTGATATAAACAAAATGACTGACATTGATGAGATAATGAAAAAAATGAGTTAGCTTAACAGTAAAATAGTTCTAAAAAGCCACCCAAATAATCGGTGGCTTTTTTATATGTTTTATAGGAACAACCCCAATAATATGAAATCATCTCCTTATATTACCGCGAATGGTATGGCACGTTTAAATGATGAGTTGGAACAAATCTGGGTTCGTCGTAGAGATGTGGTTAGAGCATTATCAGCAGCGGCGGCAGAGGGTGATCGTTCAGAAAATGCCGAATATATTTATCGGAAAAAAGAGTTACGAGGTCTAGACCGCCGCATTCGATATTTACAACGACGCATGCCTGACTTGAAGGTTATTTCAGAGCAACCGACAGATGTAAGTAAAATATTCTTTGCCGCAAGAGTGATGCTAGAAAATGATCACAAAGATGAAGTGGAATATCGAATTGTAGGGCCAGATGAGATTGATCATAACAAAGGTAATATTAGTCTGGATTCACCTTTAGCACAGGCTTTACTTGGAAAGGAAGTAGATGATGATGTCACTATTCATGTACAAGATGGAAAAAAAACATACTTTATTATTGCTATTAACTACGAGCCATAAACCGTATGATTCGCCCCTAATTCATATTAATTAAGGGCGAAACCTTAGTTGTTATGGTGCGTACATTGCATCAATATCTTTTTGGTGGTGAGCGATAACCTTAGGTCTTTTGATCTTCATCGTTGGCGTCATTAAATCATTTTCTACAGTCCAAGCATCGAGTGTTAATGTAACGCGACGAATCCGAGCATAAGCAGGAAAGTCGTGTAGAAGTTTACGTAAACGTTGAATAACATCGCTGTGAAGTGCTTTGTTATTTAAGCTGTCGTGATCAAAACCATCGAGCCCATGTTCTTTCGCTAAAGCAAACCAAAGATCTGAATTTAACACTAATAGTGCAGATAAAAAGGATTCGCCCTCACCAAGCACGAGTGCTTGCTCAAAAGTAGGATCCATTATGATTGCAGACTCAATATCACCTGGAGGAACTTTCTCTCCATTGCTTAAGACAAGAATGTCTTTTATTCGGCCGGTAATGTGAATATGGCCAGCTTCATCAATACGAGCTTGGTCGCCTGTATGTAACCAACCTTGAGCATCAATTGTTTGAGAAGTCGCTTTATGATTATTCCAATAACCCAGCATATTACCAGGGCCTCGAGCTAACAGCTCATCATTTTCACCAATCATAACGGCAACACTTGGAATTGGGCGACCAACGCTACTTGGGATATTGCTGTCAGGTGAATTAACACTGATAACGGGACTAGTTTCAGTTAAACCATAGCCTTGCAATAAACACATATCTAGACCAATAAACAATTTGGCCACTTGTTCAGGTAATGCTGCACCACCACTAACGATTAAGCGCATCTTTCCACCAAAACGTTCTTTGACCTTGGTGGCAACTAGTTTGTTGAATAGGGGCCATAATAGAAAGCTTGGGCGCCACCATCCACGACCTTGTTGATGTTGAAAACGAGCCCAACCAAGTACAGTGGTCATCTTGAATAGACCTTTAGCAATGACAGACTTATCTGCTAACTGTGCATTCAGTCGTGTATAAATTCGTTCAAATATTCGAGGAACAGCGATCATAATGGTCGGTTTTACGTTGAGCATATCATCAGCAAGTTGAGGAATCCCTCGAGCATAAGCAACTTTTGCACCAGCCATCATTGGTAAATAATAGCCAGCAGTACGTTCTAGAGTGTGTGATAGTGGTAAAAAGGATAGAAATATATCGCTGGGAAGTACATCAAAAAACTGTAATGCACCCGATGCAACAGAAAGCATATTATGGTGGCTGAGCATTACGCCCTTAGGTCGCCCTGTTGTACCAGATGTATAAATGATACTTGCAAGCTGGTGAGGCTCATTATCCCAATCTTTAATAATACCCCAGTTCTCTGGCAGCCAGTCTTGAGCGTAGACAGCCGGTGCAATCAGAGCATCGTCATCATCGTTATTGATAATGACACGTTTTAAGGCATGTTCTTCTGTTATGGAGGGGACTAAACGTTTCCACTGACCGGCATTTTGCAAGAATAGCAATTTGACATCTGCATCTTGTAATATGTAAGCAACGTTGTCAGGGCGATCATCAGGGTATAAAGGAACAACAACAAGACCTAGGCCCATAGCTGCTTGATCAAAAAACACCCATTCTTTACAATTTTTTAGGTTGATAGCAACACGGTCACCAGGTTCAAGGCCTTCTTTTTCGATAGCCTCTTGCCAACGAGCAACCTGTGTTGATACTTCTTGCCAAGTAATGTCATTCCATGTCTTATCTGTTGCATCATAGCTATGATAAGCAGCATGGTGTGGACTGCGTTTTAAACGTTCTCTAAATAAGCCATATAATGTACCGGCTTGTTCAAGAGGGATGATATCAGTGGATACGTCAGCCATTTATAAATTCCTTTTACATGAACATCCAACGTGCTTGAACACTTAAAATATCAACGCTTGCTTCATAGTCGCCTGATAGAGTGTAACCGCTATGATCAACTTCATTAATTTTTGGATCACTCAAGAAAATGTGTGTGTAACCAGCATCAATGGTCAGATTTTCAGAGTAGTTGAAACTTGCACCAACAGCTAGCCATGTACGATCTTCACCTGGAATGCGTGCTGTGCGATATTGGTTGGAAATAGGGGTTTCATCATAAGCAACACCACTGCGGAACGTCCACTTATCATTATGAATGTAAGTAAGCCCTAAACCATAACGCATGGAGTTATCCCATTTTTCTGGTTTCGTGACTGTAGTACCGTTAGGGAAGTTTATAGCTAATTCTTGAAAGCGGCTCCAACGTGTCCAAGATGCATCAGCCATAACAGCCCATTGGTCATTAATTTGGTGATGGATTGCAAGTGATGCACTTTCTGGTAAGTCAACATCAGCAGTGGCTCGCCCATTAATAAGATTACCTACTGTAGCGACATTTTGTGCAACAGCATTATTAGGGATACGGAATTTTGCTTTTCCTGTTAGATGATGTGAAATTTTTGATCTATAGGCCAAGCCAATACGAGTAGCATCAGTTGCTTGGAATGTTAACCCCAGGTTGTAGCCCCAACTCCAATCATCTGCTTTTTGCTTTGCATACCCATCATTGTTTTGTGTTCCGCCTGCTAGCGGTATAGCTGCCCCAGCTCCTCCTGCTTGAAGTGCAGCAGCCGTTGCTGCACCGCCCAGATCTAATGCACTGGTTAATTCGACTTCAATATACTGAACGTTGATACCAAAACCAAGAGAGAGTCTATCGGTTGCTTTAAAAGCAATCGATGGATTAAAATTCATTGTCAGCATATCTGATTTGATGGCGTGGTAGCGACCTACCCAATCATCATCGTATTCTGTTACTAAACCAAATGGCGCGTTAACACCAAAACCAGCAACAACAGTATCACTTAGAGGCATAGCAAAATAGAGATTGGGAACAGGTGCAAGTGATCCCGCATTACCACCATCACCACCTGATAAGTCGCCACCACCAAGTACAGCAGGGAGTGGGTGACTAGACCCATCATTATTAAACTCACTTCGTGGCGCGATAAGGTGTAAGCCCATATCCACTTCCATATGCTGAAGTTGTGTTAGGCCTGCAGGATTAAAGAATATAGTACTAGCATCTTCCGCAACCGCGGCACTTCCGGCAAAGGCACGGCCAAGTCCCGTTACACTTTGTTCGATAATGGCAAAGCCTGCACCATAACTCATAGAACTTAATGTGGAAGCCATCAAAAAGGCGGTTAGTTTCAACGTTTTATGCTGTGCCATTACTCTTTATTCCTTGTAACGAAAATATAATAAAAACTGAAACTTAGCGTATCTAGTTTAATGGTGCAAGTTTTGTGTGTGATCTAACGCCGTTCAAATAGCAGATCCCACACACCATGGCCAAGCCTTTGACCACGTTGTTCAAATTTTGTTAGTGGGCGGTAATCTGGGCGAGGTATATAACCCGAGCTATCTGCACAATTAATAAAGTCACTGTTCTGAGATAAATCATCTAACATTTGTTCTGCATAATGCTGCCAATCTGTCGCCATATGGAGGTAGCCACCCGATTTGATTTTTTGTGTGAGCAAGTTCACAAATGCGGGTTGGATAATACGACGTTTGTGATGACGTTTTTTATGCCATGGATCGGGAAAGTAGAGTTGGAGACGATCTAAGCTACTATCTGGAATTCTGTGTTTGAGTAATTCGACTGCATCGGTGCATGCTACACGCAAGTTAGTTAATTCTTTTTCTTCTATCAGTTTTAACAAGTGGCCAACACCTGGGCGATGCACTTCGACACCAATAAAATTTGTTTCTGGTTGTGAGGCAGCCATTTCAGCTAAGGAACTACCATTGCCAAAACCAATTTCAAAAACAATAGGTGCAGCGCGCTCGAATAAGGCTTCTAAATCAATTAGGCCTTCACCTTCATCAATTCCATAGTGTGGCCACAAGTGTTCAAGAGCGCGCTCTTGACCTGGGGTTAATCTACCTTCACGGCGCACAAAACTGCGTACTGTACGTAGTGTTCTTTCTTCACTCATGATCTTTTATTGCCTTAATCTAGGATTTTGTTCAGCTTGAATTTGTCTATTTATAGTGGGATCATACATTAACGTTAAGAGGATGTTTATATGTCATCGTGTTGTGCACCTGAAGAACCTGATCAACAAGAAGACTGTTGTGGTGGTGAACCTAGCAAAAAATCACGACCAGATCTCTTGTTGTGGTCTACATTGAGCTTAGTGTCATTTGCATATTTAATCGATCTGTTTGCAGCTAATACCATTACTGCTTGGATATCATTATCAAGTATGACCGAGGCGATTCGCCATTTGATGGATAGTATGTGGATCGGCTTAGCATTAGGCATGTTTTTTGTTGGCGTGCTTGGGAGAGTTCCCCGTGAATTTGTTACGTCTTTGTTAGGCAAAGGCGATACCTTTATAGGTATTTTACGTGCAACGTTTGCTGGCGTATTCCTTGATTTATGTAGTCACGGCATTTTATTAGTTGCAATGCGCTTATATCAACGAGGAGCTAGTTTAGGACAGGTAATGGCATTTCTAATAGCCAGCCCATGGAATTCTTTATCCTTGACCGTGATTCTCATCGCCCTAATTGGCTGGCAGTGGACGGTGCTCTTTATTGTGTGTTCAATGGTGATTGGAATTATCAGTGGTTTGATTTTTAATGTTTTAGTGAAAAAGGGGGCTTTACCTGTAAACCCACATACAATTGAAGTCACTAACTTTGAAGTATGGCCTGAAGCGAAGAAGAGATTATCTGAAACACACTTTAGTATTACGTGGTGGAGTTCAATGATGTGGGAAGGCTTGAAAGACTCACGAATGATTGTACGTTGGTTGCTACTGGGTGTGTTGTTAGCTGCTGCAATTCGTACTTTTGTACCCTTAGATAGTTTTCAGACATACTTTGGCGCCACACTAGCAGGGCTTGGTATGACACTCGTTATAGCGACAATCTTAGAAATTTGCTCTGAAGGTTCAACCCCTATTGCTGCAGATCTTGTTACGCGTGCACAAGCACCAGGAAATGGTTTTGCATTTTTAATGACAGGTGTTGCGACAGATTACACGGAGATTGTGTCTTTACGTGAAACAACGGGATCATGGAAAATTGCACTGTTCTTACCCTTAATCACTGTTCCACAAGTAGTTTTACTTTCATGGGTGATGAATTTAGCTGGGAGCTGATTATCAGCCCGTGCAAAAAATGCCAATTCAAGCTAGAATATCAGGTCAATTCGAAAACTTATGATTAGTCTTCAATAAAGATTAAATTACACATAACATGAACTTTGCATGTGCATGACGCATTCAGCAAGGCATTAAGAAGAGAAGGTATTTATGGTTCATCCGGTATTAGAAGCTGTAACTAACGATATTATCGAACGTAGTAAAGATATGCGTGCAACATACTTAGCACGTGTTGATGCTGCCGCTGCAGACGGCCCACACCGTGCTCAATTAGCCTGTGGTAACTTGGTTCATGGCTTTGCTGCTTGTGCTGCTAATGAAAAAGCTGATTTATCGGCTAGCGTCAAAGCGAATATCGGTATTATTTCAGCTTATAACGACATGTTATCTGCTCATCAACCCTATAAAGACTATCCAGACATTATTAAAAATGCGGCGAATAAAGCCGGTGGTATTGCACAGTTTGCAGGTGGTGTTCCAGCCATGTGTGATGGTGTAACTCAAGGTCAAGCAGGCATGGAGCTATCACTGTTTAGTCGTGATGTTATTGCAATGTCAGCAGCAATTGGCTTAAGTCATAACATGTTTGATGGTGCACTATACTTAGGTATATGTGACAAGATTGTACCTGGTTTATTAATTTCAGCATTAAGCTTTGGTCACTTACCAGCAGTATTTGTACCTGGTGGTCCAATGCCAAGTGGTTTACCAAATAAAGAAAAAGTACGCATTCGCCAACTTTACGCAGAAGGTAAAGTGGGTCGTGATGCGCTACTTAAAGCAGAATCAGATTCTTATCATAGTGCAGGTACGTGTACATTCTACGGTACAGCAAACAGTAACCAGATGATGGTTGAAATGATGGGCTTACATTTACCTGGTAGTTCATTTGTTAATCCAGGTACACCACTACGTGAAGCCCTAACTGAAAGTGCTACTGAACAAGTATTACAGTACACAGCGCTCGGTGATGATTACCGCCCACTAGGCTATATGATTGATGAAAAGGCAATCGTAAACGCGATTGTTGGTTTGATGGCAACAGGTGGTTCAACAAATCATACAATGCATTTAATAGCGATTGCTCGAGCAGCAGGCATTATCATTAACTGGGATGACTTCGATAAAATCACTAAAATCATTCCATTACTGACTCGCATTTACCCGAATGGCGATGCTGATATTAATCACTTCCAAGCAGCCGGTGGTATGGGTGTGTTGATTGGTGAGTTATTGAAACATGGCTTAATGCATGAAGATATTATGACTGTTGCCCCAACTAAAGGTATGAACAGTTATACGCAAGAGCCTAAGATTGTTGATAACGCGTTATTGTGGGAAGAAGGTCCTGGTAAATCATTAGATGATCAAGTCATTGGCACAATGAAAAAACCATTCTCAACAACAGGTGGTTTGCATTTGATTCACGGTAATTTAGGCCGTGGTATGTCAAAAATTTCAGCGGTTGCAGAAGAGCATCAAGTTGTTGAAGCGCCAGCGATGGTATTTGATGACCAAGATGATGTTGTTGCAGCATTTAAACGTGGTGAGATGGAAAAAGATCTTGTTGTGGTTTTACGCTTTCAAGGTCCTAAAGCGAACGGAATGCCAGAGCTTCATAAACTCACACCATTATTAGGTTCATTACAAGATAAAGGCTTTAAAGTTGCGATTGTGACTGATGGTCGTATGTCAGGTGCTTCAGGTAAGGTTCCTTCAGCAATCCATATGTGTCCAGAGTGTGAAGAAGGTGGCCCATTAACACGTGTACGTACTGGTGATGTTATTTACCTAAATACTCAAACTGGTCGCTTAAACATCCAAGTTGATAATGATACGTTTGAAAAACGTACACAATGTATCAAGGGCTCTACAGACCATCATTATGGAATGGGTAGAGAATTATTTGATAGCTTCCGTCGTGGTGTTTCTTCAGCAGAAACTGGTGCTATCAATATGTTTAATAATGATCCAATCAACTAGGCAAACATAGTTTACAAAACGTTATGTCATTCCCGCTTTTGCGAAGATGACAATTAGACTTCAATGATATTTTTGGAATATAAAAAATAATGAGCAAAACAATTAAAGAAATAATGAATTCATCACCAATTGTTCCAGTAATGGTGATCAATAATGTTGAGCATGCTGTTCCATTAGCAAAAGCATTAGTTGCAGGTGGTATCACGACTTTAGAAATCACATTACGTACAGAAGCTGCGTTAGAGTCAATCACGCGTATTAAAGCTGAAGTACCTGAAGCAACTGTTGGTGCTGGCACAATCATTAATATTGATACATTAAACAAAGCCATTGCAGCGGGTGCTGAATTTATCGTTAGCCCTGGTACAACAGATGCAATGATTGATGCGGCGATTGCAACAGGTGTTCCATTATTACCAGGAGTTGCAAACCCAAGTGAAGCAATGCGTTTATTAGAAAAAGGCATTACTGAAATGAAATTCTTCCCTGCAGAAGCTGCGGGTGGTATTCCAATGTTGAAATCAATTGGTGCGCCAATTCCACAAATCACATTCTGCCCAACAGGTGGTGTAAACCAAAAGAATGTTCAAGATTACTACAAGCTACCAAACGTTGCGTGTGTTGGTGGTTCTTGGATGTGTGCTGCTAATTTAGTGGATGCTGAAAACTGGGATGAAATTACTCGTTTATCTGCTGAAGCCATTAAGATTGCAACTGCATAAATCAAGCACAAAGTAAGAGAATAATAAGGCTGAAGAGTTGTTCTTCAGCCTTTTTTATGCCTGTTAGATTAAAATTTCACGTTGTAGCCAATCGGTGATTAAACCTCTAGCACCCTCAATTACAACATCAGGATTGGGATGTTGTAATTCTTGAGCTATTTGCTGTGCAGCTACGTGCCCTGTTAAACCTTCATTCAACAATTCAATTAAACGGGCACTGACTGGGTTAAGCTCTAGAAAGGTGACGCTGTCTTCTGTGTTTCTATAAATTAACAGGTAGTGAGGCGTATCACTCGGTTTATCAGGTTTAAAGTCGGGGCCAATGTGATGCACTGGATAGTGATAGGATAAAGACCATGCTAGTGGAGATAGCGTTAACGATAGGTCTAAACAATCTGCAGCGTTATCTAATTCAATAGGATTAATATCTGCATCTAATACACTTAATGCCAGTTCCACCCATTCATAATGAGCTAACTCTTTCATGAATGCAGGATCATTTTTCCCATCACGTTCATTTTCAAGATACGCTAGAAACTCACGTGATATTTCATGAAAAAGCGGTGTTTTACAACGGTGCTTTATCATGAAGTCACGGATCATTTTATGCCATGTTTCATCTGAAGTAATTTCTCTTAGAACAGGAAATCCGTTTGCAGCAAATCCTTCAATATTGTTATAAAATAGTTCTTGGTAAATCATCATGCGCCGCTGTTCAATATTGTCAGGAGCGGGGTTATTATCTGGGTCGCGTAAATAATTGGCAAACTGGTATTGCGTATCAATGAAACTAGGCTGTAATGACATTATCTAGCTCCTGTTCTGTTTGATAATGACGAATTTGGTCTACTTCATTGATTAAGGATTCAAGAGATGGAATATTAAAGTCACGCTCTAATAAGGTTGGCATTACACCGTGGTGTTGATAGGTGGTTTGTAGTAACTGCCACACGGGATCGATAATATCAGCGCCATGCGTATCTACTTTTAAATCATCTGCTTCATCGTAATGTCCCGCTATATGAATATAGGCAATACGATCACTTGGGACAGACTTAATGTAAGTTTCAGCATCATATTTGTGATTAATGCTATTCACATATACATTGTTAACATCGAGTAATAAATCACAATCTGCCTGCTCTAGTACGCCATTTAAAAAGTCTATTTCAGTCATTTCTTGGCCAGGCGCTGCGTAATATGACACATTCTCCATCACGATACGACGTTCTAAAATCTCCTGTACACGTTGAATACGTTTTGCAGTATGTGTGACAGCTTCCTCAGTGAACGGTATGGGCATTAAATCGTATAAATGACCATCATCACTACAATAGCTCAAATGTTCGCTGTAACACGCGATATTATGCTTATCGAGAAACTTTTTGAGACGAATCAGGAAGTGTTCATCAAGCGGTGCTGGACTACCAATAGATAATGAGAGTCCATGACAGATCATTGGGTAACGCTCTGCAAAGTGAGCAAACTTCTTACCTAAAATACCGCCCATCTCCATCCAGTTTTCTGGTGCAACTTCGAGGAAGTCGGCTGGATTGTGATCTAATGCATCGAGCTCGTCCATAAAACTACGACGAAGTCCAAGTCCGGCACCAGATATAGGGCAAGAAGCTGTGTTCATTATTCATCTCCTAGGAATGTTTATGTCATTATGACAATTAACTAGGATAAATGTTACAAAATATTGGTGGGGATTAAGCAGGGAATGGGGTGGAAAGATTTCCACCCCAGACAGAATTGATTAATTATAGATCGTTGATTTCAAACATTGTGCGGTCAACACCAACATTGCCCGTTGTTTTATCAAAAAGATAAACAATCGCTTTGTAGTGACCATTGTTCTTAAGTGTTGATTTTGCAGAAAACAAACCAACAGGACCAGTGAAGTCTAATTTTATCTCATCAACTTTGACTTCATTTTGCATTAGGATCGCTGTTGCTTCGTAGTTTTTAGGATCCCATGGGCCATCTGGATAGATAGGGCAGCCACATAACAAAGACGCTTTTGTGTAAATTTCAAGTTTTCCACCTTCAAGTACACGCGTCCATGCATCAACGATAAAGCCAGGCATGTTAAGTGTTATACCATCACCTAGAATATCTTTACCTGGAATAACCCAGCTTGTGACGGTTGCTTCTTGTAATGCTTGGCGGTATCCGTATGGTCCGACTAATTTAAAACGAAGTAAGCGAGGGCTCGTAATATCAACTTTTGCTAAGAACCCTGCTGTTTTTTCATCCGTCATTACTTGGCCACGAGTAATAGGTTCTTTGATGATTGCCTTGGTACTACCCGTTCCACCATTGATCCAACCTGAATCGAGAAGCTCACCTGTTTCAGCATCTTCGACCACTACTTTGACGCCACCAACACTGGTGCCAATATATTTAGCATCAACCGCTTTTGCACGGATCATAACGCTTGTTTCTGTTGCGAGACTAGCTGTGCTGAATAAAAGCCCAGCAGTGGCTGCTACCAATAATTTTGATAATTTCATAAAATAATTTCCTTTAATTACTACGCTTGTGTTTCAGGTGGAATATCAGTGCCTTCGCTCCAAAGATCAAAACCACCTAGCATGGAATGAACATTGTTAAAGCCAAGTCGCTGTAATGTTGCTGTTGCGAGAGCGGAGCGGCCGCCACTTTTACAATAGACGACGATAGATCTTGTTTTATCTTGAAAATCAGGGTGGTTAGCAATCATGAATTCCAACATGCCACGAGAAATATGGCGTGCGTTTGCTATATGACCTGTTTCATATTCAAGTAACTCACGAACATCTATCGCGATACTACCATTGTCTAACATTGTATTTGCTTCTTCGATACTGATTTCAGTAATGATAGCTTTTGCTGCTTTAACTAAATCCATTGCTGTTTGTGACATTGTTTTTCCCGAGTTTTGTTAAAAATAATGAGTAAAATAATATTAGCATTAACTGATATTTAAAAACAGTTCTATACCCGTTATCATCCAAAGTGCAGGTTTTTAGTGCTTATAATAGCCGTGATAGCAAGGCATGTTATTGATGTAATAGTCGTTCTATTACTCAATAATATAACACCGCTAGCGCGGTTAGTATGAGTGCTATAAATATTCAACTTGGATGGTCACGGGTATATAATGCATGAAAATAACTAATTATGTGATTTATGTTTGCTTATATTATAAGACGAGTACTTTATGCCTTTCCCATATTAATAGGGGTGAACGCGCTGACGTTTGCTTTATTCTTTATGGTTAACACGCCGGATGATATGGCGCGGATGCACTTGGGTGTGAAGCATGTTACCCAAGAATCGATGGATGCATGGAAACATGAACGTGGCTATGATAAAGCCTTGCTATGGAATAATGAAACGAGTGGTTTAGCCAAGGCAACAGAGACGATTTTCTTTGATAAATCATTGACCTTGTTCGCCTTTAAATTTGGCCAAGCAGATGATGGACGCGATATCGGTGAAGATATCAAAACAAGAATGTGGCCAAGCTTAGCGATTGCTATTCCGATATTTATTGTTGGTCTACTGGTTAATATTACCTTTGCTTTACTGATGGTGTTTTTCCGTGCCACCTACGTTGATTTGGGCGGGGTTGTGATTTGTGTGGTCATCATGTCCATCTCAAGTTTATTTTATATTATTGGTGGCCAATTTTTGGTTGGAAAACTAATGCAATTAGTGCCAATATCTGGCTATGGCGAAGGTTTCAGCGCAATTAAATTTCTTATCCTTCCTGTCTTAATAGGGATTGTTTCAGGCATAGGTGCAGGTTCACGTTGGTATAGAACCCTATTTTTAGAAGAAGTTTCTAAAGATTACGTTCGAACTGCTAGGGCAAAAGGCTTATCTGAAGTACAAGTACTGTTTCGACATGTATTAAAAAATGCCATGATTCCTATATTGACCGGCGCTGTTGTTGTGTTGCCAACATTATTTATGGGCAGCCTAATTTTAGAGTCTTTTTTTGGTATTCCCGGTTTAGGTAGCTATACAATCGACGCCATTCAAGCACAGGACTTTGCTATTGTCCGTGCAATGGTATTTTTAGGATCGGTGTTATACATCTTAGGATTAGTTTTGACCGATTTATCTTATACTTTAGTTGACCCGCGAGTACGTTTAGATGGCTGATGATTTACGTTTATGTGCCTTACAGTGTTTATTGATAACTGATCCCTTGGAAAAAGTAGAACAAACACAGGCCTTATATCAACGCTGGCTTGATGGTGAATTAATTATCTCTGATGATGAACTAACTGTTCCTGACGAGCCTGGCCGCCCAAATAAGCCAGAACTAGTTGAACCACGAGACTTGCCAAGACGTCGTAATACAAAAGAAAGTGGCAATGCCAGCTTACTCCACGCAATCACACATATTGAGTTTAATGCGATTAACTTAGGCTGGGATGCTGTTGCCCGTTTCCCTAACTTACCACGTCAATTTTATGATGATTGGGCAAGGGTGGCATTTGAAGAATCTCAACACTTCACATTATTACGAGATCATTTGCTAAGCTTAGGCTTTGATTATGGTGATTTCCCTGCTCATAGTGGTATGTGGGATATGGCTAAGAAAACACATCACGACCCACTTATTCGAATGGCGCTCGTTCCCCGTGTTCTCGAAGCCAGAGGCTTAGATGTGACACCGAAGATGATGAATAAATTACGCGGCAATGGTGAACATAGAGCCGTAGAGATTTTAGACATTATCTTAGATGAAGAAATTGGTCATGTGAAAATTGGTACCCGTTGGTTTAATTACCTTTGTGATCTGCGTGGCGTTGATCCGCTCGAGACATTTAAAGACTTGCTAGATAATTATTTCTCAGGTGAACTGCGAGGGCCATTTAATACTGAGGCACGAAAACTGGCTGATTTTACTGATGCTGAAATGGCACTATTAGAAGGTCGCTAAATTTACTTTATCTACAAGCAACCTCATATAAGATGCTTACTTCTGTTTGTCAGTAATTGCTTTTTTACGTTCCATTTCTGCTTTCTGGCGACGTGATTCTTTAGGATCAGCAATGAGTTTACGATAAATTTCAATACGATCTTTATGTCGTAAACTACCATTTAATTTACACATTTTGCCAAAAATACCGACTTTATCTTTGCTTAAGTCTATATCTGGGTACGTATCTAAAATACCAGAACGACTAATCGCTTCTTCAACAATACAGTCATCAGGCACTTCTAGAGATAAGATAACTTGCTCGTCAGGTAGTGCGTATGCAACTTCAATAGTAATAGGATTAGTTAGTTCCATAAATATCCTGGGCACGTTTGCAAAAAGCGTCGACTAAAGAGCCAGAGATTTGCGTGAAAATTGGACCAAGTGCCATGCTAATAAGTCTATTAGAAAACTCAAAATCCATATCTAGCTGAATGCGACAGCCTTGATTATCACCAATCATGCCAAATTGCCAATAGCCTTCTAAGTGTTGAAATGGGCCATCAATAAGTTCAATTGAAATAGACTCACCTTGAACAAGCTTGTTGCGAGTTGAAAAAACATGATGAATCCCACCCTTGGCAAGGTCTAACTCTGCCGAAATGATATCATTTGATTTATTGATTATTGTACTGTTTCGACACCAAGGTAAGAAGTCTGGATATGCTTCCACATCATTGACCAAGTCAAACATTTGGTCAGGCGTGAATAAAACGAGTGAACTACGAGTAATAGTTGTCATGAATTTAAATTGTTAACCTAATAATCCGATCGCACTCAAAAAGATAATGATCACCGCTGCAGGAGCGACATATCTAATGAGAATTAACCATCCATGATAAATGAGAGGTGACTTAATTGCCATCTCTTCTTGTGTACTATTTTGGGACATTACCCAGCCAGAAAATATAGCGATTGCTAGTCCGCCAAGAGGCAGCATGATATTGGCTGTGAGGTAGTCAAGTAACTCAAACATTGTCTTACCAAATAGAATCCAACCTTGGCCAATATTGTATGAGAAGACAGTCAGCAGGCCTAATAACCAAACTGCAAATCCTGCAGTGACACTTGCTCTACGACGGCTAATATCTTTATTTTCTACTAACCAAGCAATAGCAGGCTCAATGAGTGAGATTGCTGAACTCCATGCTGCAAAAACGAGCAGTAGGAAGAACATACCACCAAATAATGCACCACCAGCCATGTGACCAAACGCAATTGGGAGTGTTTCAAAGATAAGTCCAGGACCTGCTGCTATCGCCAAGTCATTAGCAAAAACGAGTGGAAAAATTGCCATGCCGGCAAGAAGTGCAATCAAGGTATCAGCAAAGGCTATGCTTATAGATACTTTTAAGATAGACGTCTTTTGAGGTAAATATGAACCGTAAACCATGATCGCTCCCATACCTAGACTAAGCGTGAAGAAAGCATGGCCCATTGCCGTTAAAACACCTTCAGGTGTTATTTTTGAAAAGTCAGCAGTAAATAAGAAATCAATACCTTGTGCAAAATAGTCACCGGTATTGGCGGCAAAGCCGACTAGGATTAACAAGATTGCAAAGAGAGCCGGCATGATAAAAGTTACGAGTTTTTCTAGACCACCATTCACACCACGAGCAACAACCGTCATGGTGCAAACAATAAAGACCGTATGCCAAGCAAGTAGCCTCTCAGGATCATTAGTTAATGTTGTATATATATTATGAGCGCCATCAGCTGTAACGCCCTCAAACACACCTGCAAATGAACGAAAGACGTAAGCGATGGCCTGACCAGCAATTACACTGTAATACGATAGAATAATAAAGCCTGCAATGAGACCAATCCAAGCGATAAACTTCCAAGAAGGACTTTTGCCTTCCTCTTGCGTAATTGATTTAAGTGTATTAACAGGGTTTTGTCGTCCGCGACGACCAACCATTACTTCCGCCATCATAAGAGGAAGACCAATGCAGGCAATACAAAGTAGGTAAATAAGTACGAATGCGCCACCGCCATTTTCACCCGTAATATAAGGGAATTTCCATATATTACCTAAACCAACGGCAGAGCCTGTGGCGGCAAGAATAAAGGCCCAACGTGACGACCATTGACCATGAATAGATTCACTGGGTCTGCTCATAATAGTCTCGAATTAATCAACATAAAAAGGGATTTTGTTGGAATTTGTCCAAATGCTCAAGCGAAAATAAAGAATAGCATTATATAATGACCTCATGGCAACTAAAAAAAATAATAAAAAGACTAATGGGAACAGCACGATTGCACAAAATCGTCGTGCTAGACATGACTATTTTCTCGAAGATAAATTTGAGGCAGGCATCGTTCTAGAAGGCTGGGAAGTCAAAAGTATGCGCGATGGACGGCTTCAATTGAATGAAAGTTATATTTCACTAGATAGAGGTGAAGCATGGTTGCATGGTGCGCATATCTCTCCATTACTTTCGGCATCGACACACATTCATCCAGAAAATGTTCGCAGGCGTAAACTGCTTCTTAATCGTGTTGAGTTAAATCGCTTAGTAGCTGCCGTAGATAGAAAAGGCTATACAATAGTACCTGTAGCCATGTACTGGAAAAAGGGCCGAGCAAAGCTTGAGATTGCCTTAGCAAAAGGTAAGCAGCAACATGACAAACGTGCATCAGCCAAAGACCAAGACTGGGCGCGTGAAAAAGCGCGTGTGTTTAGAAATAGATAAAAGAATTCCAGTCATTCCATAGATCTACTTATCGGAAACCCAGTCACCAATAATCATTGATACTGCCCATTAAACCTCGTATTAACGGGGTGAGAAAAATAAAATTATATAAACTAGTGGCAATTATTCCAGCAGTGAAACAATCACTCATCTATAATGCTCACCGATAACGCTGTTAAAAGAATCGTGTTTAACAGAATGCTTTAGGGGACGACCTGGCTTCGACGTGGGTTACAAAACTTAAGGTGCATGTCGAGTATGTTGGTTCTTCTCGTAAAACAGACTGACAAAATGATAGTTGCAAACGATAACAACTACTCTCTAGCAGCCTAGGCTTGCTAGCCTCTGACTAAAGCCGTGCTTATGCGTTTGGTATCAGGGGTCGACTCTCATAAGACAAGCTTGACGCATGCTTGGTGCCGATAGACTGAAATTTAACAAGATCGCTATTTGTTTTCCCTGTTCATCGGGTAGCCTGTAGTTAAATTAATAGATGAAATAAACATGTAGATCCGAAAGCGGAGGATTTGCGGACGCGGGTTCGATTCCCGCCGTCTCCACCAAATATACGTTTCACAACGTATCGCAAAGAACTTAAGGGCCCATTTTATATGGGCTTTTTTGTGCCTGCAATTTCGTGACGTATCATGAAGAATATTGAGATACCCCAATTTCAGGAGGCTGCTTTGGGGATGAATCGTTACTTGAAGAGAATAACGTCACCTTTTTAAACGTCGTCATTTAGAGTGTTGCAATTAACACTTATCAGTACGTATAGATGATAATTTAAGCTATTAACCAATAATGCCTTTTTCTCGTAATGTAATAAGCTCATAACCAGGTATATATTTTAGATGCTCGGTAGCAATTTCATACTTTGTTTTACGACTTTTTTCCTCACTTAACTGAGGGAAGGTTATTTCCAACTCTCCTAAATTAGAAGATTTGAGTATTAATTTACCTCTTCCTACTTCATGCGTTGTATAAGAGTATGGATTATCAACATTTTCATAGTAGTCCGTGTTGCCAATACTATATCGATATCGTTTGTAGGGTCCTCCACTTGATGTCATCTTGGTATCTACTTTGTTATATCGAGTATAGATTTCATTTTCATAGACGGGAAATTCATGACTATTAATGACAACAAATTTTCGTTGAGTTTGTTTGTCTATATAAACGCAAAAAAGGCTGGTGTCTTTTTGTGAGAATGTAAATAGAATTACTTTTTCATCCGTTTTGTTATCATTCAATTCAATCTGTTCACTTTGAGAGTTCTCTTTCTTGGGCTGATTACTGTTATAAGTTTTTATTTTTCTTATAGCAATAAAAATGACGCTGAAGATTGAGCCAGATATTCCAGAAAGAACTAAAAGGCCAACTATATCTTGGCTCGTGAAATGAACTGATGTGGCTAATCCCAATATGATACGAAGCAAAACTGCAGATATTACTGATGAAATAAAGAGAATCTTTACAAATGAGAGTTGAGAGCTCTTTGATGTTGTTGTATGGTCTTTTCTAAAGTTTTCAGAAACTATTTGTCCAGATATTTGATCTAAACGTCTTGCTACGTTATCCATTGTTAACTTTCCATATTGGTAAATAAAGCAAACTTATTATAGTGGACTTATTATTAAACTTACAAATGATGTCGCTAGCAATTTATTAACCGAATGAGCCTTGTGGATTCAGCTTGCGGAACAAATTCCACGAGTAATATTTATAGCCTTAAGTCACTTATCTACTTGCACACCAAAGTGAGTTACATATCACTGAATTTAACAAACTGACTATAGTGGTGTATTTTGACAAGCACAACTTGCCAGCTGCGTTCGAATCTAAGTAAAAAAACAAAACTCCTCAGCTTAAAACTGGCGAGAGTGACAACTATTCACAGGGCTATTTAACAATGATGAAGAGAAATGAGTCTGATATGGATTTAATACCACATTATTCTGGGTTCACAATGAATGGTAGTAATATGAGTCCAACCATAAATGATGGTGATCATATCGTTGCTGATTTAGAACAGCGTGCAATCAGAAGTGGTGAGATTTATATCTTTAAGTATAAGCAATCTAATGTAGTTTGTAGGCTCGCACTTGATGGGGATGTTGTGCGACTGGTATTTGATGGCACAGATAGCTATTTTGAAGAGTTGTTAGCAAATATCGATATTATCGGTCTGATCGTAAATATTAACCCACAAAATGACTAACTTGGGAAAGGTAAGCATGAACTGTATACAGTGCCGCACATTAAGTCAGGATGGTGATGTTTTTTGTGCTGAATGTGGCACAGAACTCAAACTAGATGAAAAAGCCTTGGGAGGAGTGGCAACTCAAGATAATATTGATAAGGCACGAGGTCTAGGAGCACTATTCAAATATATCGGTATTTTTCTATTAACTTTTTTAGTTGTCTACTTTGTGGTTAGATCATGGATTTTTTAATTGTATTAGGCGCGGTTTTATTTAGTGCTAGCTTTTGGCTCTGGATGATTTATAAGAAAGATAAGTTTGAATCTGAACCTCTTTTGTTTTTATTGAAAGTCATGTTTCTGGGGGGGCTGATAAGTGTTATTCCATCAGGATCTCTAAATGAGCTTGTTGTAGATAAAACAGCTACCAGCCCTATGGTTATTCTGTGGCAATACCTGTTTGTTGGGCTAAATGAGGAGCTGTGGAAGCTTGCTGCCACTGTTTATCTGATTAACAATCATCACCATTTTGATGAGCCAGTGGATGGTCTTATTTATGCCGCAACGGTTGCATTGGGCTTCGCTGCCATAGAAAATATCCAATATATTAGCCAATACGGCCTTAATGTTTTAGTGACACGCCATATTATGTCTGTACCTGGACATATCGCATTCGCTATGCTTTGGGGCTATGGCCTAGCTTTAGCTAAGTTTAAGTATCCTGAGCGTGATTGGGTGATGGTTGTTTTACCTTTTTATTTGCTTGGCTCTGTTTTGCACGGCTTATATAACTTTTCCTTAGCTGTTCTTCCTATTGTGTTAAATATGCTTGTTGCACTAACCTTAGTGATTATGTTGTATCGTCACGGCACTAAAAATATGGCTCGCATGCTGATGCATAGTCCAAAGCGACCAGCAGGCCACTGTACAATCTGCGGCACTGATAACTTAGAAGCGAGTCACTGTTGTCATGAGTGTGGCGCTGAACTTCAGAGTTGGAGTGGCAAAGAGTTTGCCTTGTTACGTCGAATTAAATGTAAGAAATGCACAGCTCAGAATCGCTTAACTGCTAAATTTTGTGTCCAATGTGGTACCGACCTACACAAGTAAGGTCATTGCCTAGCCTTGAAAAACTACTTAAATAAAAAGATTAGTTCATTTTATTTTAGAAAACACGAACTTCCACAAAAGAATAATTCTGTTTTTTACAAACTATTTTGTAGATTTATAGTTATACTCTAGCACTCGTTTAAATCAGGTTGTTAGTTAGAGTGAAGATCTTAAATTTTATATTTTCAATGTGTTTTGCCGCGTTTTTGATGGCGTATGATCCTTTTGGCTTTATCTTAGCAACAGAGAATGTTTCAAAAGAACTATGGCATAAAGTAAATGCGCCACTGTATGAGAGCAAATCATTAGATAATGTCTTAGTTATCTTAGTGGGTGACAATCCTGAATCGGGCATGCCATGGCCACCATCATATGAAAACTTAGATGATCTACACAGTCGTTTAATCGACTATAAACCAGCCTCTATTTTTTATGATTTCAAATTTATTGGTGGCGATGATGAGCTTGAAAATCTAGCAATTAATATGGATATGTCGGCAGCAAGAGTTGGTGTAAGGACAATTGTTGCAAGCACGTCACAGATTGGTGATGGTGATGATAATAAATGTTTCGCTGGCAGATTAAACCCATACATTGTAAAACCAAATATAGAACAAGCATTTATCACCACACTTGATGACCATGATGGCTATGTATTAGAGCATGCCGATCCTTGTGAGCCTAATACAATTACCTTGTCACCTGCAGCAATGATGTATCAGGCATTTAAAAGTAAAAACCCAGAGAGTAACGTTGACATCGATATGGAAAGAGTCATGGTGCCTAAATGGGGGTATAAAGTTTCTGACTTTAATCTTCAATCCAGCAATACACAAAAATGTCAGCAGGTACCTTATACACATAATATTTGGTCCTTTGTATGGCAAGGTTTCATGAATAAAGAAGAGTATCGGTATGGACATTGTCTGCCAATAGCAAATATATCGATGCATCGTTTCATGCAGCTCACTGATAATGCGATTAATAATCTAGATGCAAAAAAAGCTATAAAAAATATGATTGAAAACAATGTTGTATTGATTGGTGGCGAGGGTGTTGTTAGTAGAGATTTAAAACACACCCCAGTTTATGGTGATGTTTCAGGTGTGTTTACACATGCAATTGCCGTAGATAATCTAATTACCTTGGGTGATGACTACATTACTTATGCACCTTCCATATATGAGAATATGTCATGGTTGGATGTAATAGAAATTTGTTCATTAATTGTTATGTTGATACTAACGTTATTTTTTGCCTCCTCGAAAGAGAAGGGACGCATAAGAGCCAGCCGTCTGTTCCTTGGTTCATTGTTAAGTAAGCAAAAAGCACAGTGTGAGAATAAATACTTGGGTATTTTATTATCGTTCGTAATAGCTATTTTCGATAACTCTTATTCAGTCTTTATTCTAGTTATAGAGTTTATATTTTTTATATCTATTGCACTGTTATCAGCTTATATTACGGTCAACTATCTGCATTATGAACCAACAAACTTTATGGCATTAATACTACTTGCCTTCGGAGCACACGAAATGGCATCAAGGATTACTGCAATGATAAAGCGTAATGCTAAATAACAATTTTTAATATTGTTAATACTAATATATAATCCTTTCTTTTTAAGTTTAAAAAATGGAATGTTATAATGCTTAATAGAGTGGTTTTTATTTTAATGGTAATGTCTTTTTCTTCATCTTCTTTTTCTTCTGATAGAGTGAATGTTGTTACAGGTTTTTTAAGTGAAACAGCATATTTCTACAAAAAAAATGACAGTGATAAGTTTAAGAATTCTGGAGTGTTGGAATCAGAAGGTATTGAGTTTCCACGAGAGGTCTTGGAAACAGATGGCCGTTATATTCAAGTAATGATTAATGAAGAACATTATTGGTTAAAAGAAAAACAGGTAAAAACCGATAGGGACTACAGCATGCCAACATGTGATGAGACTGTTACGTCTGGGCCTAAACCTTCAACAGCGGGATCGCGTCTTCTAACAAAATTGTGTAGATGATTGAGGTTTAAGGATTTATTATGAAATTTAAGATTATTAGCATTGTATTAGTGTTGTTGACTGGCTGTAATAATGCAATGACTCGCCCTGGTGCCCCATTAGAGATGCTTGCGGATGAGGATGAGAACGCCAGTATGTATGTTATCGATAACTATGACAAATATGCATCTAAACCTTTGGCGAAAAATGTGTTCACCAAGTTTTTCCTTCCAGATGATAAGAGAAGTACTGAACTAAGTTTGAGAACGGTTCAGCAAGAACAGTTGTATTCAACCAGTGTTACTACACTTTCTGCGAATGCTGCAAAAGAGCTGAATAGCTATATAGATGGCATTGTCAGTAAGCTTCTTGAAAATTGGCCACATGAACTTCCGGCACCCGATATCCAATCTAATGTCGTAAGAGAAGATCGTTATGGCGCATCAATGAAATCGTCTAACCTGCTCATTGTTGATTTTAACGTTATATTAAATGCTCAATCTGAAGATGAAGTGGCAGCTGTTGTTGCACATGAGTTATCCCATTCACTTCTGCATCATTTTTATGCTGATGATAGAAGAAAAATGTGGAGTGAGGTGTATAAGACGACGGGTGGGGTGTTGCTATATACCCAACTGGCAAATGAAGATTTAGGTGCCGTTGTCGGTTTAGCTGTGGCAATGAGTGCGATTGAAAAAATAGAGAATAGTGTATTTTATTCAGAGTGGGCGGCAGAACAAGAAGATGATGCTGATTTGCTAGCAATTGACTTGATGCAGAAGGCTGGCTATGACTGGACACAGTTTATAACTGTTCTTCAACGTATTGAAGCTCAAGGTGATAAAACTGATCGTGAATTAAAAGAAGCTGAAAGCGAGGCTAAAAAGAAAGCCCAAGAGTTAAGTCATAGTGAAGATGAGACACTAAAGGCAAAGGCTAAGGATTTGCTTTCTAAGTTATCATTCAAGAGAAAAAAAGAACAAGAGCAGAAGAGACAAGATATTAAGGATGGTAAAAGTGGTGGCCTTGCCATGGATAGTACAAAACATCATTCTGCTAGCCAAAGATTAAATCATGTGAATTCATACATTATGAAAGGGTATGATGACTATGAAGAACCTGAACTTGAAACAGCCAGTTTGGAAAAACTAATGTCATCTCGCACCGTTGAAGTTGCAGCCAAAAAATTAGTTTTTGCAAAAAAAGCAAAAGATGCAATAAAAGCTGAGAAGTGGTCAAAAGCTTACGGCTATGCAAATAAAGCTTTAGAGTCAGGAAAAGATCGTGATCCACAGTTACGTACGATCATGTACGATATTAGAAAAGGGCAAGGAAAGACTAAGCTTGCAATACTAAACCTTGAAATAGCAGCCAGATCACCTACCGTACCTAGTAATATCAACACGCTGCTGATTGAAGAGTATAGTGAGGCGAAGGCATGGGATAAAGCGATTAACACGTCTAAGAAGGAGATTGAACGTTCGTCAATTGTCTCCGATAACTTAGAGCAGAACGTTGCTAGACACATTAATTTGCTAGGAAATCGAGCAGGTGAAAATGATGAAGAAGAAGTTAATAAGTATTTAACAATGTGTAAAGAGTTTGATCAGAGTTACATTGACTCATGTCAGGAATCATTAAGCACTACACCTTTAGGTGAGAGCTTGCTTGCTGCTAGTGAAAGTGAAGAGGAAAGCATTAAGGATGCAGAAGCTACAGAGAGTCTCTAGTAATACTGCTTTTTAGTGTTTATAGGTATTTACTCTAATAACGAAAAGTCACTCTTTAGACTTTGAATGATATGGAACCCTGACTTTAAGTTTAAGTCAGGGTTTTTTTATGCCTATATGATATAGGTAATCATGAGTGAGAAACTATTAAGCTACATATTGCTAGTTAATTAGCTTATTTATGATGTGAAAACGTTAAATATTATAAATAATAAATTCTTATGTTATTGTGTGTTTACAAATATTTATTTTTGATAATGTAATAAATATTCAGCGTGTGTTCA
>Ga0209495_1000159_pt1 | contig 52423 bp, 47 predicted proteins | sample EN1Hudsemesocosm_FD_184629 | JGI IMG/M metagenome (GOLD analysis project Ga0209495, IMG submission 184629) | Methane-oxidizing microbial communities from mesocosms in the Hudson Canyon - EN1E Hudson Canyon (SPAdes) (version 2) | ecosystem: Environmental > Aquatic > Marine > Cold seeps | place...
TGTCACCGCCTGCTTTTACATTCAAGCTCTCTGCAATTAATGCATCCTTATACAGGAGAAAAGCTTACAATAAATGCTCCACTTGATGATGATTTGAAACGCTTGTTTTCAGTTGTAGGATTGGTGAATTAGAAGGTAACCGTTAAGCCCATGTCAAAGCCCAGTAATATTACCTATGATGAAACCATAAGCTGCCCTCTGTGTCAGCAAAATAAAACCGAGCTATTTTATTCAGACCAACAGCGAGAATATTGGCGTTGTGAGCTGTGTGATCTTATTTTTGTCCCGCCTCATTTTTTCCTTTCTGAAGCTGCTGAGAAAGCACGTTATCAACATCATCAGAATGATCCTGCTGATCAGAATTACTGTGCCTTTTTGAGTCGAATCATTCCACCCATGTTGCCGCGACTTGCTGCGAATGCATCGGGATTAGATTTTGGTTGTGGGCCCTTTCCAGGAGAGAAGTCTGCTCTTGCGCTTTTATTTGAGCAGGCGGGATTTTTGATGACAGTTTATGACCCCTTCTTTTCACCTGATACAACACCGCTCAAGCAGACATATGATTTTATTGTGACTACCGAGGCGATAGAGCATTTTTATCGACCATTTGACGAGCTTAGTAAACTATTTAACTTGTTAATGCCAAACGGTACGCTTGGCATTATGACGCGGCGACACGATAGCACTGATGATTTTGCCAATTGGTTTTATAAAGATGATCTCAGCCATGTCTGCTTTTTTTCAAAACAAAGCTTTCGCTGGATTGCCAAACGGTGGTCGGCAGATTTGGAATTTATGGATAATGATATTATCGTACTTCACACATAAGAAATGCCACTCAAATTCTAAAATAGCACACCACTTGTTTGCAGTTAGCTCATGATTTATCAAGGATCACTTCAGGAATAAATTCCTTATACTATAGAGGGTTACCATTTTCTTCTTGATTAAATAGTATCATTTTATACGTTCGACACCGAAAAAAAACAGCCAAAACCTGCTATAATAAAAGGTTAATAATTTAAATAATTCAATAGAGGAAATGCCCATGTCTGTAATCAAGATGAGTGACCTAGATTTAGCCGGAAAACGTGTATTAATTCGTCAAGATTTAAATGTGCCTCTTAAAGAGGGCGCTGTAGCTGATGATACCCGTATTCGAGCTTCATTGCCTACGATTAAATTGGCCTTAGAAGCGGGTGCAAAGGTTATGTTGATGTCTCATCTTGGTCGTCCGACAGAAGGTGAGTATGCTGAAGAATTTTCACTAGCGCCTGTTGCTCGCCACCTAGGTGCTTTATTAGGTAAAGATGTACGGTTAGAAAAAAACTGGCTTGATGGTGTCAATGTAGGTGCTGGCGAAGTCGTTTTATGTGAAAACGTGCGTTTTAATGTTGGTGAGAAAAAAGATGATGAGGCCTTATCTAAGCAAATGGCTGACTTATGCGACATCTATGTGATGGATGCATTTGGTACCGCTCATCGTGCTCAAGCTTCAACACATGGTGTAGGTAAATATGCCCCTGTAGCATGTGCAGGCCCACTTTTATCAGGAGAATTAGAAGCATTAGGAAAAGCATTAGATAATCCTGCTCGCCCGATGGTGGCCATTGTTGGTGGTTCAAAAGTATCAACAAAATTAACTGTTTTAGAATCATTATCTAAAATTGTTGATCAACTCATCGTCGGTGGCGGTATTGCTAATACCTTTATTGCAGCAGCAGGACATAATGTGGGTAAATCACTATATGAAGCTGATTTGATTGATACCTGTAAGAAATTAACGGCTGATGCTCAAGCTGATGGCAGAGATATTCCCGTACCTTCAGATGTTGTCTGTGCGAAAGAATTTGCTGAAACAGCAGATGCTACATTAATGGCTGCAAACGATGTACAAGATGACGATATGATTTTTGATATTGGTCCTAACTCTGCTGCAGAACTAGCAGAAGTATTAAAAAATGCAGGCACAATTGTTTGGAATGGCCCTGTAGGCGTATTTGAATTTGATCAATTTGGCGAAGGCACCAAGTCAATTGCGATGGCAATTGCAGAGTCGAAAGCCTTTTCGATCGCTGGCGGTGGAGACACCTTAGCCGCAGTAGCAAAATATAATATTAGTGATGATGTCTCATATATTTCAACGGGTGGTGGTGCATTCCTTGAGTTCCTTGAAGGCAAAGAATTACCCGCAGTGGCGATGTTAGAGTCACGCTCGAACTAGAATATAGGATTTAACACAGTGGCGTTAAAAAGAAGAACGAAGATTGTTGCAACCTTAGGGCCAGCAAGTAATACAGCTGAAGCACTTGATGCATTAATTGAAGCAGGTGTAGATGTTGTACGACTAAACTTCTCACATGGTGATCCACAAGAGCATCTTGACCTTGCTGAAACAGTAAGAAACAGGGCGCGAGCTTATGGCCGCCAAGTGGGTGTTTTAGCAGATATGCAAGGACCGAAGATTCGTATTGCTCGATTCAGTACTGGTAAAACTTTTCTTGAAGAAGGTGCTCAATTTGTTCTAGATGCTGATCTTGATTCAGATGTAGGTAATTTTGAACAAGTAGGTATTGATTACAAAACATTGCCACAAGATGTGAAGCGTGGAGATACCCTCCTACTGGATGATGGCCGTGTTGTTTTATGGGTTGATCAAGTTGAAGACCAACGAATCATCTGTAAAGTTGTTGTTGGTGGTGAGTTATCAAACAATAAAGGCATTAATCGTCAAGGTGGTGGTTTATCAGCTGAAGCATTAACGGAAAAAGATAAAGCCGATATTATTACAGCCGCCAAAATGCAAGCTGATTATGTGGCTATTTCTTTTCCTCGTTCGGCTGAAGATATTCATATTGCTCGCAAGCTGCTTCGTGATGCGGGTGGTCAAGGTGGCATTATTGCCAAGATTGAACGTGCTGAAGCCTTAGATGTTATCGATGAAATCATCGAAGCATCAGATGCCGTCATGGTAGCCCGAGGTGATTTGGGTGTCGAGGTGGGCGATGCAGCATTACCACCCATTCAGAAAAACATTATTAATCATGCCCGCCAACATAATAAGGTAGTGATTACTGCGACTCAAATGATGGAGTCGATGATTACCAATGCGATTCCAACACGAGCAGAAGTCTTTGATGTCGCCAATGCGGTATTAGATGGCACCGATGCAGTTATGTTGTCAGGTGAAACCGCTGTTGGTAAACATCCTGTTAAGGTGATTGAAGCGGTAGACCGTATTTGTTTGCAAGCGGAACAACAACGTGAAATTCGCGTATCTCGTCACCGTATGGACTCTACTTTTAAGAAAATGGATGAAGCGATTGCGATGGGGGCGATGTATATGGCGAACCACCTAGATGTAAAAGCGATTGCAGCGTTAACAGAAACGGGTTCAACACCTTTATGGATGTCACGGATTAGTTCGGGAATTCCAATTTTTGCTTTAACTCCTCATGTGGAAACACGTCGAAAAGTAACTCTATATCGTGGTGTTTATCCAGTTAGTTTCACGGTTGATCATGATGATCATGCATCGCTAAATAAAGAAGCTATTGATGAGCTGCAGCGTCGAGGTGTTGTGCGTGATGGTGATTTGGTGATTATCACTAAAGGCGATCTTGAGGTTCAAGGTAGTACTAATGCACTGAAATTAGTCCGAGTTGGTGCTATGGTAGAGCCTAAATCAGACTAAGGAGAATCGGTTATGGCTTTGGTTTCAATGCGACAACTTTTAGATTATGCAGCAGAACATAGTTTTGCTATTCCCGCGTTTAATGTCAGTAATATGGAGCAGGTGCAGGCTATTATGCAGGCTGCTGATGCAGCAGATAGCCCTGTTATTATGCAAGGCTCAGCGGGTGCACGAAAATATGCGGGTGAACCCTTTTTACGTCATCTAATCTTAGCGGCGATTGAAGAATATCCGCATATTCCGGTCGTGATGCATCAAGATCATGGGTCTGCGCCTCACGTCTGTGCACGATCTATTCAATCTGGCTTTAGTTCGGTGATGATGGACGGTTCATTGATGGAAGATATGCAAACACCGTCATCATTTGAATATAATGCGCGTGTTACCCGCGAAGTTGCCACTATGGCGCATGCCTGTGGAGTGTCTGTTGAGGGTGAAATTGGTTGTCTGGGTTCATTAGAAACCGGCATGATGGGTGAAGAAGATGGTCATGGTTCATTAGAAAAACTAGATCATAGCCAATTATTGACCGATCCTGATGAAGCCGTTGAGTTTGTTAAACAAACCCAGGTAGATGCCTTAGCAGTAGCGATAGGTACTAGTCATGGGGCATATAAGTTTACTAAGCCACCAACAGGCGATGTATTAGCCATTAGTCATTTGAAAACCCTGCATCAACGTCTACCAAATACACATTTTGTTATGCATGGCTCTAGTTCTGTGCCACAAGACTGGTTAAAAATTATCAATGATTTTGGTGGTGACATCGCTCAAACTTATGGTGTACCGGTTGAAGAGATTGTCGAAGGTATCAAATATGGTGTTCGTAAAGTAAATATTGATACTGATTTACGCATGGCATCAACAGGATCGATTCGACATTACTTAGCACAAGATGAAAATGCAGCGAATTTTGATCCACGTAAATTCTACCGTGTTGCTGCCGATGCGATGCAAGTGATTTGCCAAGCGCGTTATGAAGCCTTTGGCAGTGCCGGTCATGCGAGTAAAATAAAAGCCATTCCATTAGATCAGATGGTGCTACGTTATGCCTCTGGTGAGTTAGATCCACGATTCAATTAATGGCGGTGAATGAAAAGCAGCTTGTCAACGCGATAATCATTACTAGCAAAAGCGAGTAATGAGGTAAACTATGCCCTTTGATTTAAATGAGATGTTTGCGTGCAGCAGTTATTAGCTATTGCTGGTGGGGGTGCTTTAGGTGCAGTTATGCGCTTTGGTGTGTCGTCTGGCGTTTATCGAGTATTAGGTAAGGACTTTCCCTACGGGACATTGACGGTCAATGTCTTGGGGTCTTTTTTTATGGGTTTGTGTTTTATTCTGGTGATTGAACGAAATGTTTTATCGATGGAATGGCGCAGCATTATCATGATTGGCTTCTTAGGTGCATTCACGACCTTCTCCACATTTTCGATGGAAACATTAAGTTTATTAGAATCGGGTGAGTTGACTAGAGCCTTAGTAAATATTCTGTTAAGCGTGACTTTATGTCTTGCTGCAACGTGGATTGGACTGACTATCGGGAGGCAGATGTAATATGAGTGATATCACAATGGTACGAATTTACCTTTCTGAAGGTCGCGATCATTATGAGCGTTTGGTTAACTGGTTATATGCGGATCATCAGCTAAAAGGGGTGTCCGTTTTCAGGGCTATAGAAGGCTTTGGTGAAGATAGAAAAATGATGACATCATCATTGCTTGATCTGTCTTTAGAGCTACCTGTGGTGATCGAATTTTTTGACACACCAGACGTTATTGCTGGTGTTTTAGAGCAAGTGCAAACAATGGTTAAAGCTGATCATATTGTTACTTGGTCTGCACAATCTGGAATTTAAAATGTTAGACCCAAAATTATTAAGAAATGAACCTGAAAAAGCGGCAGAATTATTAGCTCGTCGTGGCTATGTTTTAGATATAGCTAAGCTTGAAGGCTTAGAGCAAGAACGTAAACAAGCACAAGCAGATGCCCAAAGCTTACAAACAGAACGTAATAGCCGTTCTAAAATGATTGGTAAAGCCAAAGCTGCAGGTGACGATATTGCCCCTTTACTGGCAGAAATTGCTGATTTAGGTGATAAACATAAAGCGGCTGAAACGCGTTTAGCAGAAGTCTTACAGCAGCTTACTGATATTGCAATGGAATTGCCGAATATTCCTCAACATGATGTGCCTGCAGGTAAAAGCGAAGATGATAATGTAGAAATATCTCGTTGGGGCACACCAAAAAAATATGACTTTGAGGTTAAAGATCATGTTGAGTTAGGTGAAAACCTGAATGGCATGGACTTTGAGACGGCAGCTAAAATTAGCCAAGCTCGATTTGTGACATTATCAGGGCCTTTAGCAAAATTACAACGTGCATTAACCCAGTTCATGTTGGATCAACATACAGAAGAAAATGGTTACACCGAAACCTATGTTCCCTATTTAGTAAATAGTGATTCATTACGTGGTACGGGACAGTTACCGAAGTTTTCCGAAGACTTGTTTGCGATTAAAGATACGGATTTATTTCTCATTCCTACAGCAGAAGTACCCGTCACTAATATCATTCGCGATACCATCTCAACAGATAAACAATTACCACTGAAATTTGTCGCTCATACACCGTGTTTCCGTAGTGAGGCCGGTTCATATGGTCGTGATGTGCGAGGTTTAATTCGTCAGCATCAATTTGAAAAAGTAGAGTTAGTACAAATTGTTCGACCTGAAGATTCAGATCAAGCACATGAAAAATTAACAGGACATGCTGAAGGTATTTTACAAAAACTGGAATTACCTTATCGTAAAGTCATGTTGTGTATTGGTGACTTAGGCTTTTCTTCAAGTAAAACCTATGATTTGGAAGTATGGTTGCCGAGCCAACAAACCTATCGTGAAATTTCATCATGCAGTAATTTCCAAGATTTCCAAGCTCGCCGTCTGCAAGCTCGCTGGCGTAATCCTGAAACCAATAAACCTGAGTTAGTACATACGCTTAATGGTTCTGGTCTAGCTGTAGGACGTACTTTGTTAGCCGTGATGGAAAACCATCAAGATGAACAAGGTCGAATTCATATTCCTGCGGCATTACGTCCTTATATGGCGGGCAAGGAATTTATTGGTGGATGAGTTTAGTCTGATCCAGAAGATTATTATCTGGGCTATACCCGTTATCTTTGCAATAACAGCACATGAAGTCGCTCATGGCTGGGTAGCCATGAAGTTGGGTGACCGAACGGCACAAATGATGGGACGTTTAACCCTCAACCCAATTAAACATATTGATCCTGTAGGCACGATATTATTACCAGCAATACTGTTAATAATGCCGGGCATTAGTTTTATCTTTGGTTGGGCAAAACCCGTTCCAGTAACGTATCAGAATTTACGCAAACCAAAAACAGATATGGCTTGGGTGGCAATAGCAGGTCCAGCCGCTAATCTCGTGATGGCAGTGATATGGGCGGCTGTTGCAGCAATAGGTGTGAGCCTGTTTCAGGCTGCTTATACTTTTGGTGAAGCCATGGCTTATATGGGCGCTGCAGGTATTTTAATCAATAGCATGTTGATGATGCTGAATTTATTGCCGCTACCACCGTTAGATGGTGGGCGTATTTTAGTCAGTTTATTGCCTGGGCCTTTAGCGTGGCAAGTTGGTCGGATAGAACCTTATGGTTTTTTCATTTTAGTTGGCTTACTTTATTTCGGTGTAATCGGAATGGTGTTATTCCCACTGATGAGAGCATTTATTAGTCTGTTGGCAGGGATATTTTCTTTACCGCCGCAGATATTTTCAATTATTTAGAATAAGGATTGTTGTCCGCAACAATCAGGAGAGAACATTGGATACGGTAGCATTACAATCCCGTCGAATCGTTTCAGGCATGCGTCCAACAGGACAGCTTCACCTTGGTCATTACCATGGCGTGCTAAAAAACTGGATTAAACTTCAACATGAATTTGATTGTTTCTTTTTTGTCGCCGACTGGCATGCCTTGACGACACATTATGAAGATAGTCAGGTGATTGAAGATAGTGTCTGGGAAATGGTGATTGACTGGATTGCCGCGGGTATTGAACCGTCAGCAGTGTCTTTATTTTTACAGTCGAAAGTACCAGAACATGCTGAGTTGCATTTATTATTATCGATGATGACTCCGATATCGTGGTTAGAGCGCGTTCCCACGTATAAAGATCAGCAAGAAAAGTTGAAAGAAAAAGACCTATCGACATACGGTTTTTTAGGTTACCCACTATTACAAAGTGCCGATATTTTGATTTATCGTGCCGGCCAAGTGCCAGTAGGTGAAGATCAAGTTGTGCATGTTGAGTTGACGCGTGAGGTCGCTCGTCGTTTTAACCATATTTATGGTCGTGAAAAAGACTTTGAACAAAAAGCCGAAGAAGCGATCAAAAAAATGGGTAAAAAGAATGCTAAATTGTATTCAAACTTACGTCGTGCTTATACCGAGCAAGGTGATGCTGAAGCATTAGAAACTGCGCGTGCATTATTAAAAAGCCAACAAAATCTTGCCCTTGGGGATACAGAACGTTTGTTTGGTTATCTTGAAGGTGGTGGTAAAGTGATCTTGCCTGAACCGCAAGCTTTATTGACGCCATCACCTAAAATGCCTGGTTTAGACGGCCAGAAAATGTCTAAATCATATGGTAATACAATTTCTTTACGTGAGTCAGAAGCTTCGATTGCTGATAAAATTAAAAAAATGCCCACAGATACCAACCGTGTTCGTTTGACGGATCCAGGTGATCCGGCAAAATGTCCGGTGTGGCAATTGCATGAAGTGTATTCAGATGATGGACAAAAACAATGGGTACAAGAAGGCTGTAAAACAGCCGGTATCGGTTGCCTAGAGTGTAAAGGGCCATTGATTGATTCGATTTGTGCTGAATTAAAACCAATTCGTGAACGTGCAGCAGAATTAACTAAACACCCTGAAGATGTACGTCGTATTATTGAAGATGGTAATGAAGCTGCTCGTGAAGTAGCACGTGATACATTAGAAGAGGTACGTGCAGCAATGGGGCTAGGTTATAAATAACCGCCCAGAGCATTCATCTTTTTTCTCAGATCGGCGTTATTTTCGTACTCAAATAGTCACATATTTATATATGTTCCCATTCTGCGTGCGAAAATGCCTTGTTCTGAAAAAAATCTAAATACTCTGAACAGTTATTAAAATTAAACAACAATGTCGGGAGACAATAGAATGAGTGAAAGAATACAAAAAGTATTAGCGCGTGCAGGTTACGGTTCACGCCGTGGACTTGAAACGATGATCAAAGATGGCAAAGTTATGGTTAACGGTACCGTTGCCAGCTTAGGTGATCAAGTTGATGTCGGTGATACGATACGACTTGATGGCAAACCCGTCTCAGCTAAACGACTATGGCAGCAACCACAGCAAGTTTTGTTATATAACAAGCCTGTTGGTGAAGTGTGTACACGTAACGATCCTGAAGGCCGCCGTACCATTTATCAATCGTTACCTGCTCCAGAAGAAGGCCGTTGGGTCAGTGTTGGTCGTCTAGATATTAATACCAGTGGTCTGATTATTTTGACTACCGATGGTGAGTTGGCCAATACCCTAATGCATCCTTCCAATGAAATGGACAGAGAGTATGCTGTACGAGTTTTAGGTGAAGTACCTGATTCAATGATGCAGGCTTTACGTGATGGTGTTGAGCTTGAAGATGGTCTGGCAAAATTCTCTGATATTCAACCTGCTGGTGGTGATGGTGCCAATCGTTGGTTCCATGTCGTTATTCAGGAAGGTCGTAATCGTGCCGTTCGCCGCCTATGGGAAAGTCAGGGCGTGCAAGTCAGCCGTTTAATGCGTGTTCGTTATGGACCTGTAATTATTCCAAAACAGCTTAAAATGGGCCGTTGGATGATGTTAGAAGGTGCGGATATGGAGATGTTATACGAAGAAGTTGATCTCGTACCTAAGGTCGTTGAAAATGTAGGCCGAGCACAACGTGAGAAGAAAATGCGTCCCTTGAAATCAACAGTGCCAACAGCGCGTCAAAACACTAGTCGTGGTGATGCAAAAGAAAAAGGCAAAGGAAAAGGCAAGCCGCGAGTTCGCGGCCGCTAGACTAATTACATTGAATAATAAAAAAGGGCTTTTATTTTAAAAGCCCTTTTTTTATAGCTGATTAAGCAATATTAATGGTCTTTACTAATCAATTTTTGTGCACAAAGTGTTTGATTGCGGCCAGATTTTTTAGCTTGATATAAGGCATGATCAGCACGGTCAAATAAGGCAACACCATTTTCACCTTGATTCAGTTGTGCGACACCTAAGCTGATTGTAAAACCAAATGTGCGTTGGCCATCATTACAGCTTAATTGAGAGCATGCAATACGAAGTCGTTCAGCCACTAGGCTGGCAGCTTGTTCATCAGTATTGCTCAAGATTAAGGTGAATTCTTCACCACCATAGCGGAATGCAATATCACTTAGACGCATTGTGTCTGTAATAGATTTTGCTAATGATTGTAGCGCTAAGTCACCACTGCTATGACCATAAGTATCATTGACTGCTTTAAAGTAATCGATATCAAGTACAATCAGAGACATCGGTGTATGTTGGCGATGTGCTAAGTCAATTTCACGTTTTAAGCTAGTATCAAATGCGCCGCGATTATTTAAGCCGGTTAATTTGTCTTCTAAAGCTGCATTTTGTGCTTCGCGGAATAAGAGACAATTACGTACTGGATAAATCAATTTACATAAAAAATCTTCTAATAACTGAGTATCACTGTCAGTAAATTTTTTACGGCGTGTTAATGTGAGCTCACCTAACCAGTGGCTATTCATTTCTAAGCGGTAGTTACATGAATGATGACTACGTTTACCAATGTTTACATCACAATGGATACCACGGTGTTGGTAGTGAAGGCTATCATAATCTAGCGCTTTGCTCATTTCCTTATGAAATAAGCTAATAATATCTTCTAAGATTAACGAAGTCTGTAGTACCGCAGGCAGACGTAGGGCAATATCTTCAGCATTGTCATGAGAAGGTTGTGGTGCTGCTACATCAATGGCATGACCGTGTTTGCCCACTAAAGATAGTTTTGCTGCTTCTGCTGATAATTGATGTTCCATGGTACTCGTCCTTTAATCTAGTATTTTGAACTAGATAAAGCGAGAACTATGCCATGTGTATATTTATATTAATTATCAAGTACTTATAATTGGTGTCGGTGTGTTGACAGTCAGTTTATTGGGCGCTGATAACTTCACCGTTGATTTCTTGACTATCTTGGCCCATCAAATATAAATAAGTGGGAACAACCGCTTCAGCTGTGGGCAATGATGTTGGATCCAGGGCAGGATAGGCGCGTGCATGTAACTTCGTTTGCACCTTACCTGGGTCGATGGTGTTGACTCGCACACGACCATCAGATTCTAATTCATCAGCTAGCTGTTTACTGAGAGATTCAATAGCCGCTTTACTGACCCCATAAGCAGACCAATAGGCCGTGTCTTTATGATTATCTGTACTAAAGATAATAGAGGCCTGATCATACTTTTGCATTAGAGGTAAACAGGCACGCGTTAATAAATAAGGTGCTGTTAGGTTGATATGTAGTGTTTCTAACCATACCTTAGGATCTTGATGTTGAACTGGGGCTATTTGGCCCAATGAGGCCGCACAATGGACCAAACCATCAAGACGTGCAAAGTTATCATGAATATTAGCTGCTAATTCATCATAATCAGGAATGCTCGCACCCTGCAGATCAAGTGGATAAAGTGCGGGTGTTGGCCCACCACTAGCTACAATTTCATCATAAACTAGTTCTAAGGCCGGAATGCTTTTATCAAGCAGGACGGTTGTGGCGCCATGACTTGCATAGGCTTTGGCTACAGCGGCGCCAATGCCCGCGCCGGCACCGGTGATGAGAATGACATGATCTTTGAGTAGTTCTGCGGGGGCAGTATATTGCATTAGTCTTTACTTGCTAAAGGAGAAATCTGACGGAGCATAATTAAAGCCTATTTGGATAAATCAATTTGGATGAATTATAACAAGTTGTGTGTCTGTTATCGACTAAATCAAAGATGATTAAGTAGTTTTAGTGCACAGCTTTCACCATTACGAATGGCCCCTTCTAATGTGGCAGGATAGCCATTGGCAATATAGTCACCAGCAAGCCACAGACCATTAATAGTTGTTTGGCTGCTTGGGCGACGATGTTCAATATCGACGGGACAAGCAAAGGTGGCTCGTTTTTCACGAATGACCAAACTATCCTCAATCGATTCCGGAAATTCAGGGAATAAGCGGTGCACTTCTTGGCAAACATGTTCAACAAGTTGTTGATTATCCATTTTTTCATGTTCACCCGGAGCACTGATAACGATTGCCATCAGGCCTGGCGTTTGTTCACTACGATCAAAAATCCACTGACTCAGAGTTCCTGTCATACCAAACATCGGTTTGCATAATCGACAGTGAGAGGCATATTGCAGATAAACAGTACAAATTGGATATTCGTCGGCCTTGTTAATGCTGATGAGGTCCGCTAGAAGAGCTGTGCTTTGAGAGGGGCTGGTGGCGACGATGATATTGTCTGCCATAAGCATGTTGCCATCTTGGCAAATAATGCCCGTGACCTTGTTGTGCTCAATAACAAGCTGCCTTGCTCGCGTTTTTAAACTCACCGAACCGCCATTTTGTTGAATATAATCGGCAGCGGCATGAGGGAAAACATCAGCTAGAGGTAGACGAGGAATCAATGAATCTGCTGATTTTTGTCCTTTACCCAAACTATCTTGTATAACGGTGGCTAATAAATGGGCTGATGCATGAACTATGGGGGTGTTTAAGGTCGCTAAACATAAGGGTTCCCATAATTGTTTGATCAAACGATCGGATTGATTGAGAGCACCGAGCCATTGCTGAACAGTGATATCTTTTCCTGATAATAGCTTTGGGATGTTTGCCTGTAATTTTGCAACGCAGTAAAAGCCATTAATGCCTGCACTACGGATAAGATTTGTCACCAATGAGAGTGGCCAAGGTAAACGGCTATTAGCTGATAATGTCAGGGGCGGATAATCCGTATCGACGATCGTGATATCCATGGGATAACGATCAAAAACTTCATTGGCATTGAGGCCCACTATTTGCATCATAGCCAACATATGGTCATAAGCACCAATCATTAGATGCTGACCATTATCAATCGTTTGATCATGCCATTGCACATTGCGTGCCCGCCCGCCTAATTGTTTGGCTGATTCAATTAGGTGAACAGACTGGCCTTGCTGGCTAAGTGTCACTGCTGCGGCAAGTCCGCTCCAGCCACCACCAATGATCAGTACGGTCATAGTTTAATGAGTATTTCTTTTTTGATGCAGCCGTTTTTCATTGCGAGCAGTCCGCCAAGCAATCCATAATTTTCTAATGGGCGTTAATGACACGCGATGTTTCATTACTTGGAAATCATCATTGACGATTTCGTCTAAAGTCGCCTCGTAAATGGCCGCCATAATCAAGCCCGTGCGTTGTGTATAACGATCACCTTCGGGCAAAATAGCCATCGCTTTAGCGTAATATTGTTTAGCACGTTCAGTTTGGAATTTTAGGAATTCGACTAACTCAGCTGATGATTTTAGTGCCAGTAAATCATCTGTGTTGACATTAAATTGTTTGAGTTCATCTAAGGGGAGATAGATGCGCCCCCGTTCGGCATCTTCGCGAACATCACGAATAATGTTGGTGAGTTGTAATGCCATGCCCAGGTTTTCAGCATATTTAAGGGTATTTCGATCTTGGTAGCCGAAGATTTCTACAGAGAGTAGGCCGACTACGCTGGCCGCACGATGACAATATAAAGCCAGCTGATTAAATTCTGCATAGGTAAATTGGTCGAGATCCATGGCCATGCCATCAATGATTTCCATAAAATACTCTTCATGAAGATCAAAGTTTTGCAATGCCGTTTGTAAGGCCTGACCGACAGGATGTGTTGCCTCACCTTTAAATGTTCTTTGGATTTCTTCGCGCCACCATTCAAGTGTTGTCCGAGCTACACCTGGATCGGATATTTCATCAACCGTATCGTCTACCTCTCGACAAAACGCATACAGGGCGATAATGGCTTGGCGTTGTTGGGCTGGTAAGAAGCGAAAACTATAATAAAAGCTTGAGCCACTCTTGGCGGCTTTATCTTGGCAATATTCATCAGCGGTCATCGTTGTAGTCTCGTTACGATTTGGTCATTTTGTAAGTGGGATTCAATTATTTCATCAATATCTTGCGTGGTTTGATATTGATACCAAACACCTTGCGGATAAATGACTAAAACAGGTCCTAAACCACAGCGATTAAGGCAGCCTGCGTTATTAACGCGCACCTTTTTGAGTTTTAAATCTTTGACACGTTGTTTAGCGTAATTACGTAAAGATTGTGCATTATGCTGGTGGCAACAGGCGCTGCCATCATCGCGTTCATGGGTACAGAAAAATAAGTGATATTTATAAATGTTAGTCATAAAGGCAAGGATAGCGGATAAAGCGATTTAGACAAACAAAATTAAGCTTTATAGGTCAGTGGGCACACTTGTAGTGACTTTCTTTTTGGTCACTAACAGCAGAGGATATCGTTGTGTTTTTAGAAGCTACGACTAATAGAGAAGTTAGCCAAACCGATTAAAGCATCTTTATAGTCAGAGTCAGCAATAATAGACAGTGCTGATATCGCTTGTTTGACTTCATTTTCTGCCGCTTGTGCAGTATATTTAATTGCACCAGTTTGTTCGATAATAGTGATGATTTCATCAATCTTATCGCGTTGGCCTTGTTCAATAGCGGTGCGAATAACACTCGCTTGTTGTTCTGTGCCGTGTTTCATCGCATAGATTAACGGTAATGTAGGTTTTCCTTCAGCAAGATCATCACCAATATTTTTACCAATGGTTTCACTGGATTCACTATAATCTAATAAATCATCAATCAGTTGAAATGCACTACCTAAATGCATGGCATAGTGTGACATCGCAAGTTCTACATCAGGCGTTGCCTGGCAAATAACGGCCCCTAATAAACCCGCTGCTTCAAACAGTTTTGCCGTCTTGTGATGAATGACTTCAAGATAACTTTGTTCTGTGGTGTCGGCATCATTACAATTGAGTAATTGTAAAACTTCACCTTCCGCTATTACATTGGTGGTATGTGACAAAATTTTCATTAGCCGCATAGAGTCCATTTCAACCATCATTTCAAATGAGCGCGTATAAAGAAAATCGCCAACTAAGACACTAGCCTCATTGCCCCACAAGTTATTAGCTGTTTCGCGACCGCGGCGCATATCTGAATTATCGACAACATCATCATGTAATAAGGTGGCGGTATGAATAAATTCAATGATCGTCGCTAGATTGATGTGTGAATCACCGTGATAACCACAAGCGCGCGCGCATAAAATCGCTAATGCGGGGCGCAAACGTTTGCCGCCACTATTAATGATGTAGTGGCCAAGTTGATTGACAAGAACAACGTCAGACTGGAGCCGAGCTTGAATCATCGCATCGACAGCAGACATATCGTCTTCAATTAAGGAGTAAATGGATTTGATATCCACAGTGCTATGATCATCCTATATAATGGGAGGGCGAAAAGCGTGTACTTTCTCATGCAAGGCAATGAATCGCAAATATTTCAGCAAATTAACATAAGAGATTTGATCTCTTTGCTAAAAGCAGATAGAATTGCCGGTCTTTTGATGGGTTCGCCCACCAAATACACTTACATAATTATTTTGGAGACAGCGATGTACGCTATTGTCGCGACTGGCGGTAAACAATACCGAGTTAAAGAGGGTGAAACACTTCGTGTAGAGAAGTTGTTTGCTGATGCTGGTGATTCGGTTGAATTAGATAAAGTTTTATTAGTTGGTGAAGGCGGCGATGTTAAAGTCGGTGCTCCTTACCTTGACGGTGCAAAAGTAACTGCAACTGTGACTGCAAATGGTCGCGGCGATAAAGTGAAAATCATTAAGTTCCGTCGTCGTAAGCATTCACGTAGACAAGCGGGTCACCGTCAGTCTTACACAGAAATCCAAATCACGGGCATTAACGCTTAAGATTTCCGAACACAAGAGGATTTAGAAATGGCTCATAAGAAAGCTGGTGGTAGTACTAGAAACGGACGTGATTCGGAGTCGAAACGACTTGGTGTGAAACGTTACGGTGGTGAAGCTGTATTAGGCGGTAACATTCTTATCCGTCAACGTGGTACACGCGTTCACGCAGGTAAAAATGTAGGTCTTGGTAAAGATCACACATTATTTGCAAAAATTGATGGTAAGGTTTTATTTGAGACTAAAGGTCCTAAAAACCGTCCATATGTTAGCGTAGTTGCTGACTAAAAAAATATGTTAGCCCACAAAGGGGCAAACAGCTAAAGAGCCCCGCTGATGCGGGGCTTTTTTGTTTCTGGACTGTATACAACCCGTGACAAATCTGCATCTTGAGTGCTAACGGGTATAATTACTCTGTTTAGGTCTGAAATTTATCATTTCTTCGTTTGAAAATGAACTCTCACCCAGGTGAATATACATTTTCTGCCTTAAACTGATAAGTCTTAGCAGCAATCTGAGCAACCACTAACATGGTATGCTCTTGCTAGAAATAGTTACTTGGATAACAAGATAAAACAATGAAATTTGTAGATGAAGCAAAAATTACGGTAAGTGCAGGCGGCGGTGGTAATGGCTGTCTTAGTTTCCGACGTGAAAAATATATTCCTTTTGGTGGCCCTGATGGCGGCGACGGTGGTGACGGTGGTGATCTGTATTTAATTGCAGATAAACAAGTCAATACGCTGATCGATTTTCGTTATAAGCGTGGCTATAGAGCTGAACGAGGCGAACATGGCCAAGGTAAGTTATGTAGTGGTGCGCGCGGTGAAGACCTGAGCATTAGCGTGCCAATTGGGACTGAAGCGTGGGATGATGATACCGATGAATTGATTGGTGATTTAACTAAGCATGGCGATACATTATTGGTGGCCAAAGGTGGCTGGCATGGTTTGGGTAATGCGCGTTATAAATCAAGTACTAACCGTGCGCCACGACAAACATCAAATGGTACGCCAGGTGAAGAGCGTCATTTACGTCTTGAAATGAAACTATTGGCTGATATTGGTTTGCTTGGTTTACCTAATGCCGGTAAATCGACCTTTATTCGACAGGTTTCTGCTGCTCAACCTAAAGTGGCTAACTATCCTTTTACGACCTTATATCCAAACTTGGGTGTGGTTACGATGAAAGATGTGCGCAGTTTTGTTATTGCGGATGTACCCGGTTTAGTCGAAGGTGCAGCAGAAGGTGCTGGTTTAGGTATTCAGTTCCTGCGACATCTAACACGAACACGTCTGTTATTGCATATGGTTGATATGGCACCAGCAGATGTAAAACAAGATCCTGTTGAAAGTGTACAAATCATTAATCGCGAATTAGAACACTATAGTGAAGCACTCGGTAGTCAAGATCAGTGGCTGGTGCTCAATAAAATGGATCTGGTTCCTGAAGATATTCGTGAAGAACTTTGTCAAGATGTGCTGAAGCAATTGGACTGGAAAGGTAAAGTATTCCGAGTTAGTGGCCAGTCAGGTGAGGGATGTGACGAAATATGTGCTGAAATTATGGATTATCTTGATGAGCGTAATGAAGCGGAACAAGCTGCACGTGATGCAGAACAAGCAGCGCTAGAAGCCGAGGACTAAAACGTGACCAGCCCGCACCAACAACTTATCAATACGAAACGATGGGTGATAAAAATTGGTAGTGCTTTACTGACACGTGAGGGCGAAGGTTTAGACCGAGATCGCATTCGTTGGTTGACGGGCGAAATAGCCTATCTTCGCGCGCAGGGTAAAGAAATTGTGCTTGTTACCTCAGGTTCAGTTGCAGCAGGTATGCAACAATTAGGCTGGACTGAACGTCCGCATGCCTTACATCAATTACAAGCGGCTGCCAGTGTTGGTCAAATGGGCTTAATTCAAGCCTATGCAGCGGAATGTAAGAAACATGACATTCATACGGCACAGATTTTATTAACTCACTCCGATCTATCTGATCGCGGCCGTTATCTCAATGCACGCAGTGTTTTACACAGCTTATTAGACTTGGCGGTATTACCTGTGGTCAATGAAAATGACACGATAGCCACAGAAGAAATTCGTTTTGGCGATAATGATACTTTAGCGGCGATGACGGCTAACCTTGTAGAAGCAGAAGTATTGGTTATTTTGACCGATCAAGATGGTTTATTTGATGCAGATCCTCGTAGTAATCCAGAAGCAAGAATGATTGCTGCTTCTGCAGCCTCCAATCCAGCATTGGATGATATGGCTGGAGAAGGTACAGGTTCATTAGGCCGTGGTGGTATGGCAACAAAATTACTCGCCGCTCGACGTGCAGCGCGCTCAGGAGCGGCAACCGTGATTTTATCGGGTAAAGAGCCTGAAAATTTACGTCATTTAGCTGCGGGAGTGGGTGTTGGTACTTTATTATGGCCAGATGATGAACCGATGCCTGCACGACAGCAGTGGTTATTAGGTCATCAAGCTAAAGGGCGCATTATCTTAGATGATGGTGCCGTCAGTGTAATTCGCCAACAGGGACGCAGTGTATTACCCGTTGGTGTTCAATTAGTTGAAGGACAGTTTGTTCGTGGTGAACTGGTTGTTTGTTGTGATGCTTCGGGCAAAGAAGTCGCACGCGGCTTAGTGAATTATAATTTTGATGAAGCAAGCCGTTTGATGGGTCATGCGAGTAGTGAGATTGAACAACTATTAGGTTATGTGGATGAACCTGAATTGATTCACCGCGATAATTTAGTGGTGACCAGTTAATAAGCTGACCGTTTAAGTTAAGTAAGCATTAATTGCAGACATAAAAAAACCGACATCATGTCGGTTTTTTTATGAGCGTTGTGAGACGCTTATATTTATAGTGCGCGAACAGCGTTGTTCAAACGACTTTTGCTTCGTGCTGCGGCATTTTTATGGATAACGCCTTTACGAGCCATGCGATCTAAATGAGGAACAGCATCTTTAAATGCAGTAGTTGCTTGTTCTTTGTCGCCAGCTTCAATAGCTGATTCTAGCTTTTTAATGCTTGTGCGCATTGCTGAACGTTGACCAGCGTTACGTTGGCGGTTGTCTTCTGCTTGACGTGCGCGTTTTTTTGCTTGTGCTGAGTTTGCCAAAGTACTTCTCCGAAAATTTAGCTTATATATATTGAACCGAGCATTATCCCGATCTTTATTTAGATTGTAAAGGGATTTCACGATCTTTTATCAAAAATACACAATTAGATCGTTGGGTTACGTTTGAATCGGACTATTTTACATGATCTTTGCTGGCCAGCGAATGATTATTCATGGTGTTATTATGTGTGCAAATAAATTACAGGTAAAACTATGAAAATCATTACAGCGAATGTGAACGGTATTCGAGCTGCAGGACGAAAGGGATTTTTTGATTGGTTAACTAAGGTGCAAGCAGATGTTGTTTGTATTCAGGAAACAAAAGCGCAGATAGATCAGTTAAGTGATGCCTTATATCACCCTGATGGTTATTCTTGTTTTTATCATGATGCGGAGAAAAAAGGCTATAGCGGCGTCGCACTGTATTGTCGTCAACAGCCTGATGAGGTGATTGTCGGTATGGGCAATGATGAATTTGATAGTGAAGGCCGTTATATTGAGGCGCGTTTTGGCAATTTGAGTGTTATTTCCTTATATATGCCATCAGGTTCAGCAAAAGAAGAACGTCAGCAGCTAAAGTACCGCTGTATGGATCATATGATGGCCAAGCTTGAGGACATGAAAGCATCAGGTCGTGATTGTATTGTCACTGGCGATTGGAATATTGCTCATAAAAACGAAGATATTCGTAATTGGAAAGGTAATTTAAAGAATTCAGGCTTTCTACCTGAAGAACGCGCATGGTTAGATACTTTATTTGATGATGTGGGCTTTGTGGATGCCTTTCGCGAGTTAGAGCAACCAGAACATCAATATACCTGGTGGTCAAATCGCGGTCAGGCGCGCGCTAATAATGTCGGCTGGCGCATTGATTATCATATTCTAACGCCAAGCCTTAAAGGTAAAGTATTGGCAACAGAGATCTACCGAGAAGAAAGTTATTCAGATCATGCGCCGCTGATAATCGATTATGACTATGAGATGCCTGCCGCATGAGAGAACTTAGCCACGCTGAAAGTTGGCTAGACACGATTAGGGCTTTTAAAAACCCACGTGTGGTCACCATGTTGTTTTTTGGTATTTCAGCGGGCTTGCCACTATTGCTTATCTTTTCATCATTAAGTTTATGGTTACGCGAAGCAGGTATAGAAAAATCAGCAGTGACCTATTTCAGCTGGGCAGCATTGGGTTATTCATTTAAGTTTATCTGGGCGCCTTTGGTGGATAAATTGCCCTTACCCCTGTTAACTCAGATCTTTGGTCGGCGCAGAGCATGGTTATTGTTATCGCAATTAATGATCATCTCAGCAATTAGCTTGATGGCTTTTATCGATCCGGCACAAGATGCATTAACACTGATGGCCTGGGCTGCGGTGTTATTAGGGTTTTCATCTGCAACACAAGATGTGGTTATTGATGCCTATCGGATTGAATCTGCCGACAGTGACTTACAAGCACTCATGTCATCAACGTATATTGCCGGCTATCGCATAGGCATGTTGATAGCGGGTGCCGGCGCTTTATTTCTGGCCAGCTATTTGGGCTCGACAATGGACTCCTATAATTATGATGCCTGGAAATGGAGTTATTTAGCGATGGCAGGCTTCATGTTGATTGGTGTGCTGACTAGCTTGAGCATTAATGAACCCGAACAAAAATCGCCTGATAATATGATCCATGGTGGCCGTGACTATATTGGCTTTTTAGTGTTATTTATTTTATCTGTTGCTGGTTTTATAGCGAGCTTTGCTTATAGCTCAGAGCTTGCTGACGCGATGAAATCTGCTTTAACAGGACTTGTTGCAAATAAACATTTGGCGGCCGCTATGGTTGAGTTATTACGCTTGAGCCTAGCACTTGTTGTGGCTAGCGCAATCGCTAAGTTAGTTATTGTCTCTGGCATCGTACAGCAGACCATGGTTGAACAAACGTATATTGCACCGGTGAAAGATTTTTTCCAGCGTTATGGTTGGTCATTAGCTTGGTTATTATTAGCCTTGATTGGCTTGTATCGAATTTCAGATATTGTGCTGGGTGTTATCGCCAATGTATTTTATCAAGACCTTGGTTTTACTAAACCTGAAATTGCCAGTGTGGTGAAAAGTTTTGGTTTATTGATGACCATTGTCGGTGGCTTTTTAGGTGGCCTATTAGCAGTACGCTTTGGTGTGATGCGAATCCTATTCTTGGGTGCATTACTGTCAGCATTAACGAATTTATTATTTATGATGTTGGCACAAGCAGGTCATGATATGACCATGTTATATATTGTTATCTCTGCGGATAATTTATCTGCTGGACTGGCCAGTGCTGCATTTATTGCCTTTTTATCCAGCCTGACCAATATTTCATTTACGGCAGTTCAATATGCGATTTTCAGCTCTTTAATGACTTTATTGCCGAAGATCTTGGGGGGCTACTCTGGCACTATGGTTGAAGCAATGGGTTATCAGCAATTTTTCTTACTCACTGCGGTAATGGGTATTCCTGTTTTAGCGCTTATTGTCTGGGCAGGAAAGCACTTTGAGATGCCAAAGGTGGAGATTAAATGAAGAATTTATTGCTACTATTATTTGTCGTTTTTGCTGGCTGGAAGCTCTTTACGCCAACATCCGTCGAGCTCGGCCCGGGTATTAAAGTGACCCAAGCCCCACTGCAAACAACACTCTCTGGCGAACACGCTTTTGCTTATGATGATTATCAAATCACCCGTTTAGCCAGTATTGATATGAAGGCTAAAGTATTGTCAAAAACATCATATTCATTAGGGCGAGAATCTGATCTATCGCCTGTCGATTTGGCATTAGGTTGGCAAAGCATGTCAGATGAAAGCGTCTTAGAACAGATTGATATTTCACAGTCAAACCGTTGGTATTATTGGCGAGTGAAACAATTCCCTATTCCGCGCCGAGATATTGAAACGCAAAGTGCCAATATGCATATGGTGCCAGCTAATGATTTAGTAGAAGACATGCTGGGCTTGGTGAAACAAGGGCAAATTATTGAAATAACAGGTGCGCTTATCCGCGTTGATGGTAGCAATAACTGGCATTGGCAGAGTTCATTAAGCCGTGAAGACACGGGGAATCATGCCTGCGAGATAGTTTATGTCGAGAGTTTTACTATTATTGAGTAAAAAAAAGCCCCTAATGATAGGGGCTTTTTTTGTTTAATTTAGCGTTATAACCGCTTTAGAACGGAATATCATCATCTAAATAATCAGCACCACCTTGAGGTGCGCCATAATCAGGACCGGCAGAAGGAGAAGCAGGCTGCGGTGCTGCATTACGCGCTTGTGGCGCTGGAGAACCTTGTTGCTGGTAAGCAGGAGCGCCGCCGCCAGCACCAGCACCTTTACTATCTAGCATGGTCATTTCATTACCTACAATCTCAGTCGAGTAACGATCTTGACCACTTTGATCTTGCCATTTACGCGTCTGAATACGGCCTTCAATATACACTTGTGAACCTTTGTGTAAGTATTGTTGAGCAATCTCACCTAGACGGTTATTTAATGTCACACGATGCCATTCAGTGCGTTCTTTACGTTCGCCTGTTTGTTTGTCTTTCCAGCTTTCTGATGTTGCTAAACGTAGATTACAAATTGAGCCACCATTAGGGAATGCACGACTTTCTGGTTCTGCGCCGAGTCTTCCTACAAGAATAACTTTATTTACTGACATGGTGTGCTCCTTAAAAGCGTGAATTTATTTTTGACCAACGATTCTACAACGACTAAGACTGAAATGCATCCAATGCATTATCATCAATGTCATCAGGTGAGAATTTTACATAGGCCACGTGCTCTTCAACAACAATAATTGTTTCGACGACACCGTTAATTTTATTGAGCTGTTGCGCGATATTACTGGCATTTTCATCTGAAACATTATTAAGATGGAGTATGCGGGTTGATAAATGTCTAGGTGGTCGCATTGGCAATATTACCAGCAACCAAATGACGGTTAACACAGCACCTGCGATAAATACCCCAGAAACACCGACTTTACTAAAGATAAAACCACCGGCTGTGCCACCAATAAATGCACCGATAAACTGGGCACTGGAATAAACGCCCATGGCCGTGCCTTTATTTGCCAAAGGACTGAGCTTCGACATTAGTGAGGGTAAGCTGGCTTCAAGGATATTAAAGGCAGTAAAAAATAGCCACAGACAAAACAGCATGCCCGACAATGAAGTAGATAGCTGGCTCCACCCGAATTGAGCAATGGCAAGTACAGCGATGGCACCGATAAAAATGGGTTTCATTTTACGCCGTTTTTCAGCGATGATAATAAATGGCACCATGCTAATAAAGGCTAAAATTAACACGGGAAGATACGCTAGGGCGTGCTGATCTTTGGCTAAACCTGCATGTTCAAATAAGGTGATTGGCAGAGCAAAGAAACTTATTGTCAGTAGGCTATGCAAAATCATGATGCTAAACACCATGCGCATTATATCGGCATTACGAAATACGTTTAAGAACTGCTGTGGTGCGGGTTCGATATCGCGATGATTAACCAGACGTGTTGGTGTCGGCACCCACAGGTGTAATACCGCAATCCCCACCAGAGATAGCAGTGCTGTTGCCCAGAAAATACCAGATAAACCAATCCAGCTTTCTAAAGCAGCACCGGCAGCTAATGCAATAGAGAATGACAAACCAATGCTAATGCCAATGCTGGCCATGGCTTTAGTGCGATGTTCATCTCGCGTCAGATCTGCGGTTAAGGCCATAATTGCTGCCGCGATGGCGCCGCTACCTTGTAATAAGCGACCGGCAATCACCATATAGATAGAGTCAGCCAGTGCGGCAACCACACTGCCTGCGGCAAACAGTATCAAACCAATGGTGATGACACGTTTGCGACCAATACGATCGGATAACATACCAAAGGGGATTTGTAATAAGGCTTGGGTTAAACCATAAGCACCAATCGCAAGGCCAATTAGCATGGGTGTTGCGCCACTATATTGATCGGCGGCAAGAGAAAAAACGGGCAGGATCATAAATAAACCCAGCATGCGCAGTGCAAAGATACTGGATAGGCCAGATATGCTGCGCTTCTCTAAAGCGGTCATTGCTGATGTTGTACTTTGTTTTTGCGTCATAGTTGGCTAGGTAGTATATTGATCTGTTAGTTCATTTTATACGGAAGCTGGATGAAAAGCATAAGTATTCGTGGTGCTCGCACCCATAACTTAAAAAATATTGATTTAGATTTGCCGCGTGACTCGCTGATTGTGATCACTGGTTTATCAGGCTCAGGTAAGTCATCACTTGCATTTGATACCTTGTATGCTGAAGGACAGCGGCGTTATGTTGAATCGCTTTCTGCCTATGCAAGACAGTTTTTATCGATGATGGAAAAGCCGGATGTTGATCATATTGAAGGCCTATCTCCGGCAATTTCGATTGAACAAAAATCAACGTCACATAATCCGCGCTCAACCGTCGGCACGATTACCGAAATATATGACTATCTGCGTTTATTATTTGCTCGCGCAGGTGAACCTCGTTGTCCCACTCATGATGAGCCACTTGCTGCGCAAACAGTGAGTGAAATGGTTGATCTAGTGATGGCCATGCCAGAAGGTCAACGGATGATGTTATTGGCACCCGTGGTGCAAGATCGTAAGGGTGAACATAAAGACATTTTAGACAATTTACGTGCACAGGGTTTTGTTCGTGCACGTGTTAATGGTGAGATTATCGAGCTGGAAAATCCACCTGAATTAGAATTACGAAAAAAACATACTATTGAAGCAGTGGTTGATCGTTTTAAAGTGAGACCCGACTTACAACAACGCCTTGCCGAGTCATTTGAAACAGCCTTGCAGATGACTGATGGTATTGCTCGTGTAGCCTCTATGGATGAAGCTGACATAGAAACCCTGTTTTCAGCGCAATTTTCCTGTCCCAGCTGCAGTTATTCGATTGCTGAACTTGAACCGCGAATGTTCTCATTTAATAATCCTGCCGGTGCCTGCGGTACCTGTGATGGTTTAGGTGTGAAACAGTTTGTTGATCCTGCTCGTGTTGTGGCGCATCCAGAACTCAGTTTAAATGCCGGTGCGGTACGAGGCTGGGATCGTCGTAATGCTTATTATCATCAATTATTAAAGTCACTTGCAGAACATTTTCAGTTTGACTTAGATATGCCATTTGAAGATCTATCAGATACGGTAAGAAAAGCCGTGCTTTACGGCAGTGGTAAAACTCAAATTGATTTTAGTTATATGAGTGACCGAGGTAAAAGTGTCACGCGTAGTCACACTTTTGAAGGTGTGATCCCCAATATGCAGCGTCGTTATCATGAAACTGAATCAAATAGTGTGCGGGATGACTTAGCAAAATATCATACCGTGCGTTCTTGCCCAGCTTGTGATGGTGCCCGTTTAAATGAGGCATCACGTCATGTATTTTTGGACCAAACATCACTGCCGATGGTGAGTGAGCTGCCGATTGGTGAAGCAAAACAGTATTTTGAACAATTAAACCTGCCAGGCAATCGAGGTGAAATTGCCAGCAAGATTGTTTCAGAAATATCGCAGCGTTTAAGTTTTTTGGTCAATGTAGGTTTAGATTATTTAAGTTTATCGCGTAGTGCTGACACCTTGTCTGGTGGTGAAGCACAGCGAATTAGACTAGCAAGTCAGATCGGTGCTGGGCTAGTGGGTGTGATGTATATCCTTGATGAGCCGTCAATAGGCTTACATCAACGTGATAATGAACGCCTTTTAGGTACTTTGACCCGCCTGCGAGATATAGGCAATACCGTCATTGTGGTTGAGCATGACGAAGATGCCATTCGCTCGGCTGATTATGTTTTAGATATTGGTCCCGGCGCTGGTGTTCATGGTGGTGAAATTGTGGCGCGAGGTACACCACAAGACATTCTTGATAGTGAGTCTTCACTTACCGGTGCGTATCTATCTGGTCGACGTAAGATAGAACTACCGCAGCAGCGAGTTGCCTATCATGCCGGTCGTTCAATTTCGGTACGTGGTGCCTGTGGTCATAATTTACGCAATGTTGATATTGATATCCCGGTAGGATTATTGACCTGTGTAACTGGGGTATCTGGTTCAGGGAAATCGACACTGATCAATGATACCTTATTGAAAATGACCTCTAAAACGCTGAATAATGCATCAGCTGAACCTGCTCCTCATAGTGAAATATTAGGTTTAGAGCAACTTGATAAAGTCGTCGCTATTAATCAAAGTCCGATTGGACGAACACCGCGCTCTAACCCGGCAACATACACGGGGATCTTTACACCTGTTCGTGAATTGTTTGCAGGAACACCGGAAGCGCGCTCTCGTGGTTATGGTCCAGGCAGGTTTAGTTTTAATGTTAAAGGTGGTCGTTGTGAAGCGTGTCAGGGTGATGGCTTAATTAAAGTAGAAATGCACTTCTTACCTGATATTTATGTGCCATGTGATATCTGTAAAGGTAAACGTTATAACCGCGAAACATTGGATATTCGTTATAAAGGTAAAACAATTACCGATGTATTGGATATGACTATTGAAGAAGCCAATGAGTTTTTCACCAATATACCAACGGTGGCTAAAAAACTAGAAACCTTGATGGATGTTGGCCTGACGTATATCAAGCTTGGTCAAAATGCGACCACGCTATCAGGCGGTGAAGCACAGCGCGTTAAGCTGGCAAAAGAATTATCAAAGCGAGATACGGGTAAGACATTATATGTGCTTGATGAACCGACGACAGGCCTACACTTCTTTGATATTGAACAGTTGATGAAGGTATTACATAGCTTGCGTGATCGAGGTAATACGATTGTGGTGATTGAACATAATTTAGATGTGATCAAAACTGCAGATTGGGTTATTGATATGGGACCTGAAGGTGGCTCTGGTGGTGGTATGGTTGTCGCCATTGGCACACCTGAAGATGTGGCTAAAAATAAGGCTTCACATACAGGGCATTATTTAATACCGTTGCTGGCGAAGTAGTACGGGTATATTTGTAGATATGAACAGGAGTATGCTTTAATCAAGGAAAACTAAATCAAGGAAGATAAAATGTTTTTTATGGATCATACCCATCTGGTATCAGGCACTCCATTACCTGAAACATACCGTTGGGGACTCGTTTTTGTGTCTATTATCATTGCCATACTGTCATCATTTACGGCATTTGGTACCTCTGAACGTCAATATAGCTCATCGCTAAAATCGCATAAGATTGCTTGGAATTTATTTGGTGCTGTTTCAATAGGCTTTGGCATCTGGGCGATGCATTTTATTGCTATGCTGGCGTTTAGTTTGCCCATGCCAATTTCTTATGATGTATTGCAAACACTCATTTCTGTGATTCCTGCAATTGTGGCGAGTAGTCTCGTTTTATGGAATATGACGCAACAAACATATAGTGCGAAACGACTAGTGATTGGTGGGGTGTTACTGGGAACCGGTATAGGATTGATGCATTATATTGGTATGTTAGCAATGAGAGTTAATGCACAAATGGTACATCACCAATTGCTATCTTATCTATCAATATTTATTGCTATTTTATTAGCTATAGTAGCGCTTAAAGTTAGTTTGCACGGTGTTAAATACAGTCAATATCAGTTTATATCAAGAAGACAGATCGTCAGTGCGATAGTGATGGGCGTAGCTATCTCAGCAATGCATTATATGGCAATGGCTGCTGTCGATTTTTATCCCTTGCAACAGACGTCTAGTGTGGCAGGGATAAGTTCAAGCAGGCTAGGAAGCTTAGTGATTGCCGTTGTTATGGTGATATTAAGCTTAGCGATCAGCATACCTTATTTTTTACGCTATAAGCAGATGACGGGGGTATTGGATGAGAACTTAAAGCGCTTAAGTTTTGCCTTGGGTGCTGCAAATCAAGGCTGGTTTGATCTGAATCCTCGTTCAGGTGTGGTCTCAGTAAGTGATAGTTATGCACGATTGTTAGGTTATGAACCCGATGAGTTTGAGCCTAGCATTAGCCGATGGCAGAACAGTATTCACCCTGATGATCTGCAAGTAACGATTGATGCTGCAAAAAGAAATTTGCGTAGTAATGGGCCTTTAGAATACGAATATCGCCGCCAAACTAAGCAGGGTCAGTGGCTTTGGTTGCGGTCAGTGGCTGAGGTTGTCGAGTGGGATAAAGATAATAAACCGACTAGGTTAATTGGCATTCAAACCGATATAACAGAAAGTAAAGATCAACAAAAAGAATTAGAACATCGCGCTCATTATGACGTTTTAACTCAATTGCCAAACCGTACTTTATTTGCGGAACGTTTTAATCAAGCGGTCGAAAAAAGTAAAAATAACGGAACTTTACTGGCGATTTGTTTTCTTGACCTGGATAATTTCAAACCAGTCAATGATGACTTCGGCCATGATGTGGGCGATCAGTTACTGATTGAGGTGGCCAATAGAATAAAGTCCCATCTTAGAGAGGAGGATACCGTTTCCCGTCAGGGAGGAGACGAATTTACCCTGCTATTAAGTGATTTTGATTCGTATGATCAATGTGAGCTGATGTTAGAGCGAATCCAGCAGTCTTTAGCTGAGACTTATTTAATTAATGATTATCCCCATAATATTAGTGCCTCTATCGGTGTGACTTTATATCCAAATGATGATGCTGATATTGATACGCTGATTCGACATGCTGATCAGGCCATGTATCAAGCAAAGATAAGTGGTAGAAGTCGTTATCATTTATTTGATGTACTTGATATTCAGAAAACACAAGAAAAACAAAGTCAATTAACTGAAATTGACAGCGGCTTGGCTAATGGTGAGTTCGAATTATATTATCAGCCAAAAGTAAATATGGCGACGGGAGAGGTGTTTGGTGCTGAAGCTTTGGTGAGATGGATTCATCCTAGAAAAGGACGCTTATCACCGGAATTATTTTTGCCCGTAATGGAGGGGACTGATTTAGAAATACAGTTCGGTGATTGGGTTATTCATCAGGCTTTAAAACAGATTGATGAATGGCAGCAGTTAGATATAAAACTGGAAGTGAGTATTAATATTTCATCACACCATATTCAGTCGGAATCCTTTTTAGCTCAACTTGATAATGCTTTAGCGGATTGGCCAAAGCTCGATTCACATTATTTGCAAATAGAGATCCTTGAAAGTAGCGCCTTAGGTGATCTGGCCGCCGTCAGTAATATTATTAAGATCTGTCGAGATGTCATGGGTATTGCAGTGGCATTGGATGATTTTGGCACCAGTTATTCATCACTGACACATTTACGAAGTTTACCCGCTGCTGTCATTAAAATAGATCAAAGTTTTGTACGTGATATGTTAGAAGACCCAAGTGACTTTGCCATTGTTGAAGGTGTCATTGCTTTAGCCAATTCATTTAATCGCAAGGTCATTGCTGAAGGTGTAGAAACACAGCAGCAAGGTGAAATGCTTATTTTGATGGGCTGTGATGTGGCGCAAGGCTATTGTATTTCTCCCCCCATGGCTGCTGACAAAATCCCGACATGGCTACAAGGCTATCAAGCTAATCAGCAATGGATAATGGCGGGCAATGATAAAGCGTTATCGGAGCAGAAAAAGCGGTTAAAAATATTTGCATTAACGTTGTCTAGTTGGCGTAAACGTTTTATTGATAACCTTCATAGAGATTTTTCTGATATTGAATATTGGCCTATCATGGCAACAAATAAATGTTGCTGTGGTTTGTGGACAAAACGAGAAAAACAGACGGGAGACTTTGATGCTGTTTGGTTGGCCCACTTAGATGATTACCATCAAATGCTGCATGATGTCGGAGGAGAATTAAAAAGATTGTACCTAAATGGTAGGGTTGAACAAATGAAACAAGGCATAATAAGGTTTGACGATATTTTTGAACAGCTTAAAACACACATTGCAGAGCAAAGGTAAATAAAGATGGCATTAGAGCAAGAAATTAAATTACTTGTGATGAGTGATGATAAGCTGGATTTAGCGTTATTATCTGACCTATTGAATTTGTTAGAAGATGATATTGTTAGTGCACATCTTGTTAGCACCTACTATGACAATGATGAGCTATATTTAAGTCAGCAAGGTCTTGGTCTCAGGCTGCGCCAAATTAATGAAAGCTATTGGCAAACCGTAAAAACAGCGGGCACGGTTAACAATGGTTTGCATCAACGTGAAGAGTGGGAATATGCGTTAGAAGGGCCGCAATGGGACCTGACCACATTAAAATTGACGCCCTTAAAAAGCATGATTGATGATGCTGAGTTATGGTCAACATTGAGCCCTCTATTTACCACTGATTTTATACGAGAAACCGTTCAGCTAACACTATCAGAAGGAACTCAAATAGAGCTGGCCTATGATCGAGGAGAGGTGAGATCGGGTGGCTTGAAGACGGCTATTCATGAAGTTGAGCTAGAGTTAAAAGCAGGGGACAGTGAACAGTTGGGCATACTTGCCACTCATCTTCGCCAACAGTTTCTGCTCAAGCCCAGTGATATTAGCAAAGCTCAAATGGGCTATGAATTAGTGGAACAAAATAGGGCTACGACTCGGCGTTGAATGAAAGATTGTATACCCGTACTATTTGAAGATGCATGTTGCAGTGTTCAGCTAGTCAATCTGAACAAGGCGCAACTAGCCCTTTACAAGAGTTGCAACGCGGGGCGGGTTGACTAGCTGAGCACCCGTAGGGCAAGGCTATAAACAACCATCTTCTTCGTTAAGCAATTTTGAGCTAGAATGACCAGCTCTAAAATGCCTTGCCTAAAATATGGTTGATTCTAGTCTTGCTGAATCACGCATCTTAAAGTAGTACGGGTATAGACTGGCTAGCGTGTTGATAGGCCATGAGTGGTTTCAAATTTCCATGTGCGAATAATGGTCAGCATGTCACTACCTTGCAATACATTATCAGGGATCGCCGCATAAGGTGCACCAAGACGTACAATTCTGACCGCTGCGTCATCGAGAATTTTATGGCCTGAAGAACGGGAAATAACAATACCATCAGGAGGTACGCTGCCATCAGGGTTGATGTCTACCGTTAGCATAAGGTTGCCATTGATATTACGGCTTTTGGCTTCTTGTGGATAATTATAGTTACCGATTCGTTCGACCTTCATCTCCCAGGCAGCCATGTAAGCCGCTGCGGCATACTCTTTAGTTGCGGCTGATATTTGTCGTTTTTTCGGTCTTTTACTTAGTGCTTTTGTCGCGGAATCAAATTGTTTTTCTAATAGTGCTATTTCACTTTGGTTGGGCAGTTTTAGATCACGCGCTGTTAACTTCGCTTTTTTAATTGGTTTGACCGGTTCAGCCTGTCGTTGTTCGGCTTCTTTGAGTGCTTGTTCAACAATACGTTCTGCCTTGGCTTGTACGATTGCTTTGGTTGGGCTTGCCAGTGTTTCACTCTCTTTTTGTACAATAGCCGTTTCAACAAGGTCGACTTCTGGTTCTGCTTCGTCAGGTGCTGGTGGAGTCTCAATTACTTGTGGAACTGCCATTTCAGGCTCAGGTGCGGGAGGAATGGTCAGCGGTGGCACAATCGGTGCGGGCGGTGTTGATGACGTCTCTTCCTGTTCAGTTATGATTTGTTTAGTGCTCGGTTCAGGGACTTTCTCTTCCATCTCTCCGCCACCTTCATTATCGGCTTGGGCAAAAAAATCAGCTTGCTCAGGCGGCGTTTCTGTTTGTTGCTTGACTAAGGTTATTTCAAGATTATTAAGCGGCGTATTTGTGGGTGGTGACGTGACAGAAAAACCAAGCCCTAAGACCAAACTTATATGAAGAATGGCTGAGAATAGCAGTGTGAAAATAAGCCGATCAGTGGCGGTTATATTGCCCATATTATGAAATACTTGAATCCTTAAGTGTTCTTATAATGGCGGGTTTTGTATTGCCAATCAAGCGCACTCTATCTTCCATGAGAGGACTGAGTTCAATTTGTCCATCGGGACGAATCAGCATGACACGATCTATATTCATTGCGGCAGCGGTAGTGGGCCAGTCGTCACCAGCAACAAATAAAGCGGTTGCCGCTGCATCAGCAATGGAGGCATTTGCGTGTAAAACGGTAACAGAAGTGGCTTGGTCAGCAGGATAGCCTGTTCTGGGATCAATAATATGAGCATAACGTTTACCTTCATATTGGAAGAAACGCTCATAATCGCCAGAGGTAAAGACACTTTCGTCTCCCTTCAAGGCAATGGAAGCCACCATGCCATTTTGACGAGGATGACGAATACCAATAATCCACGGACGTTGACCATGTGAGCCAATGGCGCGAAGATCACCACCGATATTAACAATAGCATTGCTGATACCATGTTGTTTTAGGGCATCAATAGCCGTATCAACGGCAAAGCCTTTAGCGAAGGCACCAAAACCAAGTTTGACTAGAGTATTAGTGCTACTAAGTTGACCATTTGAAATTTGAATATCATTCATCGTTGGTTGGCTATTGAGCCAATTATCAATATCAAGCTGGCTAGGAGGCGGATGTGATTCAAACCAATTATCTTGGTGGAAACCCCATAGTTCAAATAATTTACCTGCAGCAGGATTAAATAAATGCTGACTATCATTTGCCAATGTTTTAGCTAAATTAATAAGTTGGGCAGTATCATCTTCAATAGCGATGCTTTGGCCTTCACTAATGGCTTTATTGATGGTGGTAAGCGTACTCGGCTGCCATGCGTGCCAATCATCATTTACATTAGAGAAGGAGTTCTCCAATATTGAAATGGTATTATTAGCCACTTCTTTATCGATATCATACAAACTGACATCGATTTCAGTACCAAATGCGAAGAATTTACCTTGGCGAGTTTGCGGTTCGCTATCACAGCCAGATAAGACAAGGCTAAAACAGATTAATAAGATGGAAATTAGTTTCATGATAATTGTTGCTCAATACAGTCCATTAAGTCGCCTGCAATATTAAGATTAAATTGTCGATCAAGTTCTCGAATACATGTCGGACTTGTGACATTGATTTCAGTTAAATAGTTGCCAATAACATCCAAACCGACAAAAAGAAGACCTTTTTCACGTAATTTAGGACCCACTTGCTGACAAATCCATCGATCGTGATCAGTCAGAGCACGTCCTTCGGCTCGTCCGCCAGCAGCAAGATTGCCTCGCGTTTCTCCCTTAGCAGGAATACGTGCCAAAGCATAAGGCACTGGTTCACCATTGATCAGTAAAATGCGTTTATCACCATCCGCGATCTCAGGGATAAATTGCTGTGCCATCAGTGAGGTTTTGCCATGGTCAGTTAATGTTTCAATAATCACGCTAAAGTTAGGATCATCTTGTTTAACGCGGAATATAGAAGCGCCACCCATGCCATCAAGGGGTTTTAAAATAATATCGCCATGCTGTTGTTGAAAGCGGCGAATTAAGTCTGCTTTACGAGTGACCAAGGTAGCAGGACAACATTGTGGGAACCAGGCGGTGAATAATTTCTCATTGGCATCACGTAGGCTTTGTGGATTATTGACCACTAAAACACCGGCCTGTTGGGCTTGTTCCAATAAATAGGTGCTGTAGATATATTCCATATCAAAAGGCGGATCTTTACGCATTAAGATAACATCAAGATCAGCGAGTGGCAGTGTACTTGTTTGACCTAATTGATACCAATCATCGCTATCTTCTGTGACCGTGAATGGTGTCATCTCGGCCGAAACAATGCCTTGGTGGAGAAACAAGTCTTGCTGTTCCATATAATACAATGTCCAGCCTTTTGCTTGTGCTGCCAATAACATGGCAAAACTGCTGTCTTTTTTAATGGTGATGGCTGAAATAGGATCCATTACGATGCCGATATGTCGACTCATAGCATGAACTCTTTTGGTTATTAATTTAAGTCGTAATTTTACCTGAAAAAGGACATCAACAGGTGCTTGCCATCTTTCTGCCACATTTGATCATCACATTGCCCTAAATCACCCCGTTAAATTCCCATCTTGCTTGTTGTAATGGAGTCATTATTTACTAGCAAGAGGGAACAGCCATGAAGACAACACAGAGTGTAGGAGGGTATTTACTATCAAGTTTGATGAGTTGCTTGGTTTATAGCTGGGGCATAGGGCTTGCGCTTAGTTTGACCATGATGGCGTTGGTTTTTATGTCAACTAATGTCCATGCAGAGATGAATGACGACATGGCCTTAGATAAAATACATTCCTTAGCTGAGGTGAAATCAGGTCAGCTGGTATTTCGTACCGAAGATGGTCACTATCTAGCCAGTCCTCAACTCAATACAGAGGTGGCCATTGAAATTAATGGTTTATTGGCTAGGGTAACCGTCAGTCAGACATTTACCAATCCGTCTGCACAATGGCAGGAAGGGCTTTATGTTTTCCCTCTTCCTGAAACGGCGGCCGTTGATCATTTAAGAATGAAAGTAGGCGAGCGAATTATCGAAGGTGATATTAAAGCTAAAAAGCAGGCTAGGGAAATTTATCAGCAAGCTAAAAATGAAGGTAAGCAGGCGAGTATTGTTGAGCAGCAACGGCCTAATATGTTTACCACTTCGGTGGCTAATATTCCGCCTAAAGACAGTATTACCGTAGTGATTGAATATCAACAAATGGTGTCACAAGATGGCAACGAATTTAGTCTACGTTTTCCAATGGCGATAACACCGAGGTACATTCCAGGAACGCCGATAGCCAATAGACACGAGATCAGTCATTTCAATGGTAGTGGCTGGGCGGTGAATACCGATCAAGTGGCAGATGCCTCCCATATTACGCCGCCGGTATTAGTAACTGAAAGTGCGACCTCAAATCAAGTGACACTGTCTATACTCTTGGCTGCAGGTTTTGATTTAGCTCAGGTCAATAGTGCCTACCATCAGGTCGAAGAAGAGCTTGTCAATGACAGCACTAGAAAAATACGATTAATGGATAATGTGCCTGCCAATCGTGATTTTGAACTTGTATGGCAGGCAAGTGATCAACAAGCGCCTCAAGCCGCATTATTTAAGCAACATAAAAATGGCGAGGATTACGTGATGTTGATGCTAACGCCGCCGAACAAGCTCAATATAGAGAGTATTTCACGCGAACTTATCTTTATTATTGATACTTCTGGCTCTATGGATGGCACATCAATCAAACAAGCTAAAGCAGCATTGCAATATGGCTTAAGCCAGCTACGGCCACAAGATAGTTTTAATATTATTCGTTTCAGTGATGATGTGGCTAGTCTGTTTAGGCAAGCTCAGCTGGCCAGTCGAGTTAATTTACACACAGCATATGATTATGTGGCTGGCTTGCGAGCAGATGGCGGTACTGAAATGGCGCCAGCACTAAAATTGGCATTACACGCTGAGCAGTACACTGAGGGTCTTCGCCAAGTGGTGTTTTTAACCGATGGTAGTGTGGGCAATGAAGATGAATTGTTCACCATTATTGAACAGGATCTAGGTAAAAGTCGTTTATTTACCGTCGGTATTGGCAGTGCACCGAATAGTCATTTTATGCAGAGAGCCGCACAATTTGGCCGAGGAAGTCATAGTTATATTGGTTCTGAAGATGAGGTTAGGCAAAAGATGCAGACCTTATTTAATAAATTATCTCACCCAGTGTTAACCGATCTTAAGCTTGAGTTAGAAGATTCTTCTGGTGTGGAGATATGGCCAAAAACAGTGGCTGATTTATATTTGGGAGAACCTTTATTACTGACTTTAAAAGCGGCTACATTAGCGGATGAAATAGTGATTAATGGTGTGTATGGCAATCAACCATGGCAGAAAAAAGTGATGTTGCAGGGGGGCGGTCAATCGCAAGCAGTATCCGTATTGTGGGCCAGACGTAAAATAAGTGCGCTGATGGATGAGTATCGACGTAGCAATAGTGATGATAGTAAAGCTGAGATAGTAGAGATAGCTTTAAAACATCATCTTGTCAGTAAATTTACCTCATTGGTGGCAGTTGATAAAACACCGGTTAGACCCGTCGCTGAGAAGCTAAATACTCAGGCTATCGCCGTCAATCCGCCTAAAGGAAATACGCTGACGCAGTTTCCACAAACCGCGACAGCTGCGACCCTGCAGTTTATTATTGGCTTAATATTATTTCTCTCGGGGCTAATTCTTCGCTGGAGACAAGAATGAAACGTAGAAGTGGCCACTATCTATCATTGCTGCTTCTTAGTATCTCGATAGGCTTATTGTCGAGTGGGGGCTATATCCATGCCAAAGCACAATTGGCCCAATGGTTGATTGCATCTGCTTGGAGTCAATCTAAGGTCAATAATAAACAAGCGAAACCATGGCCATGGGCGGATACATGGCCAATCGCTAGGTTAGAAGTGCCAGAATATAATATTGACCAATATGTTTTGGCTGGCTCAACAGGCGAATCCCTCGCCTTTGGTCCAGGCTATGTATTTGCATCAGCTGCGCCAACCGAACAAGGTAATACCATTATTGCTGCCCATCGAGATACACATTTTGAGTTTTTACAAGAGCTGCAAAAAGGCGATGTGATTACACTTCATAATGCAATGGGAAGGCAGCGAGATTATAGTGTGCAGGACATGACGATTGTTGATAAACAAGATGTGTCTTGGTTAGATAATCAGGCCTATTCGCATCAATTAACACTGGTTACCTGTTACCCATTTAATGCTATTCAGGTCGGTGGAAGATTGCGCTACGTTGTTCGAGCAGTATCTCTCGAGGATATTTCAGCCTAAATACCATAAATAGTTGGGGTTTTATATATAAGAATAGCCCGATGTTCGCTATAATTATGGAATCTTTGATTATAGATTGTGATTTTAACGAATGAGTACACCATCGCTAGCTGTGGCTGAAACGCCAAAAACCTTTCAGGAATTGATTCTGAGACTGCAACAATACTGGGCTGAACAAGGCTGTGTCTTGTTACAGCCTTACGATATGGAGGTTGGTGCAGGTACATTCCACCCCGCCACATTCTTGCGGGCAATTGGTCCTGAGCCGTGGAATGCTGCTTATGTGCAACCATCACGTCGCCCGACAGATGGTCGTTATGGTGAAAATCCAAACCGCTTACAACATTATTATCAGTTTCAAGTGGTATTAAAACCCGCGCCAATGAATATTCAAGAGCTGTATTTAGATTCTTTGAAAATGTTGGGTTTAGACTCGTCTATTCATGATATTCGTTTTGTAGAAGATAACTGGGAGTCGCCAACACTAGGTGCTTGGGGACTGGGTTGGGAAATATGGCTAAATGGTATGGAAGTGACACAGTTTACCTACTTCCAGCAAGTGGGCGGACTAGAGTGTAATCCAGTTGCCGGTGAGATTACCTATGGTTTAGAACGAATTGCCATGTATTTACAAGGCGTGAGCAGTGTCTATGACCTCGTCTGGTCAGAAGGCCCAAATGGCACGGTGACCTATGGTGATGTATTCCATCAAAATGAAGTAGAGATGTCTGAATACAACTTTGACCATGCCGATGTTGATAGTTTGTTTGTTAATTTTGATACTTATGAACGTGAAAGTGCGCGCATGATTGAAGCGGGGCTGCCTCTTCCGGCCTATGAGTTGGTATTAAAAGCATCACATACTTTTAATTTATTAGATGCTCGAAAAGCGATTTCAGTAACAGAACGTCAACGCTTTATTTTGCGTGTACGCACATTAGCGCGTGCTGTGGCAAAAGCTTATTATGAACGTCGAGAATCGTTGGGCTTTCCTATGTTAGCGTCAGCAAACAAGGAGGCTAAATCATGACTAATACGCGTGATTTATTGATTGAGCTAGGTACTGAAGAGTTACCGCCTAAGGCACTAAAAAAACTAATTCAAGCATTTGAGTCGGGCATTAAGCAGGGGCTTGAAAAGGCTGAGCTGAGCTTTGATTCTATTCGCTCTTATGCGGCACCTCGTCGCATGGCAGTGATTGTTGATGGTCTGCAAGAAAGCCAGGAAGATCGCATCGTTGAACGTCGTGGCCCAGCAGTTGCAGCAGCATTTGATGATGATGGTAATCCAACCCGAGCGGTACAAGGTTTTGCTCGTTCATGTGGTGTTGAAGTTGAAGAACTAGGAAAATTAGAAACAGATAAAGGTGCATGGCTGGTCTTTAAGAAAGAGCAGGTAGGTGCGCAAGCAACTAGTCTGATTCCTGATATCTTGCAACAAGCACTCAATGATTTACCGATTCCAAAGCGTATGCGTTGGTCTGATTTACCGGGTGAATTTGTGCGTCCCGTGCATTGGTTGGTGTTATTGTTTGGTGATGACGTTATCCCAGTCGACTTATTGGGAGTGTCATCAGGTCGTGACAGTCGTGGTCATCGTTTCCATCATCCTGAAGCAATTCGAATTCAGTCTGCCCAAACCTATGCACCTCAGTTAGAAACTGAAGGTCATGTGCTGGTGGATATGACTGCACGACGTGAAGCCATTCGAGGTCAAGTATTAGAGTTGGCATCGACATTAGGTGGTGAAGCGGTGTTAAATGAAGACTTATTGGAAGAAGTGACGGGGCTCGTTGAATGGCCGGTCGCCTTATCAGGTTCATATGATAAACGTTTTCTGGAATTGCCAGCAGAAGCATTGATTTCTTCTATGGAAGAACATCAGAAATATTTTGCAGTGAGAGATAAAGCGGGTGATTTACTGCCTTACTTTATCACTATCTGTAATATTGAAAGCCGCGATCCTGCTCAAGTGATTGCAGGTAATGAGCGTGTTATCTTGCCCCGATTAAGTGATTCCGCTTTTTTCTGGGAAACAGATAGAAAACGACCTTTGGCTGATCGCCAAGAACAATTAAAAACAATCGTATTCCAAAACAAATTGGGCACGGTCTATGACAAATCTGCACGTGTTGCAAAATTAGCAGCTGTTATTGCCACGGAGATTGGTGGTGATGCGCCATTAGCTGAACGTGCTGCGTTATTAGCAAAATGTGATTTAGTGACTGAGATGGTCGGAGAATTCCCTGACTTACAAGGAATTATGGGCCGTTATTACGCACGTTTAGATGGCGAGCATGATGATGTTGCTGAAGCATTAGATGAGCAATATTTACCTCGCTTTGCTGGCGATAGACTGCCACAAACAGCGTCAGGTCAAGCGGTCAGCTTGGCTGAAAAACTAGATACGCTGGTGGGTTTATTTGGTATCGGTCAACCACCAACAGGTGTTAAAGACCCATTTGCATTACGTCGTGCAGCATTAGGTGTATTGCGAATTGTGATTGAAGCTGGTTTGGACCTTGACCTACAAGCACTGCTAGAACAAGCACAACTAGGCTTTGATGATGTGCTGACGGAAAAAGAGGTCACTGCTCAAGTTATGCAATATTTCTTTGATCGTCTACGTGGTTATAGTCAAGATAAAGGCTTTAAGGCCGATGTGTTTGAAGCGGTATTAGCCGTTAAATCAACACGACCTTTAGACTTTATGCAGCGTTTAACTGCGGTTGCTGAATTCCGCCAATTAGAACAAGCGGAAGCGTTAGCGGCAGGTAATAAACGTATTGCCAATATTCTGCGTAAAAATGATGCTGAAGGTGATGCAGGTGCAATTGATACCAGCTTATTAGTTGAGCCGGCGGAACTAGCCTTAGCAGAAAAATTGCTTAGCGTAACAAGTTCGGTTGAACCTTTGATGGCTAAGGCTGATTATGCAGGTGTATTAAATACCTTGGCTGACATGCGAGAAACGGTTGATGGTTTCTTTGATGAAGTGATGGTGATGGCAGAGGATCTTACGGTTAGAGAAAACCGTTTGGCCTTATTAAATCAAACACGCGCCTTGTTTTTAGGTGTCGCTGATATTTCTCATCTTCAGGAATGAGGAAGCCTTTGCCATGTCACTCATAATTCTGGATCGAGATGGTGTTATCAATCATGATTCGGATGACTTTATTAAGTCGCCTGCAGAATGGGAGCCGATTGAAGGCAGTTTAGAAGCAATTGCTCGCTTGAATCATGCTGGTTATCGTGTGGTGGTGATTAGTAATCAATCCGGCATTGCTCGCGGCTTACTTGATGTCGATACACTAACGCGGATCCATAGCAAAATGCGTCGCATGTTGGCGCAAGTAGGCGGTAAGATTGAGTCTATTCTTTATTGTCCTCATGGGCCGGAAGATGACTGTGAGTGTCGTAAACCTAAACAGGGTGCTTATAGTGAATTGGCGAATCGTTTGCGTATTGATTTAGCAGGGGTGCCTGCTGTGGGGGATTCATTACGAGATTTACTCGCTGCACAAGCGGCAGGTGCAACGCCAATGCTTGTTAAGACTGGCAAGGGAGAGCGCACACTGAGTCAAGGTATTCCCGAAGGGGTAGCGGTTTATGACGATTTATCAGCTGTGGTGACAGCATTGTTGGAACCATCACTGTAATGTTATTTCTACGATCTTTATTGTTTACCAGTTTACAGATCCTTACGACGGTACTATTTTCTTTATTAGGGGTCTTGTTATGGCCTCTGCCATTTACCTTGCGTTATAAAGTGGTGAGTAAATGGGCGCATATTAACCTTTGGTTATTAGAAAAGATTTGTGGCATTAGTTATCAAATTGAAGGTTTAGAACATATAACGGAACAACCATGCATTATTATGTGTAAACATCAATCAGCATGGGAGACACTTGCCTTGCAAGTCGTTTTTCCCCAACAGGTATGGGTGTTGAAGCGAGAATTATTGTGGATCCCTTTTTTTGGTTGGGGGCTTGCCGCCTTAAATCCGATTGCCATTGATCGTAGTGCCGGAAGAAAGGCGCTCAATCAGGTCATTGAACAAGGTACACAACGTTTATTATCTGGCTCATGGGTAGTAATATATCCAGAAGGTACACGTATTCCACCTGGTAATATAGGTCGCTTTGGTATCGGTGGTGCAAAACTCGCAATAGAATCGGGAGCCAATGTTATTCCTGTTGCACATAATGCAGGAAAGGCCTGGCCAAAAAAGGGGTTTATTAAATATCCCATGCAAATAAAAATGATGATCGGTGAAAAAATAGAAGTGCAAGATAAAACTGCTGCTCAACTGAATCAGCAAGTTTATCAGTGGATGGAAGGGCAAATGATGAATTTAGAAGGTGTCCAGCCAAAAGCCTTTGTCAAAGGGGATAAAAACCGTGGCTAGAAATGAAGATGTTCTACGTTTAATGTTAGTCGATAAATCACTGACTGATGCTGAAAGTGTTATTAATCTAATTAGGCGAACAGGTCATGCTGTCAGAGCGTCTCGTTATGAAACACTAGAAGAAATAGAAAATGCCATAAGAGATCATTCTTGGGATATGATTTTTTGTCGAGACACCATTGAAGAGACATCTCCTCACCGTTTATTAGAGTTAATTCATCGTTTAGGTCGAGATATTCCTTGTGTCATCTTAGTGAGCGAGCAAGGTGATATGGATGATTATTATGATATTGGTGCCAAAGATATCATACAATTTAGCGATACCGTGCGACTACCGTATGTATTGGAACGAGAGTTAGATAACTTATTTGTGCGCCGTCTGAGCCGCCGTAATGAGCGCGCGCTACGGGAAAGTGAAAAGCGTTCTCGGCTATTATTGGAAAGTTCTCGCGATGCTGTGGCGTATGTGCATGAAGGCATGCATATTTATGTCAACCATTCATACTTGACCCTGTTTGGGTACGCTGATACAGAAGATGTTGATGGTTTATCCATTCTGGATATGATTGCTTCAACAGACCATGCGAAGTTTAAAACGGCTTATAGAAAGTTTTCAGAGCGATCTGATGCAAAACCAGAGGAAGTTACGGTGCTTTGTATCACTGCAGACCGTGATGAATTTGAGACTACAATCGAGTTTAGTCACGCTGAAGTAGAAGGTGAACATTGTACTCAGCTGGTGATTCGTGAAAAAGAGCATGAAGTTATTTCTACAGAAGTTTCAGATGAGTTATTAGCTGAATTCCGTGATCATGATTCCGTGACCGGGCTTTATAATCGCGTTCGTTTTATGGATGAGCTTGAGCAAGCGGTACGAAAAGATGAACCGTCAGGATTGTTATATCTGGTTATCGATGAGTTTCAGGGTATTAAAGAAAAAGTCGGTTTAGCAGGTTACGATATGGTATTAAAAGGCGTTTCCGAGCGATTACGTAAGGCCTGTGTTGACGATGAGTTCTTGGCGCGTTACTCAGACCAAGTCTTCACCGTTTTGATTGCGAGTGGTGATGATGTCCATGTTGATCAACGCGCCGAAGCGTATCGTCAAATTGTTCAGGACTACACTTCGCAAACCAATGGCAAAATGATTGATCTCCGCTGCAGTATTGGGGTGAGCCGAATTACCGAAAGTTTAGCTTCATCATCTGTCGGCCTAGATCGTGCAGATAAGGCGTGTTTCCAAGCACAACGTGCAGGTGGTAATCGTGTGATGCGATACCAACCAACACAATCAGATAAAAGTAGTGTTGATAAGACGGAAGAATCTTCTTTTTGGGTGGAACGTATCGAAGAAGCATTACGAGCAGACCATTTTGAACTACATTATCAGCCGATTGTAAGTCTGCACGGAGAAGAGCAAGAGCTTTACGATGTGCTAATAAGAATGCAAGAAGGTGATGGTTCTGTCATCGAAGCAGAGAAATTCATTAAATATATTGATATTGATGAATCAGAATTAATGGCAAAAGTGGATGACTGGGTGCTTTCACATGCGTTGAGTTCGCTTGCCAATCATAGAAAAGACTATCCCAAAACACGCTTCTTTATAAAATTATCCAAACAAACATTATATAAAGATAATTTTATAGATAGGATAAAGCAGTTATTGACTCAACATGATTTGCCGGGCTCAGCACTTGTCTTTGAAGTGAGTGAGACTGCGGCATTAGAGCATTTGGACTACACCAAAGATGTGATTGCTAAATTAAAAGGCATAGGCTGTGAGTTTGGTTTAGAACATTTTGGTTCTGGCTTAGATTTCTCATATAGTCTGAGTGTACTTGATGTTGATTATTTGAAAATTAATGGTGATTTTGTTGAAAACATGTCGAAAGATCCTGAAAATCAGGCGGCAGTAAAATCAATTATTGATATGAGTAAACAAGCAGGTAAACATAGTATCGCTGAGTTTGTTTCAGATGCGAATAGTTTAGCGCTATTGTGGCGACTAGGTGTTGATTATGCGATGGGCTACTATATTCAGGAACCATCACAAAACCTCGACTATAACTTCGAAGACGATAATCTATAAATAATTAAGCTTAAGTTAGCTCATGAGTGTTTATTTCCTCATGAGCTAGTATTATTTTGTTGTTGGCATTGATGTTTAAATCAATGCCTTGTTGATCAAGTAGACCTTTTAAAGCCCAATAAACGCATGGTCATAGTGAGTACTGTTAAAACGGCTCAGTTATTGCTGAAATGAGTGTGATTCATGTCAGAATAAGGTCTCGCAAAGAATCAGCTAGAAAAGTTTATTTTAAGCTGATAATAACAGTTGGCTAAATATCCTTTGTTCTACTGAAGTATGTAATGAGTCACTTTGTTGACCCTCATCAAAATGCACGATTGATGTACAGATAGGTGTACCTTTATGGATAAGCGTACCTGAGACGGGTAAATCATGGCATTGTGTTGGCCACTTCATCTCCACAGGAACAGTAACTTTATGAGGTGCATAAATATACTTTAGTGACACTTTATTATTAGTAAGTTCACACTGTGGTGAAGCTTCAGTTTGGTTTAGGCAGGCATTTATGTGAAGCGTGAATAAGCCGGCTTTATTATCAGTTAATTCTGCTGAAGCACTTAGTCTAGGGTTGATTTCAAGCAACATGAGTTCATCGTGGTCAGAAATGACAAAGTCTAGGCTATTGATGCCCATAAGACCTAGTTCAGAACTGAGTTTATTAATCGCGAACTGAAGATGTTTTATATGGACTGTGGGTATTTGCCAAGGTGTTTCAATCTTGCCGAGGCGAAAGGGTGTTTTTTCGTTTGAAGATAAAAATTGCTGATTAATACTGATCAATTGAGCGTAACTGTTATTAGCTGAAAACAATACTGACCCATATTTTCCAGTAATAAAACGTTGAAAATAATGCTCTTGAGAGGGAGTGATATTATCTAGGTAGTGAATATGATTGCCACCTAAACCTGAGGCTGATTTCACTAGCCAAGTAGAGCTGACTTTAGGTGGTTCGAATAGCGTGTCAGGAAAGGGCAGATTTAATTTTGCCAATGCTGCAAAAAATAATGGGGCTGTTTTGATGGTGCGAATGGTATTAAATGAATTACCAATGAGCTGTATATGATCAGGTAGTTTGTCTAGGATAGAGAAGGCTGCTTCAATTCCACTGCCACAAATGAGCAGGCAGTGTTCACCTTGAGTAAGCTGATTGAAAGTAGCTAAAATATCATCTAATGATAGTTGAGCAAAGGGAGGTAGTTGTTGCCAGCGTTCACAGCTTGAAATCGTATCTTGGTCACCAAAGCAATCAGCCACCCAAACACGATAACCGGCTTGGGTGGCTGACTGAGCTAAAAAGCGACCACTTTGCGCAAAGATTAGTACAGCTTTGCGTTTATTTGGCATAGTTTTTCAGTTGAGCTAAACTAGTTTTTGAGCACCATCAAATGCATTACGGAAGTCTAAGTAAACAGGTTTCACTGCTTCTAGAGTTTCAGTTAATAGCGCTTGTTGTAATTGATATTTCACATTACCCACGGCAAGAGCACCAATAGCAACTGCACCTTTAGAATTTGTAGCATGAGCCAATGGTTCACCAAAGTCCATAATGCCAATACCTTCAATACCTAGAGGCGGAACAGCATTAACATCGCCAGCTACTTTTAATTGTTTGGCATCTTCTAATACAGACGCATTTAGAACTTGTATACCTGCTTTAGCCGTACAGAAGACAAGATCAGCATTTGAGATTAGGCGTGCTTTATCAGCATCAGATGCTGCAGCAGTTGCACGAAGCTCTACGCCATAACGTTGTTTCGCTTCAGCGGCAAACTCAAGTGCAGTATCAATTGAGAAATGATCCACGATTGTTGTATCAGCACCTTGTTGCGCGGCGATAACAGCTGTTGCTAAACCAACAGGTCCAGTACCACCGAAAACAATAGCGCGAGTACCTTCTAAACCTTGATTAAAGTTTTTCTTCAATTCTTTTTCTACACAAGCAACTAATGCACCTGCTGTTGTGAATGCGCCACTTGGATCAGCAAAAACAGAAATTTCAAAAGGCGGTACCATCGCTTTTTTTGCTTGATCAAGCATATCCATTGCTAGACCGATATCACGACCACCGATGAACATCGCCGTTTTCTTAACACCAGAGGGTCCACGGGAGAAAATAGCATCTTGGGCTAAGTTGTGAACTTCTTCTAGTTTAATATTTTCATAGGGCACGATGACTTCGTAACCAGCATCAACCGCCATATTAATATCAAATGGACTGTTGTGAACCATTGGGTTGATCATGTGAATAATTGAACGTTTAGCCATGGAAGATCCTTTATATATAGGTTTTATTAGTTATTGTTACCATCATAATCTTTATTTGCTACTAATTTCAATATTTGCACCATTTGAATTGGCATATGCAATTATTAATGAAAGGTTTTTAATACCCTCTTTATGACTATAATAGCCGAGTTTTTCAATTAATTGTTGTGCAGCATCATCACCATCGACAAATATGCAGCCCGTTGGTCCCCAGGAGCTTTGAGCGATACCAGTGTGACCAAGTTGTTGAGCATGGAGTAATAATTTAGCGACTGAGGGACTAGTATAACGACCGCCTTGTGCGGGGGCAAAATGGTCACCGATGAGGGTCTGAATATCGGTAATTGCTTGACCAAAAGGGACTATGTTCTTTTCTACCAGCGCAGGTAATAACTTCATTAAGCTTAGGTGGCAGATTGCTTGTGAATCCGCTAGGGGGAAAGTTGGTAGATCGGTAAATGCGTTAACTTCTTCACTGCCATGAACACCTTGGCTGCCTTGATCCATGATCATGATAATTCGCCATGAAGGTGGAAAATCATGGTGGGCTAATAAGGGCGGGATTTTAGATGAGTTACTTAAGCCACCATCAATGATGAATCCACCTTGATCAAATGTGGCAATACCTATTCCTGAACGTGAACCTCGACCCAAGTGATATGCAATTTCTGGCGTGCTTGCGGTGATATTGTGCCATTTACACAATAGAGTGCCGATTGTAAGCGCAAATTGAGTGCCAGAGCCCAAACCAGCATGTTCAGGGATGAGTTCAAGCAATGATAGTTTTATACCTTGCTTGTTTTTAGGGATTTGTTGACCAAGAGAACGATAGAATTTATCAACGATACGTTCAATTTTTGTAGTAATTGATGTCGGTATATTTGCTACTGAATGGATGCTAAATATTTCAGCAGCTTCTACTTCGATGACTGTGCGATGTGAATCAATCGCTAAACCAATGCTACCAAATTTTCTTCCAGCTTCACCATTTAAATCAAGAAAACCTAAATGGAGTCGAGCTGGAGCGCTCACCCGAATCTTTGTGTTTGGGTGAGCAGTCTCCTGCAGTATTACTGTCACTATTTAAGAGTCAATTTTACAAGCAATATCGTAAATAGTTGTTTCATCTAAGAATTGGTCATTACTGTCAAACAAAGATTCTACTGCACCACGATGTACTTTCATTTTGAAGTTACCTATAGCGATAGCACCGTAGAAGCGAATACCTTCTTTTTCAGTACCATTGTCCATTACTTCTAAACCTTCAACACCCATTGGTGGAACCGCATTTACATCAGCAATGATTTCTAATGTTGTATTTCCAGACCATGCTAGTTTTGGCAAGATACAGACGCCGGCAGGCCCCGTAGCAATGGCAACATGGGCACCCACTAATAAGTCTGCAACAGCTTCATCACTACGACTTTCACCAGGTGTCACATCGACGCCGTAGGATGATTTTATTTGGTCGGTAATCACTTTTGCGCGAGATAAGCTACGAGAGGTGATAACAACTTCAGCTGCACCCTCTTTTAAGAAGTAAAGGGCACTACGTTGGCCAACAGGGCCGGCGCCAACTATAACTACTTTTTTTCCTTTAATATCGTAATTATTCATCACTTTGCGGGCAATGGCGGCTGCAGTAGTATTGGAACCATTTGGATCCAGCATGACTGAGACACTAACAGGGCCAAAAAATGCTTTTTTAACGGCTTTACCAACAAGTTCACTGGCAGGCACATTAGAGCCACCGATAAAAATGGCACTGTTCTTTAGGTTTTTACCACCGCGAGTAAAGATCATGCCATGGACATGAGGAGTGACGTTGTCACGCGTTACACCGCCATAAGTAATAATATTATCTACGCCAGAATCGTAGGCAACAGCTTGGTCAAATGCACTTGGAACTGGATCTGTATCGAGGTGAAGTAACAACTTTTTCATAAATTTCCTGTCCTTTAGTTTGCTTGTTAGCATCTTATAAAATATGAAGTCTACCCGAATTTATAGGGTAATGTGAAGTAAACAGTTAATAAGATTATGGTCATTTAGATACGAAAGATAAAAGTTCGGGTATGATGCTCAAAGCTTATGCCTAAGTGAATGGAACTAAGGCCACGGTATTAATGTCTTTAATCCATAAGCAAATATGGGAAATATAGAGGAGTAACTTAATGAAAAAAATCAGTATGTCAGTATTGCTTGCAGGATTAATAGCACTACCAGGTCTAGGTGTCGCAAATGATTTCACAACCGTTGTTCGTGTACATTATGTTCAGGATTGCATTGCACTTAATCAAGGCAAAATGAATATATATGAAGCAACACATAAATGTTCATGTGTGATTGATAAGTTAGCGGAAGTCTTTACGCAGCGCCAATATGAAGATGCAAATGCAGGATTTCGATTTAGCAACTTACCGGGTGACCGAGGTGGCGTGTTTAGAGATGATACCGATGTTAAGGATGGCATCACTCTCTTTAAAGAAACACATGCAGAAGCTTATAAGAGTTGCCGAATTAGACGATAATGGTAAAAAAATACAAATAAAAAAGGCCGCTTATGCGGCCTTTTTTATTGCTTTAAATTAAATATCTTTCGAATGACTGAACTTCTGACCTTTACTATCTACAACATTGGCACTTAATGCTCCGGCCTCAGTAGGAGTGAATGTAAAACGGATACTTGGATCTTCGCTTACCGAAATACCGGTATCAACAGAAATTAAAGGTTTGTCGTTATAACTGATGGCAACATTTTTTACGTAATGTGCATCAATATAGAGACGTGATTTTTGGTCGAACTGTAAACCATTATAGTTAGGGTGACTTACAATGACTTGTGCTTGTACAGGTTTACCAACGGTAGGTTTGCGCATACGAATTTGCATTTTTCCTAATCTAGCTAATGCGGCAGCAGCATCTTTACCTGCTGGAGCACTACAGCCACCCGATGCTTTTACAAAACGAGATACCATATGTAAAGAGCCATCATTCATTTCTGCAATCGCACGAACAAAGGTGTATTGGTCAACACGCATACGTGTTGATATGTCGATTAAACCTAATTCAGGAGATAAGCTGAAATTAGCTGAGTAAGGTTCAGGATTATTATCAATAACGATATGAATATTTTTAATATATTTATCTGCAGTTTGAGCAACGAGAGATTTAACTGTAATAGGTACTATCGCAGCATCTTCAGCACGTTTAGGTGCTTCAATAACAAGTAAGTCATTGGCATCTTCACGAATTTCTGTATCACCAAAATAGGCTGTTTTCAGTGTTGGCCATAGTGGTTCGCTAGGTGTCGCTGCATAGGCCGACACATTGAAAAATGTGAGGCTGATGATTAGTAAGGTTAAGATACGGCTGAACATAATTTCTCTCCATTGTTTTTTTTGTAATTATTCCCACTCAAGCTGAACAAATGAGGCGGTAACATTACGACGGTGGTAATGTTCAAATAGTTCCCAACTATTTTGCTCAAGTATTCCAACTTCTTTAGAGGCCTGGTCGATTGTACCTAAGTCTTCAATGATTACACGAATTTCATCTCGCAATAGGGTAAAGTAATCAAGCTGCTTTTTAAGACCTTGTTGCCATTTGTCGCTACTTGCCTCGCCGTGACCTGGAATAAGGAAATTAATATCCATGGTTTGCATCTGAGTCATTGTTTTAATCCAGCCATTTATACTGCCGTCCATAACAGGTATACGGCCCATAAATAGCAAGTCACCGGTCCATAATGTTTTTGTTTTACTATCTAAGACAGTTAAATCGTGATCAGTATGCGAAGTGGAGTAGGCGGTCAATATTAGCTCACGGTTACCTAAGTTGATGGTGATAGGTTTATCTATAGAAGCCGTTAGTGTCGGCGAGATAAACTCAGTTCCAGTATATGCTTTACCTAATGTCACTTCGAATGTTTTAGCAAAGTACCCTTCTCTTGCCGCGATAGCAGCGGCAAGTTTTTCATGCCCGACATATGTTGGTTGATCGTCTTTAAATGCGGCATTACCAAATATATGGTCAGGATGAACATGGGTATTAATGACATAACAGATAGGTAATTTAGTCGTGTTTTTAATGGCTTGTCTTAAATAAGAACCTTCAAGATAACTGCCGCCACTATCAATAACGGCAACACACTGTTCGCCGATAATAAAACCGACATTGGCAATCGCACCAATATTACTTTCAGCGGGCTCTTCATGAACACCTTGATGGTAATAAATTCCAGATATAACTTCTTTGACGGGGTATTGAGTGTCAGCATAACAAGAGGAGAGCAGCATAAGGAATGGTAGGCTCAGCATAGAAAGAAAGAATTTCTGCATGTCAGTAATGCCTTGATTTGAGATCATTAAGAAAAATACGACTGAATAATGATGAAAATAGTTCAATATATACTTTATATATATGTCGTACATATTGATACAATATCGTTATTTGAATAATAGAGTAAAGTAAATATGACTATTCGTACCCGATTTGCCCCTAGCCCAACTGGTTATTTACATGTTGGTGGTGCGCGCACAGCATTATTTTCATGGTTGTATGCTCGCAAACACGGTGGTCAATTTATTTTAAGAATTGAAGATACAGATCTTGAACGCTCTACCGCTGAATCTGTAAATGCTATTTTAGAAGGTATGACCTGGTTAGGGCTTGAATATGATGAAGGTCCTTTTTATCAAACTCAGCGTTTTGATCGTTATAAAGAAATAATTGCACAGTTATTAGAGCAAGGTGATGCTTATTACTGTTATTGTTCAAAAGATGAGTTAGAAGAATTACGTGAACAGCAGCGCGCCAATAAAGAAAAACCTCGTTATGATGGTCGTTGCAGACATTTACAAACACCGAAACAGGGTGTGAAGCCCGTTATCCGCTTTAAGAATCCGACTGCGGGTAGTGTGATTGTTAAAGATGAAGTCAGAGGCAATGTCGAATTCCAAAATAGTGAGCTAGATGACTTGGTTATAGCGCGGCCTGATGGTACACCAACCTATAACTTGACGGTTGTGGTTGACGATCTGGATATGGGCCTGACGCATGTTATCCGTGGCGATGACCATTTAAATAACTCGCCGAGACAAATTAACATCTTTAAAGCACTGGGGGCTGATGTGCCAATCTTTGCCCATCTGCCGATGATATTGGGCGATGATGGTGCTCGTTTGTCAAAACGTCATGGTGCGGTTAGTGTTATGAGTTACCGAGATGATGGTTTTTTACCAGAAGCATTATTAAACTATTTAGTACGTTTAGGTTGGTCGCATGGTGATCAAGAGATCTTTTCGATTGATGAGATGGTGTCTTTATTTGATATCACGGATGTCAATAAGTCTGCATCAAGTTTCAATACTGATAAATTATTATGGCTCAATCAACACTATATAAAGACAAGCTCGCCGGAACATATTGCTCACCACTTAAGTTGGCATATGGGGGCCTTAAATATCGATCCTAGTCAAGGACCAGAATTAGTCGAAGTTGTTAAGCTGCAACAAGAACGAGCAAAAACATTAGTTGAAATGGCTGCAAATAGCCGCTACTTCTACAAAGATGTCACAGACTATAACGAAAAAGCAGCTAAAAAGAACCTAACAATAGCCAGTGTCGAAATATTAGAGGATATGCTGCAACGCCTTGCTGCACTACCTGAATGGAAGGCCGAAGCTATCCATACCCATATAAAGGAATGTTCAGTGGCAAGAGAAGTAGGCATGGGCAAGGTTGCCCAGCCTATTCGTGTCGCCATTACAGGTAATACAATCTCACCACCGTTAGATCTTACGCTGGAATTGTTAGGATCTGAGCGCGCATTATCTTCGATTAAGTCGGCGATAGCTTGGATCAAAGATCGTGCCGCAGATCTGGGCTAAAATCATTAACCCTTTATTTTCATGCGGTTACAGTCTCGGGAAAAAGTTCCCGAAAAAGATAAGGGAAAAGTCTTAAAAAAAACAGGAAAGATGCTTGACTAATAATTTCAGTAGGCTTAATGTTTGCCAACGCATGAGTTCTCGAGGGAACAAATTGTGTCTTAATTATAATTAAAAGCAATAAGGGAAAACTTTATGAAGCTGAAAACATTATCAATTGCAATGATGGCATTAGCGGCTACAGGCGTAGCAGTAGCTGATGAAATCCGTGTAATGCAAGAAAACGAAAATAACTGGGTATCTGCTGCAGGTAACTACAACAACCAACGTTACAGCAAACTAGCACAAATCAACAAAGATAACGTTGCTGATTTGAAAATGGCTTGGACATTCTCTACAGGTGTTTTACGTGGTCACGAAGGTAACTCTTTAGTTATCGACGGTACTATGTATGTACATACTGCATTTCCTAATATCGTATTCGCTTTAGATTTAAACAACGACGGCGCAATCAAATGGAAATATGAGCCAAAACAAAACTACGATGAAACTGTTCCTGTTATGTGTTGTGACACAGTTAACCGTGGTTTAGCTTACGCAGATGGTAAAATCTTCTTAGCACAAGCTGATACAGTATTAGTTGCTCTAGATATGACTACTGGTGCTCCAGTTTGGTCTCACAAACGTGATGATGCAAAACGTGGTGCTACTTCAACTGGTGCTGCTCACGTATTTAAAGATAAAGTACTAGTTGGTATTTCTGGTGGTGAGTTTGGTGTACGTGGTTACGTTAAAGCTTACGATTTAGATGGTGCAGAAAAATGGCAGGTTTACAGCACAGGTCCTGATGCTGAAATGGGTTTCGATCCTAAGAAAACTATGTCTATGCTTAAACCAGTTGGAAAAGATTCTTCTTTGAAAACTTGGAAAGGCGACCAATGGAAAATCGGTGGTGGTACAACATGGGGTTGGTATTCTTACGATCCTGATCTAAACATGTTCTACTACGGTAACGGTAACCCATCAACTTGGAACCCGGCTCAACGTCCTGGTGACAACAAATGGTCTATGTCTTTATTCGGTCGTGATTTAGATACAGGTATGGCTAAATGGGTAT
>Ga0209495_1000161_pt1 | contig 51775 bp, 46 predicted proteins | sample EN1Hudsemesocosm_FD_184629 | JGI IMG/M metagenome (GOLD analysis project Ga0209495, IMG submission 184629) | Methane-oxidizing microbial communities from mesocosms in the Hudson Canyon - EN1E Hudson Canyon (SPAdes) (version 2) | ecosystem: Environmental > Aquatic > Marine > Cold seeps | place...
ATAACATCTCGAATCGAGTCCGCTCCAACCATCAACATAATCAGACGATCCAGTCCAAATGCCACACCCCCATGAGGTGGAGCACCAAACTTTAGCGCATCTAACAAGAAACCAAACTTTTCACGTTGTTCCGCCGGCTCAATGCCTAGCACTTCAAACACCACAGCTTGCATGTCTTGATCGTGGATACGAATAGATCCGCCACCAAGCTCTACTCCATTAAGTACCATGTCATAGGCTCTAGAGAGAGCATTAGCAGGGTCATCTTTTAGCTCTTCAACAGAACATGATGGCGCAGTAAAGGGATGGTGTAACGGCGTCAGAGCGCCAGAGTCGGTAGTTTCGAACATTGGGAATTCTATTACCCACAGAGGAGCCCAATCACAAGTATAAAGACTTAAATCCTCACCCACTTTGCACCGCAGCGCCCCCAGAGCTTCAGACACTATCGAAGACTTATCGGCTCCAAAGAAAACAATATCGCCATTGACAGCATCAAGTCGATCCATAATTGCTAAGGTAACTTCATTCCCAAGAAATTTAATTATCGGAGATTGAAGACCATCAATACCTTCTTCCAGAGCGTTGACTTTAATCCAAGCTAGTCCCTTAGCCCCATATATACTGACGAACTTGGTGTAATCATCGATTTGTTTACGAGATATTTCAGCTCCCCCAGGGACTTTAAGTGCTGTAACTCTGCACGACGGATCATTAGCTGGCCCAGCAAACACTTTAAATTCTATATCCTTGAGCAAATCTTTGATCTCTACCAATTCAAGCGGAATTCGAAGATCGGGTTTATCTGATCCATAGCGTTGCATCGCTTCCGCATAGGTCATCCTAGGGAAAGAAGAAAATGCCACATCCATATGCTCGGCGAATAAGCCACTAACCATCGCTTCAGTTGTTGACATAATGTCTTCTTCATCTACAAAAGAAGCCTCGATATCAATTTGAGTGAATTCAGGTTGTCGATCAGCTCTGAGGTCCTCATCTCTAAAACATTTTGCAATTTGATAGTAGCGATCAAACCCCGCGACCATCAGCATCTGCTTAAAGAGCTGAGGTGACTGAGGCATTGCAAAAAACTGCCCTGGATGAGTACGCGAGGGTATTAGATAGTCTCTAGCGCCTTCAGGTGTTGCTCGGGTCATAATCGGCGTTTCAATATCCAAGAATCCGTCATCAACTAAGTAATTACGTATCGATGAGGTGATTTTGGAGCGGAATCTCAAGCTATTTTGCATCTCGTTACGGCGCAAATCCATGTAGCGGTACTTAAGGCGCACATCCTCACCAACGGTAACGAACTCGTCTAACTGGAATGGAGGAGTTTGAGCTGTATTGAGAATCTCAAGTTCAGTTCCATAAACTTCTATCTCACCAGTTCCCATGCTTGGGTTAATAGTCGCTTCACTGCGGGCTCGCACTTTTCCAGTCACCTTTAGGACGTATTCTGATCGAACGCTATCAGCTAGATTAAAGAACTCCCCCGCATCAGAATCAAATACTACCTGTACTATTCCCTCACGATCACGTAGGTCTAGAAAGATAACGCCGCCATGATCACGCCGGCGATCCACCCACCCCATTAGAGTAATCTCTTTGTCGTTGTCAGAACTTCTGACTAACCCGCAATAAACTGATCGATCCATTAGTATTTTCTTCCTACTTTAAAAATTATTGCGAACTGGATGTGGCGCTAGTGCCTGAGCCCGATCCATTCGCCTTACTGCCTGCATTTTTACTATTTGAAGCACCCTTTTTAGAGCTTGATTGAGAAGATTCATCGCTAATCAAATTCTTCTTCTTACCACTTTTAAAATCTGTCTCATACCAACCGCTGCCACTCAGCCGAAATCCCGCCGCTGAAATAAGTTTTTTAAGCGCGCTTTCATTACAGGAAGGGCATTCCAATAATGGAGCATCGCTCATTTTCTGTAACTTATCCATCTCATACCCGCATGACTCACAGCGGTATTCATAAATTGGCATACCTGCATTCCCTAGCTCAAACAAGTTTAATTTAGTAACTTAATTAAAGAGTGCTATTTCAAGGCGTCGCAGTATACATGAGCACCTGCCTTCTGAGAATGGCAGAAACGTCTCAGATTAACCCAACAAATACATTTTTATTAAAATCAACGAAATTCGAGTGGCATGGCTTCCAATCTAGGTCTATATATAAAAATGTAAGTGCGGATTTACCATGAAATGGAGATTTAGCAAAAATAACTAACTAATTCCTAAGGACTAAAAAATGGGTATCACCACTTCTTCGTTGGCTCGAGATATGTCTCCAATAACCGAGCGCTTCCATAAAACAGATATTATTAACGAACTTGCAGATACAACCAGCCTCAATCGAAAACAAGTTATTGATGTTCTAGATGAACTAGCCGTAGTGATAGAACGCCATGTTATCGATGGTTCTGTGGGCGAATTTATCCTTGCTGGACTCTTCAAAGTTACAACTGTTAAAAAAGAAGCCAAAGACGCTCACACTGGCATCAACCCATTTACTGGGGAATCTATTCAGTTCTCCGCCAAACCTGCTAGAACCTTAGTCAAGATACATCCCCTTAAAGGCTTAAAAGATATGGTGTGCTAAAGAAGAATACAGATTATTGATTTTGTTTGTTCTAATACGGACATTAGTTAATATAGTTTTCAAGATTATTGCGCAAAACCCATAAAAGCTTCGATAGCGCCTCATCATCATAACGTAAAGCGGGTACCTGCCCCCATACAGGAGCAGGCCAACAAGCATCGGTTTTGAACCTGCACACATGGTGCATATGAAGCTGAGGAACTAGATTCCCTATGGTTGCAATATTTAGCTTATCCGGAGAGAACAACTCAGTCAGACTGTTAGCAATAATGCAAGACTCATCAAGCAATTGCCTCCGATCACCGTTATCTAACTGAACTACTTCTGTAACGCCTTCTCTACGGGGAACTAATATAACCCAAGGATAATTCGCGTCCTTATTTAATAGCACAATGCTGAGAGGTAAATCACCAATATTCACCGTATCTGCCGCAAGCATTGGATGTAATTCAAACATTTTTAATCCTCAGGCTGGTTTACTGTATACCCCGGCAACTCTGCCCAGTAAAATGGTATCATTCATTATTAACCAGAGCTTAAGAGAAGTCATGCGCGCTAGCCAATATTTAATTACAACAAAAAAGGATTCCCCATCTGATGCTGAGGTTGTCAGCCACCAATTAATGTTACGTGCCGGAATGATTCGTAAAGCAGCATCTGGCCTCTACTCTTGGCTGCCATTGGGGTTGAAAGTTTTTAGAAAGGTTGAGTCGATTGTGCGGGAAGAAATGGATAAAGCCGGCGCTCTAGAGTTGATGATGCCAGTAGTTCAACCTGCTGACCTTTGGGTGGAGTCTGGACGTTGGAGCCAATTTGGACCTGAATTACTGCGCATTAAAGATCGTCATGAAAGAGATTTCTGCCTTGGCCCTACTCACGAGGAAGTTATCACTGACATTATTCGCAATGAAATTAATAGCTATAAACAGCTACCTGCCAATTTTTATCAGATACAGACTAAATTCCGTGATGAGCGCAGGCCCCGTTTTGGTGTGATGCGCACCAGAGAATTTTGTATGAAAGATGCATATTCTTTTCATAGCAGCCCAGCTTCACTGCAAGAAACCTACGATTTGATGTACCAAACCTATTCGGCGATATTTGCAAGAACTGGACTTGTATTTCGTGCCGTTATTGCAGATACCGGCAGTATTGGTGGCAGTCATTCTCACGAATTCCATGTTCTTGCTGACTCTGGAGAAGATGCAATTGTCTTTGCCTCTGAAGGGAATTACGCCGCCAATATTGAAAAGGCTGAAGCCATGGCCCCAACGCCAACGACTTCTAAAGGCAGTGCACAAATGGCAGATCTTGCCACCCCCGGAGTACACACTATTGCTGATCTATGTGCCTTTTTAAAGGTCAAGCCAGAGCAGACGCTGAAATCACTTATAGTAAGCGTGGAAAACGAATCTGGTGAAACTCAACTATTCGGCCTAATGCTGAGAGGTGACCATGACCTCAACGAGGTCAAAGCCAAGCAAGCTTTAGGGTTAGCTTCCGAAATTACCTTCGCGTCCGAAGAGCAGATAAAAGCTGCTCTTCATTGTTCACCCGGCTCTATTGGGCCCGTAAATCTCGATTTAGACATGATAGTCGACCCCAGTGCAGCAAACCTAACTGACTTTGCTTGTGGTGCTAACCGAGACGGTTATCACTTAACTGGTGTAAATTGGGAGCGTGATTGTGGCAATTACAAAGTGGCCGACATAAGAAATGTTGTTGCTGGAGATGTCAGTCCTGACGGAAAAGGAATTTTAGAAATAAAAAGAGGCATTGAGGTGGGTCATATTTTCCAATTGGGTACTAAATACAGCGAATCCATGAAGGCAACGGTGCTGGATGAGAGTGGAAAAGAACAATTTATGAGCATGGGGTGTTATGGCATCGGGGTAAGTAGAATTGTTGCCGCCGCTATTGAACAAAATCATGATGAAAACGGTATTATTTGGCCTGAAGCAATTGCCCCCTTTCAAATCGCAATTGTGCCTATCAATATGCATAAATCTGACCGCGTTAAAACTGCGTGTGAGGATATGTACACACAACTTATCGCCCTGGGTTATGAAGTCCTCTTTATGGATCAGCCCAAAGCGCGACTCGGTGGTATGTTGGCAGACATCGAATTGATTGGCATTCCTCATCGAGTTGTTATTGGGGAGCGCGGCTTGGACGATGGAGTGGTGGAATATCGTCACAGAAAAGACTCGGAAAATCAGCATGTAAAGTATGAAAAGATTGTCAGCTTTCTCAAAAAAAGCGCCAGCAATCACTCTAATTTGTAGAGGAACCAATGACAAGTCAACTTAACCCTCATGCCTTGCGCCTTCAAATAAGGTCCAATCAATTTAAAGGAATGACATCAGGCTATTGTCAGGGTTACGTGCAATGCAATTTGGTTATACTGCCTCAGACCTGGGCTGAAGACTTTGCTAACTTTTGTCGCGTCAACCCAAAACCCTGCCCGTTGATCGCAACCTCCAAGATAGGTAATCCCCTGCTCGCGGAATTAGGCCAGGATGTTGACATTCGTCAAGATATTTCAAGCTATCGTGTTTTTGAGCATGGCTCTCTCACTTCAGAGGTGAATAATATATCTTCTCTCTGGCGAGATGATTTCGTCGCTTTTTTACTCGGCTGCTCATTTTCATTTGAAGAGGCACTAATTGCCGAGGGCCTTGAAGTTCGTAATGTTAGCGAAGAGGTGAATGTCCCCATGTATAGAACCAACATTGATTGCACTCCTGCTGGCCCATTTGGCGGTAAGATGGTAGTCAGCATGCGACCCTTTAACAAAGATAATGCTGCTGCGGCTTCAAAGATAAGCGGACGTTTCCCCGATGTGCATGGCGCCCCTATCCATTACGGCGATGCTAGTGCGATAGGCATCCCCAATATTAGCCAGCCAGACTATGGTGACCCTGTCACCATTAATGACGATGAATCTCCACTATTTTGGGCCTGCGGTGTAACGCCCCAGGTTGCTTTGGAGCAAGCTAAGCCCCCAATCTGTATAACTCACAGCCCAGGGTGTATGTTAGTCACTGATCTATTAAATAGCTCCTTAGAGAAAGCATAGTTGCACTGTTCTGTTTTTTAGTTAGGATACTAATATGACTCTACTTCTTAATTGTGATTTAGGCGAAAGTGCCAGTATTGATAGCGAAAATGTTGATGCTTGCGTCATGCCGTTCATTGATCAAGCCAGTATCGCTTGCGGTTTCCACGCTGGAGACGGCGATGTCATGGCAAAAACAATAACATATGCTCTAGAAAACAATGTTCAGATAGGTGCTCATCCAAGCTATCCTGATCGAGAAAATTTTGGTCGAATTTCAATGAATCTGCCCCACCAACAACTTATCGATATGATTAAAGAGCAGATATCAGCCCTAGTTAATATAGGCAAATCCCTCGGAGCTGAGGTCTCTTACGTAAAGCCACACGGGGCGCTCTATAATGACATGATGGCTAATGGCCATATTCGCAGCGCGGTGATGCAAGCGGTTAGTGAGCATCCTCAGAACTTAGCCTTTATGCTTCAGGCCACTCAGGAGGCAGATTTACATCGGCAAGAGGCTACTGTGTTTGGATTAGATTTAATTTTTGAAGTCTTTGCTGACCGTTGTTATGCAGATAACGGTGCATTACTCAGCCGTAGTCTCCCCGGTGCGGTCCATACTCGGAAAAAGATGCTTGAGCAGGTAAAACAACTGCATGAGGATGGTTCGATTACAACAGTCAGCGGCCATCGCTTAGCCTTAGATGCACATTCAATTTGTGTGCATGGTGATAATGCTGAGGGAGTCTCTGCAATCCAAGACATCCGACAGTTACTGAACCGATAATCAGTCAATGATAAACCCAACAATTAATATTTCGGTGGCAGGAGAGAACTCTCTTATTCTTTATCTCGCGGATAATGCAGATTCAAAGGTTGCCGCACAAATTCAAAGTGTCACCGCTTTAATTACAGCAAACTTGGGACCTATGCTCATAGATATTATCCCCTCCTATGCTTCCATTTTAGTTATCTATGACGCACACCTAACCGATCACTTTGCAGTCTATAAAGAAATTCAAAAAGCAATGACTATCCATGCGAACAGTGGTGATATATTAGCATCAAAGGTGGACAGTAAACTCGTTAAGCTGCCTGTTTACTATGGAACCGACTCAGGACCAGACCTGGAGAATTTAGCTTCCAATGCAAGACTCTCAGTTGAGGAGGTTATCAATATCCACCAAAGCATCGAGTATCGCGTCTATGCCATTGGTTTTGCTCCTGGATTTGCCTATCTTGGAGAAGTAGATGAGCGCATAGCTGCTCCGCGCTTATCCACACCACGCCAACGAGTACCACGAGGGGCAGTAGCAATTGCCGACCGTCAAACCGCCGTATATCCGTCGATTTCTCCTGGAGGCTGGAATCTTATTGGGCTGTGCCCCACATTAATGTTCGACCCTAATGCTGAGCCCACCATGCCTGTCAAAACAGGTGATAGGGTTCAGTTCGAATCGATTGACGAACAAACGTTCATAAAACTTGGTGGAGATCTAAGCAGCTTTGGAGACCTCAAATGACAGGCTTTAAGGTTATCCAGCCCGGGCTTTTATGCTTAATTCAAGATGCTGGAAGATTCGGGCAGCACCACGTTGGATTAACCGTAGGTGGGCCCTCAGACCGAGATTCATTTAAGTGGGCGAATCATCTTTGCTCCAATTCTGAAAACAGCGCAGTTATCGAAATTACTGTCGGTGGGATAGTTTTAGAATCATCTGTAGAAACCTTCTTTGCTGTCACAGGCGCCTCTGTTCCCTTAACTATTAACAAAATACCCCACAGCACCTGGACACTTCACAAGGTAAACATTGGAGATCGAATAGAGATCGGTTTTGCAACTGTGGGCAGTCGCTGCTATTTATCAGTGGCCGGTGGTTTCGATATCGCGCCAGTATTTGGAAGTTGCTCAACCGTCACTAGAGAATCTATTGGCGGGTTGCATGGTGATGGCCGACCGATTGAGGCCGGAGATTACCTACCCTGCTCTTCCAGCTTACTTGCCGCACCTCGGTGCCTTCCTAAAGAGATAAGGCCTGTTCACGTGGAAACCGCGCAATCCATTACCGTATTAAGGGTCATTCTTGGCTACCAGCAAAATCAGTTCACCGAACAGCAAAAAAGACTGTTTTTCGGCTCTGAATACGCTGTTTCGGAGCGTAATGACCGTATGGGTGCTCGCCTTATCGGACCCTCCATAAAGCCCTCTGCAGGAGGCATCTTGTCTGAAGGGATTTGTCTTGGGGCAATCCAGATTCCTGCTGATGGTCAACCTATAATTCTCTTGCAGGACCGTCAAACCATAGGAGGCTATCCAAAAATAGGATCTGTTTTGTCACTAGATCTTGATAAATTAGCGCAGCTACCAACACATAGTCTGGTCAAGTTTGAATCAATTAGCATTGAAGAAGCACACAACCTGCTCCATTTGGCTAAAGCTCAACAACAACGAAAAGGGCCTATCGTTGATATCAATCTGCTTTCTGAGCAAGTAGAGCGGCTAATGGTCACTTCAAACCCCCGTGGCATGCAAACGGTAAGCACTGCCATTCAGCCTGGCTCGTATAAGCGCGCTGCAGAGACTATTGTTGCTTGCAAGGGTACTGTCTTTATTGGAACAGGGTTCCCCGTGAGAGATACTTTTGAGACCGACGGCCCAGTTGGCGCTATCGCCCTTTACCACGCCATAAAACACCTCGGTGGGAATCCCATTATGGTTTGTGATGCGCCACTGGCAAAGTTATTTGAAAAATCATTTACTACCCAAGAGATACATTTTGATCTAGATGAAACCCAATCAATTCTCGAGCGCCATAATCCTTCATTAATTATTTCCATCGAGCGTCCTGGCCAAGCGGTCGATGGGCGTTATTACAATATGCGAGGCGTAGATATCTCGGAGCGTTGCGCTAACTTTGATCGCTTTATGTCTCTTGCGACCTGCCCAACTATCGCCATTGGCGATGGTGGAAATGAAATCGGCATGGGGAATATCGGCGATGCTCTCGCTAAACTCGACATTCAGCCGTCTACCACCACCTGTGATGAGCTTTTGTTAGCAGACATCTCTAATTGGGCTGCCCACGGCCTCTTAGCATTGGTCTCAGTTCTAGTAGAAGAAGATATGCTATCGAATTGGGACAATGATGCAGTCTTAACATTTTTATCCGATGGAGGCAGTGTGGATGGAGTAACCGGTGAGAATACTCTAACAGAGGACAGCGTTGCTTCTTCGGTTAGTCAGCGATTAGTCAAAGATCTCCAGATATTGTCAGGATTTTAGTATCTCTCGAAAAATAGATGTTAAGGCGTCGATTTACGAGGTAGGTCTGTTAATCTGCTTTATGTTTAGTTTAGTTTTAAATCCGATTTCCTTTGTCTAAAAGTACCTCTACTGCTACTATTTTCAGTCCGGTTTTATTTGCTTAGCCGAATAGCGCTGAAACACAAAGGCGTAACCTACAAATCTAGAGGACAGAGAGATCTATGAGTATCGCTTTTTTAAATGGTTCATATATGCCCATAGGTGAGGCTAAAATTTCACCGTTAGATAGAGGGTTTTTATTCGGCGACGGAATCTATGAAGTCATACCCTCCTACGAGGGCAAGTTACTTGGCTTTACCGGTCATATTGACCGTATGCTAGATGGTTTAGCGGGCATCGGTTTAGCCTTAGACTGGACCCATGATCAATGGAAGTCTCTGTGCCAAGAGTTACTCACTCAGAACGGCAACGGCAATCTAGGAATCTACTTACAAGTCAGTCGCGGTACTGATAGTAAGCGATATCATGCATTCCCGGAAGCAGTTGCGCCAACAATATTCGGTTTTACCTTCGCTATTCCCTCCTCTCCTATTGCTGACAAAACCGTAGCCAAGCGTTATAGCGTTATAACAACTCAAGATCTTAGGTGGCAACGTTGCCACATCAAATCAACTGCGCTGCTGGGGAACGTCTTGCATTTTCAACAGGGGCATGAGCAAGGGAATGACGAGGCATTACTCTATAATAGTAATAACGAACTGACCGAAGCCAGCTCATGCAACGCCTTTATCGTAAAAGATGGCGTGGTCATTACTCCACCTCTCGATAATCAGTTACTCCCAGGAATAACGCGCAATATGTTAATCGATATATTGCGAAAAGACGGCTCCATAACCGTAGAAGAGCGTGTAGTCAGTATGAGTGAAGTCCATACAGCTGATGAAATTTGGATTACTAGTTCCACTAAAGAAGTTGGGGCGGTTACAACTATTGATGGTAATCCGGTAGGCACTGGTGACATAGGTGATACCTGGATAAAGGCTCAGACTCTGTTCTCAAACCACAAATATGATTATTAGGATAGATACGCATCATGGCTAGACCCACGGTAGCAGTTATTGATCGCCAAGCACTACGTGATAACTTCATGTTGGCTCAATCTTTGGCTCCTGATTCTCAGTCTATGCCAATGGTAAAAGCTAATGCCTATGGTCATGGCGCTATAGAGGTCTGCGATGCACTAGCTGATATGGCTCCTGCATTTGGAGTTGCCTGCATAGAAGAAGCGATTGCACTGCGTGACGCCGAGGTAAAACAGCCGATTTTGTTATTAGAAGGCACTTTTTCAAAAGATGAAGTCGCTATTGCCGCACAAAAAGATTTTTGGCTGATGGTTGAAAACACCGACCAAAAAGAAGCAGTGTTAACCGCCTCCATAAACCGACCAGTCAATGTGTGGCTTGGCATCGATACGGGCATGCACCGCCTTGGTTTCCGACCTGAAGAAATTAACAGTCACTTTAACGAACTTAAAACTAGCAGCAACGTCGCCAAAACGATGGTAATAGCATCTCACTTTGCCTGTGCAGATGATTTACAGAGTAAAGCAACTAACGAGCAGCTAGAGTGTTTTGATCAATCTGTCAGCTCACTAGACCTGAGTTCCGGACATACTTTTTCCCTTGCCAACTCCGCTGGGATACTAGCTTGGCCAGAAAGCCATAGAGACTGGCAACGACCAGGCTATATGCTCTATGGCAACTCGCCCTTCTCTGGAGTTCAAGAGAACGCCGATCAGCTCAAGCCAGTAATGACCTTTGAATCTGCTGTTATTTCAGTACGTCATATTGCCGCAGGAGAGTCCGTTGGTTATACCGCTAACTGGACAGCACAGAGAGCATCTTCCATCGCGACGATCACGGTGGGTTATGGTGACGGCTATCCGCGGCAGGCACCCAATGGTACTCCAGTCCTGATTAATGGTGTTCGCTGTCCACTAGTGGGTCGAGTATCTATGGATATGATTACTGTGGATGTTACAGATCTAAAAAGCGTCAATATTGGTGACAAAGCCATACTTTGGGGGCCACAGATACCAGTCAATGAAGTTGCCGCTTTCTGCGACACTATTGGTTATGAATTGCTCACTCGTATGCCAGCTCGGGTCCCGAGGCTCTACATCGATTAAACGTTTATTTCGATCGCTGTCTCGGACTTAACGTCCTGAATAACAACATATGTGTGGGTCTGACTGATATCTCTAATTGAAGCAAGCTTCTCACCCAAAAAACGCTGATAATGTTGCATGTCAGCGACCCTTATTTTGATGAGGTAATCAAAACCACCCGCTACCATCTGGCACTCTTGCACCTCAGGTAAGTCCAACATCTGTTGGTTAAAACGTTTAAATGCCTCAGTGGTTGAGTGTGTCAATTGAATCTCGATGTAAGCACAAAGAGCAGCATTGGCTTTTACTGGGTCAATCAGTGCAACATATTCAGTGATAAAGCCATCTTTTTCCAAACGCTTTACTCTCTCCAAACAGGGTGTTGGGGTCAGATTAACTCGCCGAGCTAATTCAACATTAGCGATACGACCATCTTTCTGAAGTACATTCAAAATACGCCGGTCAATTCGATCAAGTTCAGTAATAGTTTTCATTGGCTACCCTTTTTTTCATTCAGTCTATAACTTCGATTGGGCGGATATTAAACTCTCAGCGCCCCAAAAACCCAACATTTTTATTAAGCATAATATCTCACATATAAAGTTTTTATAATATAAAACACTATAAAAATACTTAAATTGGAGAGTTATACTAAGATATTTAGGACAAAATACAGCATATTCGTTCACATTAACTTTAGGTGTTTCAATGAAGCTTAGCGCGCTCCGCCAACAAATTAGACAAAAGGAACATCAAGGCGAACATGAGTGTGTTGCTCAGTTATTGCACAGCAATCCTTTATCTACTGAAGCCAGAGAAAGAGTTTTGAAAGCGTCGCAGCAGTTAGTGACTGAATGTCGAAATGAAAAAAATAGTGATGGGACTCTTGATGCATTCTTGCTTGAGTTTGGACTAGCCAATGATGAAGGCGTAGCACTCATGTGCTTAGCGGAGGCCTTGCTGCGCGTTCCCGATGATCTCACCGCTGATAGGTTGATTGCCGAAAAAATTCAAGGAGGTAAATGGTCCGACCACCGCGGCCAATCCGAGTCCTTATTTGTTAACGCCTCTACGTGGGGATTAATGTTAACCGGACACATGGTTAGTTTAGATTCTGATATTACCACCGAAACAGACACATGGTTAAAGCGCCTAACAGCGCGCATAGGCGAGCCGGTTATTCGCTCAGCCGTTATGCAGGCCATGCGCATTATGGGAGGGCAGTATGTGCTTGGGCGATCAATTCAAGAAGGCATCAAACAAGGCATTAAACATAATGGACCAAAGGCTAAATTTTCTTTTGACATGCTTGGTGAGGGTGCAAGAACTGAAGCTGATGCTGAGGCTTACTTTCAGGCCTACAGCAGCGCTATTGAACAAATCGGAATCTCTAAAGAAGGGAGCCCAGAAAGCATTAACCATGCTGATGGCATCTCCGTGAAATTATCAGCATTACATTCGCGTTACTATTTTGCGCAATATCAACGAGTGATGGACGAGTTATTACCTCGTATCAAGGCGCTATGCTTGCAAGCTAAAAAACACAATATCGGGCTGTCGATTGATGCAGAAGAATCTTATCGATTAGATATTTCTCTCAGTATTTTCGAAGCACTGGCTTCTGACTTTGACTTAGAAGGCTGGCAAGGCCTGGGATTTGTTTTGCAGGCCTATCAAAAACGAGCGCCCGATACAGCAAAATGGTTGGTTAAACTGGCCCAAAATACTAAAAGGCGCTTGATGGTGCGTCTCGTTAAAGGTGCCTACTGGGACGCGGAAATCAAACATGCTCAAGAGTTTGGCCTGAAAAGCTACCCCGTTTTTACCCGAAAATCCAACACTGACCTCTGCTACCAACATTGTGCTGAATTACTATTAGCTGCACCCGAAGCAATATTTCCCCAATTTGCAACGCACAACGCCTACACAACTATGATCATCCTTGAACTTGCGGGTAACAAGGATTTTGAATTTCAGCGGCTCCACGGCATGGGTCATAGCTTATACAGACAGTTGACTAAAAAATATCCTGACAGAACCATACCCGTTCGTATCTACGCGCCAATCGGCAATCACAAAGATCTTTTACCTTACCTTGTGCGTCGCTTGCTTGAGAATGGCGCTAATAGCTCATTTGTAAACCGGTTTTTAGACAAAAAAACTCCTGTAGAAGAATTGCTGTCAGATACTCGAAATGAAGTCATGGAAACCTTCCCCTATGAGCACAAAATGATACCCGTACCTGAGCTCTTATTTGAAAGTGCCCATGAGTCACGCAAAAATTCAAAGGGTATCGACCTTGATTCACCTTTAGATACAGAAGAGCTGTTAGCAATAGTACAAAAAAAATCTAGTGATTTCTTTGTTGCCCATTCCCTAATTGATGGTATCAACACTGGGATTGCTCTTCAGGACCACTTTAGTCCGGCTGACAACAATCACTTACTAGGCCACTACAGCACGGTAGAAGAAGAAGATATTCTGCAAGCGGTTGAATCTGCCTATAGTGCCCAACCTCACTGGGACCTTCTGGGGCATCTTAATCGCGCTGACATTCTGGACACAGTGGCGAATTATATGGAGCAAGAAACTGCCGAGATGATTTCCATTATCGCTTCTGAGGCCGGCCGAACGCTAAACGATGGTCTCTCCGAAGTACGAGAAGCTATCGACTTCTGCCGATATTACGCGCTACAATCTCGGCAAATGCCTCAAGAAAAGGAAGCTAACTATAGTGGCCGAGGTGTGTTTTTATGCATTAGCCCCTGGAACTTCCCTCTAGCCATTTTTACCGGTCAAATTGCTGCTGCACTAGCCTCGGGTAATAGCGTTATTGCCAAGCCAGCTATGCAAACTCCTATGATTGCAAACTATGCTGTGAAGCTTTTCCATAGAGCTGGCGTTCCAAGTAATGTACTGCAATTGTTACTCGGCAGCGGATCTAAAATTGGAAATCTCTTAATTAGCGATGCTCGAATTTCCGGTATTGCTTTCACTGGATCAACAGCAACCGCGCTAAGAATTAACTATCAACTAGCTCAACGAGCGGGTGCCCCCGTGCCATTTATCGCTGAAACAGGCGGTCAAAATTGTATGGTCGTCGATTCTACCGCTCTGCCGGAGCAAGTGGTTGATGATGTTATTACCTCTGCATTTTTAAGTGCAGGGCAACGCTGCTCTGCGTTGCGCGTACTCTACATACAAGACAATATTGCCGATAATGTACTCACAATGCTGAAAGGAGCCATGGATTCTATGCGTGTTGGTGACCCTCGTCTATTGAGTAGTGATCTGGGGCCCGTCATCGACTCTGGTGCTGCAACAGAACTTCATGAGCATATAGAGCGTATGAACAAAGAAGCCACGCTAATCGCCAAAGTTCAACTTGGTCCTAACTGCAAGAATGGTAGTTTTGTCGCACCCCATGTTTTTGAACTAAAGTCTATCAACCAATTGCATGATGAGGTGTTTGGTCCGATACTACATGTCATTCGATATTCAGCAAAAAACCTCGTCGAAGTCATTCATCAAATCAACGAAACTGGCTATGGCCTTACGCTAGGCATTCATAGCCGTATTGAAGCTTTCGCAGAAACAGTATTTCGTAACACCATCGCCGGGAACACTTACATCAATAGAAATACCGTCGGCGCAGTTGTGGGCGTTAATCCTTTTGGTGGCCGCGGTCTTTCAGGCACTGGCCCAAAGGCAGGTGGCCCTAACTATTTATACCGGTTCTCTAGCGCAAGTACGATAGGCGATCAATCCAACACTACCTTTGCTTTTAATCATGACAGTAAGCCCCTTTCTCCTCAATTATCTGACTCAGTACAAAGGGCAAAAACAGCGATGGCCAAATGGACACATACATCAATTCAAGAGCGCGTAAATATGGTGCTGAAAGTGGGCGAGGTCATCACAGAAACCTCTTTAGAAACGTTGGTTAAAGACAAATTATCCCATCCCCTTGATCTGCCCGGTCCAACTGGCGAAAGCAACCAACTAAGTCTCCATGGCCGAGGCGTAATGATATTAATCATTAGAGATGAAGACCCAGCGATGCCCATAACATTGCAAATTGCCAGCGCCCTACTCTGTGGTTGCTCCTTGCTCATCTGCGCAGGTATGCATCACCACCAAATGGTAATTGACGTACTCAGCCATTACAAAATGTTGGGTCTACCCACAAGCATGCTGCAAACCGTAGCTTTGGACGATAGCGCCTCCCTCATTCAGCACCCAGATATTGCAGGCGTGATTGCTAACAGCTTTGGATCCAATAGCACAGCACTACGCCAAGAAATGGCTAAACGGCCCGGCAGTATTATTCCTCTGATTGAATGGCCCAAAATCAATGCTGATTATAATTATCACTGGCTTTTGGGCTTTTTAAGTGAAAGAACTCGCACCGAAAACTTGGTTGCACGCGGGGGAAATACACAATTGTTTAATCTGAGTGAATAATGTCAGCTAAAACTGCCATTCGGTGCGCCCAGCAAAACTATCGGCATTATTTGTTAGTCGAATAAAGGATGGTACTACGCGGTAAAAAAAGCTCTTAGCAAAAGCCGCGCCAATTAACCTCTCTTGCTTGGTTTGCGGATTATCAATCAAGGCTTTTATTTCAGGGAATCGATTAAAGTATAGGGTTTCAATAGGTCCAGTCTCAGCGTCATCAACTCGAGTAATAGAAGCTTGTAGCTGAGCACCACGAATCGATTGCCAATTACCAGTGTAATTTGAATAAATAGACCCCGCAGTATCATCACCTTCAGTCAAGGCAGTAATATGCCTGCTGTTAGCTGAAGACAAAAAGTACAGAGTAATTTGATCTTGGGTAGTGTCAGCGACATAAAGAACCGGAGCGGACCAATCGCCCTCAGCATCATGGGTTGATAGAGTTAATACCGACTCTTGATGCAAGAATTGATATAGTTTATTGATGTCTTTAGACATTACCTTGCCAGCGTTTTAGGCTGTCGGATTCAATATCAAACAAATCAAGCACTCTTGCTACGGAGTGATTGATAATGTCGTCTACCGTCTTGGGTTCAGTGTAAAAGGCAGGCGCTGGCGGGCAAATAATAGCCCCTATCTGGCTGGCTTTTAACATCAGCTCACAGTGGCCAGTATGCAAAGGGGATTCTCGGGGGACAATGACTAACTGACGGCGCTCTTTGAGCATTACATCAGCCGCACGAATAATTAGATTTTCTGCATATGAGTTGGCAATGCCAGATAGCGTTTTCATCGAGCACGGCACGACGATCATGCCCGCAGTCTTGAAAGAACCGCTAGCTATACTGGCGCCAATATTTTTGTTGTTATGTACCTCATCGGCCAGAGTCTCAACATCAGTCACAGACCATTCAGTCTCAATGCCTATGTTCATCTTGGCCGCTTGGCTCAGAATTAGATGAGTCTCAACCATAGGATTCTGCGCTAGTACCTCAAGCATTCTAATGCCATAGATGACACCACTTGAACCAGACATACCTACAACTATACGCTTCATTTATTGTTTCCCAACGCGACTACACAAATATTTTTTAACTACAACGCTTTCCATTTTGCCTTATTTAACAGTAGGTTGGTAGCACAACCTTCAGCAGAACAGTAAATCAACTCGCTAAACATTAATCTTCTACGGACTCTGGAGGGAATCCCATATATTTATGAGGTCAGCACAACAATGCCTTCATTGGGATTCATTTTACCCACAACTACGTCATCATAGACCTTCGAAAAATCATCAAACCCTGATACTTCTTCTACACGCATCCAATCTGCACTCTGTTGCATTCGAGTCATCATGAATGCCCCTGTACGCTGATTGAACCCATCTTGCCCCCAATCTCCAATGCGCTTTTGCACATGTGCTGGAGCAAAGAAAAAGCTACTTCGTCCTCGGTTAATTTGTGCCGCCATAGGATCGTTATCAGCTAGTGTTTCCCAGTGGGTCATACCAACGCTAACACAGCTAAGCATGTTGTCTCCCAGCGGCCCATGCAGAGCGCCTAATACTGCCCTATTACCAGCCATATCCACCATAACCGTAGGTTTACTGTTGTTGATCGCGTCTAACTCGTCATAACAGACAATCTCCCTATAACAGCCGAGAGACTGCACAAAGTCATAGTTTGCTCTAGATGTAATGCCCACAACCGTTGGCGCACCGTCATCATCTGCCAAGCCTTGGGCCATTCCAATTGCCGTTTTACTAGATGCACTGAGGACAAGCACCTGCTCGGCTCCATAATAGCTTTCTTCTTGCAATGAATCGCACAAACAGAATGATGTAACGTGCAGTGGGTTTAACAAGGCACGAATATTGTCCATGGACTGATCGTAATTAGGCTCAGCAGCCAGCCTGAGGTAGTTGTTGTAGACTGCCGGAAGCTCAGCACGATGAGTAACGCCATCCATAAAGCGAGCATCAGAAACTTTAATTGGCGACATTACAAGAAAGTCCGACGGAGGGAAATACCCATAAATTCGCTCTCCAACGGTTAAACCATCGACCTTTGAAGCTGTGATTTCTGCGAAACCCCAAACTGGCAGGCAGCCCCATTCATCGCTGGCATTATCTGTGGCGGGAAAAAACTTCCAATAACCAATCGTATTGCCTGCCGCTCCATAGGTGACATTATTAGCGGTGAAGGCGAAACGCTCAATATTCACCAAAATATCGCCTTGGGCCAAAGTAGAAAGGGCTTTTTCTATGTCAGTCTCTACAACACGAGACTTCGTCAGATCATTCTTATAGGTTTGAAATTCACTCATCTTTAGCTCCTTGAACTAGCTCTACATTAAATTGTTGTAACTTCGTGATGGCAGGCATCGCATTGCTTTGTATGCGTCTCAAGATGTCTACTTTCTCGTGATCATCCTGGTCTACGCTGCTAATTAGCTTAGTAAACCCATCCAACCTATTATTTTTGATCCACTGGCGCAATGATTTATCTTGGGTCCAATTAAACTGGTTCATCATCATGGCCAAGGTCATGGGGATAAAATCAACATCATTGTTCGGTAAGGGCACCAACGAGCAAAGCCGATTTTTTTCTGCCTCATCTTTGTAATTAACCTCAATATAAGCGGCCATGGAAGCACTAAATGCAGGCTGATAAGCTCTTATCATTTGCGGAGTAATGCAATTACCATCAAATATTGGAACCGGTTGTTTATGTCCAAAAGATCGCTCTAAACTCGCGGAGCAGTCCACATGAACATGATTCTCGCCGACCTTAATTTCACCTTCAGCTAAAACAATGTGATCTGCCTCGATTGCAGTGACATGTCCCATACGTACAATATTTTTAATTCGCTGCAATTGAGCAATCTCTGCCTGACTTATGGTAGCGGCATGGAACATGCTAGGTCGGATATTCTTATCCAAGCGCACCAAATAGCCACCCTCCTCAAGACGATCAAACATATCTTCGATTGAAGTGGCCCCACCGATTGCTTCATATTGGGCAGCCAGTGAACCTACCGAGAAACTAAAAAACTCCTCTGTTGGCTGTGTATTAGCTCGATCAAGCAACCAGGCATCGCGAGATCGTATCCAAGTAATATCATCTGGGTCAACATCTCTCTCAAGGAGCCACAGACATGCATCTATGCCGGTTTTACCTCCTCCAATGACAACATACCCCGCTGGCTTTTTAGTAACCTTAGGAAGGTCATTAATGGGCATAAAGGTCACATCAGGCGCTATGGAGAAGTTAGGCGTGTGGGTAGATGGTACTGCGATGGTCAAAAACGTAGCATCCACCAGTTTTTTGTAGTCAACATAATTTTCTTTGCCGGTGAGTTTAGACCTAAACTTGCCATCCCCCTCATATTCGCACATAGGGAAATACTGCACTCTGCCACTAGCTAAAAAACGCTGCCTCATTACATCATCAAAATAAGCAAGTAATTCAGCACCAGTAGCAAGATCACTCATACCTTTATTTAGACCAACATGATCAACTTCACCGCGACTTAGTTCTTTTGAACTAACTCCAAAATACGCAGAAGGTTGATGTAAAGTGACAAAAGGGTACGCCAAATTCCAGTGACCACCAGGTTTGGCATAACGATCAACAATAATGATATTGGCATCGGTTTCAGTAAATAGCGTATCCGCAAATGCCATTCCTACTAAACCACTACCTACTATTAAGTAATCAGTTTCTAAAAATTCGCTCAAAAAAACTCCTCGATAATGAACTAATACCCCTCAAACGCTACACTAGAAAAGATCACCTCTTTAATCATTATTGCGCGCTATCATAAAGAGCAACCGCGCTAACATGGGCTTATAAAGCAGTCATATGGGAATTGGTTTCGATTACGCATACCTGATAAAACCTTATGGTATCTCCTTATTATTCAATAGCCAACAGACTTGGTGATGAATTTTCCTGTTATCTGCAATTTAGGCTATTATTGAGCCTATCAAGGAGACCTTCATGAAATATACGCTTTTTTCTACACCGATCCTTAGCCCCATTCTGCGTATTATATCTAGGGGTATTTTAAAAGTTATTCGATGGCGAGTTAGTGGCTCTCTCCCAGAAGATCAAAAGAAATATGTACTCATTGTGGCGCCACACACATCAAACTGGGACTTTATATTATTTGTTCTCGCGGTATCTGTATTGCGTCTTAAGCCTAGCGTGCTGATTAAAAGCACCCTGTTTGTAGGGCCCTTGGGCTGGTTTTTACGCTACTGCGGAGCTATTCCCGTTAATCGCAAGCAAGCAAGCTCACTCGTCAACTATATTGCTGGTATCTATCAAGAACGTGAAGAATTTGTCTTAATCATTACCCCGGAAGGCACAAGAAGCCCCAATGCCAATTGGAAGCGTGGATTCCATCATGTAGCAACAACTGCAGAGGTGCCTATCCTCGTGGTCTATGTGGATAGCGTAACGAGGACCATTGGCATAGAAGGACTCATGGAGCCAACTGGAGATGTAGATACAGATCTTCGTGAACTCAAAACCTTTTTCGACACCAAAAGTGGTCTTAAACCTAAAAATTACGCCTCCTAGATTTCTGCATGTCTGGTATTATCTATCCTGATCTAACTACATCACAGGCATGACCCATCGACGATCTGATACTAAATTGGCTTAACAGCAACAAACAAAATGCTTGGGTGATGATTCCTGCATTAGCCTTCCTTGAGGCCTGCCCTGGGATAGGCCTTTTTGTATCTGGGGTAATTCTACTAACCGTTAGCACCCTTCTTTACACCGAACAGCTTGCAACGCTATCACAGATACTACCTCTAGCATTTGGTGGAGCATGTCTATCAGATCATCTTGGATTTTACATGGGTCGCTGGTTTGGGCCCAAACTTCATCAGACTGCATTTGCACAGAAAAGAATGTCTGAGATAGCTAAAAGTGAAGCTTTTATTTTGAAATATGGCACGCTTTCCATAATCGGTGGTCGCCTCATTCCAGCGGTGAGAAGCCTTATACCAATGATGATAGGTATTAGCGGGACCTCTCGACTCAAGTTCTCACTAGTTGACTTTGTTGCCTGCGCTGTCTGGATAACTGGCTTGGGATTGCTAATCGTGGGTATAGAGTCTCTGATGTCATAAGGACGTCAATTCAACTGCTCCCTAATTTTGATTACACCCTAAATACCTCTGTTTTACCATCTGTACGATGAACTATGTTTCTAGCCTACTGGGTTACTAATGAATGTCCTTCTGCCTTATTGACAGATTATAAATATAACGATATCCTTATATTAAAATATTTTGATATAAAGAGTCATGAAAAATCAAGACCAAATCGACACCGTTCTTGCAACCGTCAAAGCTTTAGCTGATTTGACGCGTATCCGCCTTGTATATCTTTTACAAACTGGTGAGTTAAGTGTTAACGAAATCGCTCTTACACTGGAGCAAAGCCAGCCAAGAGTTTCACGGCATCTAAAACTGCTCTGTGACGCCAATATTTTAGAGCGATTCAGGGAACAACATCATATTTATTACAGAGTTCCCACTGTAGGTCTTGGTTTTGATCTGATCTCTACCCTTGCATCTTATATTCCAGCAAATGATGCTCAAATAGAGAGCGACCGCCATCGCCTTCAGGCCATCATGAAAGAACGAGAAAAACTAAATGCTGGATACATAGAAGAAGACGCGCCGGAATGGACCCGCCTACACAAACTACACGGAAATCCTAAATCATTTTCCTCTGCGGTTGTAACTGCCTTGAAAAAGGAGCCTGTAGGCACACTATTAGATATAGCCACTGGTACAGGAAGAATGCTAGAGATTTTAGGCCCTCTGTGCCGAACCGGTATCGGAGTTGATATTTCGAAAAAAATGGCCAGTGTGGCACGTACTAAGCTCCAACAGCAGGGTCTGGGTCACTGCACCATACGACAAGATGACATGTATCAAATGCGTTTTCCTAATGATCATTTTGATACTGTAACCATCGATCAGGTGCTCTACTTCGCAGAGCAACCCGCTGCAGTTATTGAGGAAGCTTCACGTGTTTTAGCACCAGGTGGCCGGCTAATGATTGTCGCCTTCACAGCCGCAAAAAGCATTCAGAATGTCGAATTAGGTATTTCACCAAACACAATTAAAGCGTGGTGCCGCAATGCTGGCCTTGATCCAGCATCGCAAACTGATCTACCTGGTAAGCAGGCAAATATTGTATTACTGATAGCCAATAAACTTTATTAATGAGATAAAACTAAGGAGCAAAACGTGGCACTTGGAGCCCATGAATTACGCGATAGAATCCACACAAATATAACTAACTCAATCACACCAAAGGTTAGCTTTGAGTTTTTCCCGGCTAACACCGAGTCAATGGAAAAAACGATTCGGAGGAGTATTGAGAAGCTAGAGTCTTTGAACCCTGAGTTCATATCGGTTACTTATGGCGCAGATGGATCAACTCGCGAGCGCACCTTTGATGCTATCGCGTCTATCCAAGCACGCGGCACTGTTGACGCAATGCCACACTTAACCTGTGTTGGCGCGCAAAAAGATGATATAGCCTCCATCGCAGATGAATACTACGAACTAGGCATAAGAAAGATCATGGCGTTGAGAGGAGATCCTCAAGGTGGCGCTGGAGCAACTTATGCTCCAACTGAAGGTGGGTTTCCTTACGCAGAGCAATTAGTTGAGGGCTTAGCTGCACAGCATGATTTTGACATTTATGTTGCTGCCTATCCGGAAACCCATCCGGACGCCCCAAGTCCACATTTTGATCTGCAAAATTTAAAGCGAAAATTTGATGCTGGAGCGAGTACAGCAATCACACAGTACTTTTTTAACACTGAAAGCTACCTGCGGTTTCGTGATGCCGCAGTGCGTATGGGAATCGATAACCCTATAATTCCAGGCATATTGCCGGTCACTAATTTTGCCACTCTGCAACGCTTCTCGAAGGCTAGCAGTATTACTCTACCAAAATGGCTGGAGACAGCTTTTTCTGGTCTAGATGCCGAACCCGAAACTCGTCAATTAATCGCCGCAAATATCGCTATCGAGCAAGTAATAGCACTACAAGCTGAGGGCGTTAATGACTTTCATTTTTACACATTGAATCGCGCCGAACTATGCTACGCAGTTTGCCATGCTTTGGGAGTTCGCAGAGCTAACACTAATGAGAATAATACCGTAGAGGCTGCAGCATGAGAGGTTCAATCAACTCTGAAGACTCAGTCCGCGAGAAGCTGGGTCATCTGTTAGATCATAAAATTGCTCTCTTAGATGGCGCAATGGGAACTATGATTCAACAGTATGATTTACAGGAAAATGATTATAGAGGGGAGCGTTTTGCCGACTGGCCGAGTGACCTAAAAGGCAATAATGATCTACTAACCCTTACCCAACCCCAAATTATCTCAAGTATTCACCAGCAGTACTTGGCTGCGGGCGCAAACATTATTGAAACCAATACGTTTAATGCCAATGCACCTTCAATGGCAGACTACGGCCTTGAAGATTTGGTCTATGAATTAAACTATGCTGCCGCTAAAATCGCACGAGAAGCCATTGATGACCCAAAAGGCGCAGGACAACAAGAAACTTTTGTAGCCGGCATTCTTGGGCCTACCAACAGAACTTGCTCACTAAGCCCAGATGTTGAAGACCCATCCTTTAGAAACATCAACTTTGATCAGCTTGTCGCTACCTATAGCGAAGCGACGGGCGCTTTGATCGATGGTGGGGTTGATTTAATTATGGTGGAAACCATATTTGACACGCTGAACGCTAAGGCCGCGCTTTTTGCAATTGACTCTGTCGCAAATGAACGTGGCATTGATATTCCGATTATGATTTCAGGGACGATTACCGATGCATCTGGCCGCACTCTATCAGGACAAACTACCGAGGCGTTCTGGCATTCCGTTCGTCATGCTAATCCGATCTCTATTGGACTAAATTGTGCTCTTGGAGCAACTGAACTACGTCCATACTTGCAAACACTATCACAGATATCTGAATGTTATGTGAGCGTTCATCCCAATGCTGGTCTTCCCAATCAGTTTGGTGAGTATGATCAATCTGCGTCTGAGATGGCCGAGGTCATACGAGAATTTGGTGAAGAAGGCCTGTTTAACATTGTTGGTGGCTGTTGTGGTACCACGCCTACCCATATCAATCATATTAAAAGCATTGTTTCTGAATTTTCGCCACGACAGCGCGCTGACAAATCTAAAGCACTACTTTTGAGTGGCTTAGAACCCTTAACTATCGATTCAAACAGTTTGTTCGTCAATATCGGTGAACGAACAAATGTTACTGGATCTGCAGTTTTTAGAAAATTAATCGAAGCTGAGGATTATGAATCTGCCATTCAAGTTGCTCGGCAACAGGTGGAAAACGGAGCCCAGATCATAGATATCAACATGGATGAGGGAATGCTCGACTCAGAATCGGTAATGATTAAGTTTCTCAACCTGATTGCCGGTGAACCTGATATAGCGCGAGTTCCTGTCATGATTGATTCTAGCAAGTGGTCAATTATCGAAGCGGGGCTGAAATGCATTCAAGGTAAAGGTGTCGTCAACTCTATCTCGATGAAAGAAGGTGAGGAGCAGTTTATCGAGCAAGCAACCTTAGTTAAACGCTATGGTGCAGCCGTTGTCGTTATGGCTTTTGATGAAGAAGGACAAGCGGACACCCTACAAAGAAAAGTGGACATTTGCCGGCGTGCGTACACACTACTAACCGATGTGGTCGGCATGGATCCTTATGACATTATTTTTGATCCCAATATTTTTGCGGTTGCTACAGGTATTGAAGAGCATAATGACTACGCACTATCATTTATTGAGTCCTGTGCCGAGATTAAAAAAACTTGCCCAGGTGCTGCATTGTCAGGTGGCCTATCTAATGTGTCATTTAGCTTTCGTGGAAATAATCCATTGCGAGAGGCGATGCATTCGGTTTTTCTTTATCATGCCATCCAAAACGGCCTCACAATGGCTATTGTTAACGCAGGTCAGCTTGCTATCTATGATGAATTACCTAAAGAACTCCGAGATAGTGTCGAGGATGTAATTCTCAATCGCTCACCTAGAGCCACAGAACAATTATTGCACCTTGCGCCCCAGTATGCGGATAACAAAACCACGTCTACAAGTGTGGTAGACCAAGATTGGCGTGACCTTCCAATTACAGATCGATTAACTCACTCTCTCGTTAGTGGTGTTGATACCTATGTTATAGAAGATGTTGAAGAGGCTAGGCTTGCCGCGGAAAAACCGTTAGATGTCATTGAAGGTGCTCTGATGGATGGCATGAATCGTGTTGGTGACCTTTTCGGCGCCGGAAAAATGTTTCTTCCTCAAGTAGTTAAATCGGCGCGAGTAATGAAAAAAGCGGTGGCCTATCTGGTGCCTTTTATTGAAGAAGAAAAAGACGGCGCAACCATGCAAACCAACGGAAAAATTGTTCTTGCGACGGTTAAAGGCGATGTCCACGATATCGGGAAAAACATCGTGGGCGTGGTACTGCAATGTAATAACTTCGAAGTGATTGACCTCGGCGTCATGGTGCCTACAGCCAAAATATTAGAGGTAGCTGACAATGAAAATTGCGATCTAATCGGTCTATCTGGCCTAATTACTCCCTCTCTAGACGAAATGGTTGGAGTGGCAAAAGAAATGGAGCGACGGGGAGACTCACGCCCCCTACTTATCGGAGGGGCTACAACTAGCCCTGCTCATACCTCAGTTAAAATAGACCCTAATTACGATGGAACTGTAGTCTATGTCAAAGATGCTTCTAGGGCGGTCGGTGTCGCGCAGCGGCTAATGCGTGAACCGAGTGTTTTTGCGAAAGAACTTTCTTCGGCGCACGCTAACAAGCGTGAAGCGTACGCTGCAAGAGCAAAATCACCGCTAAGACCCTTCCCTCAAGCCATGGTGCGAAAAGCTCGTGTTGATATGAAACGAAAGGCGCCTGCTCCTTTAAAGCTTGGCATAACAGAACTCTCGCCATCACTTGAAGAACTCCATGAATTTATTGACTGGATGCCCTATTTTAATGCCTGGGAATTTAGCGGACGTTTTCCAGATCTACTTTCTGATCCGACAAAAGGGCCCGAGGCTCGCAAACTATGGAAAGATACACAGACTTTACTCAAGCAACTAATGGACGAAAAATGGTTAGCGCCAAAAGGGGTCATAGGGCTATTCCCTGCGCGCTCACTCGGGGATGCCATCGCGTTAGAATCTGATGACAACAACCCAGTGGTATTGTTGCACTGTCTTAGACAACAAAAATCTCGGGAAGATTTGGCGTCACACTCGCTAGCTGACTTTATCGATGAAAGAGATGACTACCTCGGCGCATTTGCAGTGACTGCTGGACACGGTATTGATGAGCACATCGCGCGCTTTGAAGCTGATCACGATGACTATAACGCCATAATATTGAAAGCCCTAGCAGATCGTTTTGCAGAGGCTTTTGCAGAGTGGGCCCATAAAAAAGTACGTTGCGAACTGTGGGGATATGCCGCAGATGAAGCCTTGGACAACGAAGCTCTTATTAAGGAAAAATATCAAGGTATTCGCCCGGCTCCGGGATATCCTTCATGCCCTGATCACCGTCTCAAATTAGTGATCTGGGAGCTACTAAACGCTGAAAAAACGATCGACGTGACACTCACTGAATCTCTGGCTATGTGGCCAACTGCAAGTGTCAGTGGCTTCTATTTTTCTCACCCTCAGTCTCGTTACTTCACCCTTGGAAGGATAGACAAAGATCAGATCGAAGAATATGCCAATGCAAGAGAAGAAAGTATTGACGAAAATGAAACATGGCTTGCCCCCGTGCTCGGGTATTAGGCTGTTGCTTACATAGTTGGATATATTAGACTCTAAAATCCTGATTATTCAACTATCTAAGTTTGACTGCCGTGCCAAACACTAAGATCTCTGAAGAACCATCCATGATAGAGCTCGTGGTAAAACGTATACCAACTACAGCATCTGCGCTCTTCTGCTTGGCATTCTCTACTAGTCGCCCAATCGCAATATCTCTGGCCTCATTTAGCATTTCAGTATAACCACGTATTTCACCGCCAACGATACTCTTTAAACCCGCCATAATGTCACGGCCAATATGTTTTGCCTGGACCACATTCCCGGTAACAACACCGACACTCTCTAGAATTTCTCGTCCAGGAATTGTTTCCGTAGTTGAATAAATCATTTATTTTGTCCTTGACCTAAATCTATAGATTTGAATTAAAAGATAGAGTTAAAGCATATTAGATGCAACCACAATTACTCCAAAAGCTCGATTAAACCAATAAAAAACCCGCTTTCGCGGGCTTTCAATATTCAAACTACGCTATAACTATTAATCCATAGACAAAATCACTTTACCTTTGGCCCGTCGTTCAGCAATCGAGCCAAATGCGGAGCCATGATCATCAAGAGAGTACACCTCAGTCACTAAAGGAGTGAATTTGCCTTCATCAATCATTGCCACGAGCTCTTTAAAATTCTGCTGCGATGACAATGGGTCACGGGCTGACCATGCACCCCAAAACACACCTACCAATGATGCACTCTTTAACAACGCCAGATTCAACGGCATCTTCGGAATTGGGCCAGACGCAAAACCAATCACTAAGAAACGACCGTCCCATGCAATAGCACGAAATGCCTGCTCTGAGAAATCACCACCAACAGGGTCATAAACCACATCAGCACCCTTACCTTTGGTCAATTCTTTCACTTTTTCTTTCAGATTTTCAGTTGAATAGTTGATGCGCAGATCAGCGCCAGCTTCACAGGCAAAATCAAGCTTCTCTTCAGTGCTAGCTGCTGCTATTACAGTCGCGCCCATCGCCTTGGCTATCTGGATCGTAGCTATACCAACACCCCCGGCTGCTCCCAACACTAAAACAGTCTCACCTGGTTGTAATTGAGCCCTCTGCTTCAGCGCATAATAAGATGTTCCATAGGTCACAGCAAAACCCGCCGCCTGCTCATATGACATGCTGCTACCTTTCGGGAAAGTCGTATATTCAGAGGCAACAACCTGGCTGGCAAAGCCACCAATTTGCACCATACCGACCACTTCATCCCCCACCTTACGAGTAGTAACACCTTTCCCTAGCTTGGTAACAACGCCAGAAACTTCTGTACCAGGAATAAACGGCAGTTCAGGTTTAAATTGATACTTACCTTCAACAGTTAAAATATCAGGAAAATTAACCCCAGCGGCTTTAACGCCAATAAGTACCTCACCGGCACCTGGTTCAAGATCTTCTCTCTGTTCTAAGGTTAGGTCTTGAGTAGAACCAAAGTCACTACATACTAATGCTTTCATAATTTTATCCTGAAAATTTATTTGTTTTTAAAGTGGGCGCTGGCCTTAGCAACAAACTTGTCGGTCTGCTGAAAGCCGCCTACAAGCATTTTTTGATTGTCTGTATTTTCGATTGCTTCCATATTAGCTCTGACATTTTCTGGCGTTTGGTCCTCTGGAGCTAGAAAAATACCATCGGTTTCGTAAATATGTGTACGCGCGTATCCACCCGCCCCTGCACAGAGGATTATGCGGTTTGGTGCATCTTTATCGCATAGGGTCAACAAGCCAGTAGTCACAGCCTCTACAGTCAATACCTCTGATATTTCGTCGGTCAGCAGGCCATCAAGCATACGCGTGCCTGCAGTGGGCGATAGGCAATTCACCTTGATATCGTACTTGTCACCTTCTAGAACTAGAGTGTTCATTAGTCCAACTACAGCCATCTTGGCAGCGCCATAGTTAGATTGACCAAAGTTACCATACATACCACTGGACGAGGTTGTCATAACGACACGACCATAACCCTGCTCACGCATTAATGGCCAAACCGCTTTAGTGCAGTTAGCCGAGCCAATCAAGTGCACATCGACCACTAATTTAAAATCTTCCATCGTCATTTTAACAAAGCTTTTGTCACGCAGTATTCCTGCATTGTTAACTAAAATGTCGATGCGACCCCACTTTTCAATAGTTTGAGCCACCATGGCTTCAACTTGATTCAAGTCAGCTACGTTTGCACCGTTAGCTATCGCCTCACCCCCAGCCGCTTCAATTGTACGGACGACTTCGAGAGCTGCTTCACTTGAGCTACCAGACCCATCCACTGCACCACCAAGGTCATTCACTACAACCTTTGCTCCGCGTGACGCTAACGCCAGTGCGTGGGAGCGCCCAAGGCCATTCCCAGCGCCAGTTACAATCGCCACCTGACCGTCATATCTAATTGCCATACTTCACCCTTACTCTGTTAAATGTTTATTTATTGTATTCACGCAGTTCACGACGACCAATAACCATGCGATGAACGGAATCAGGTCCATCTGCAAAACGTAGCGTGCGCTGAGCACCATACCAACTCGCCAGTGGGGTGTCTGAGGAAATACCAAGACCACCATGCATCTGCATAGCTTCATCAATAATTTTCAACGACATGTTAGGGGCTGCAACTTTAATCATGGAAATGAATGGTTGAGCGGCATCTGTACCAACGTTATCCATTAACCAAGCAGCCTTTAAGCAAAGCAGTCGGGTCATTTCGATATTAATACGCGCATCCGCAATAATGTCTACGTTACCGCCAAGCTTTGCTAAAGGACGACCAAAGGCCTCTCTGCTCACTGCGCGTTCGCAAAGCAACTTGAGCGCAGCCTCAGCAAGACCAATAGATCGCATGCAATGGTGTATACGTCCCGGTCCAAGTCGGCCTTGTGCCACTTCAAAACCACGACCAACACCTAAAATCATATTTTCTTTAGGTACACGAACATCGGTGAAACGCATATGCATGTGTCCATGAGGTGCATCATCGACATTCATAACCGTCATAGGCCGCAAGTTTTTAACCCCAGGAGTATCAAAAGGCACTAACACCTGAGAATGCTGTGCATGCCGAGGACCTCCGGGATTAGTGTTGCACATTACGATCAAGATTTTGCACCGTGGATCCCCTGCACCAGAAATCCATATTTTTTCACCATTTAGAACCCATTCATCTCCATCCTCAACACAACTCATTGCAATATTCGTTGCATCAGAGGACGCGACTGATGGTTCTGTCATAGCGTATGCCGAGCGAATTTCACCATTAAGAAGTGGTGTTAACCATTTAGCTTTTTGTTCGTCATTACAATAACGAGCTAAGACTTCCATGTTGCCTGTATCAGGCGCAGCACAGTTGAATACCTCTGGAGCTAAAAATGAACGTCCAGTCTCCTCAGCAATATAGGCGTATTCCACAGTATTGAGGCCATAGCCCCCTTCCCAGTGGGTTAGGAAGAAGTTCCAAAGGTTTCTGGACTTAGCTTTGCTTTTTAAGCTCTCGAGAATTTCAGTTTGTCTGTCAGTAAATGTCCAACGGTCCCCTTTACCAACCTCTTTATGGTACTCCATCTCTAGTGGAAGAATTTCTACATCAATAAAACTCTTAACTTCCTCAAGAATCGGTTTAACCTTGTCACTAATACCTAAATCCATCACTTCTTCCTCATAATTTTAAAATTTGATGCTTTGACGTTTTGCCTACTTCGATTACACCAGTTTAACCCATAAATTGACGTTATCAATGTCAATAAGTGCTACAAAAAAGGGGGTACCTAATTGGTAACTCTACTTATTGTTTAGGGATTTAATACCCACAAATTAATGCGTAGCGATCAGCATGATAATTGTAGTCGCCGAAAAGAGCCTGAGCAGGCCGCGCACGTTTGATAAAAAATCCGATTTCATATTCATCTGTCATACCAATACCGCCGTGCAACTGAATAGCCTCATTAGTAGAGAGCTCCGCTACTTCACAAAGCTTAGCCTTAGCAATGCTGGCAAGAGCAGGACTTTTCACATCACCTTCGTCTATGGACTGAAGGGCTTTTAAAACTACTGACTTACAGAGTTCAATCTCACTCCACCAATGAGACGCACGATGCTGGAGTGCTTGAAATGAACCAATGAAGGCTCCAAACTGTTTGCGCTCCTTCATGTACTGGAGAGTTCTATCAAAGCTTTCCTGAGCAATACCCAAGAGTTCAGCAGCCAAATGAGCATTGCCGGCATCTAATGTCGCTGATAGGGTTCGGAATCCACGATCTTGCTCACCTAGTAAGGCATCTAAACCAACTTCTACATTAGTGAAACTGATAATGGCCGCATTACGTCCATCAACCATCTGTGTTCGCTCAACCGTTACACCTTCAGCTGTACGATCAACAACAAACAAACTAATCCCTTTCATCTCTCCAGGAGTGCCTGCTGTTCGTGTTACAACAATCAGCTTATCAGCAGTACTGCCATCGACCACGTAGCGCTTAACGCCACTTAGAAGATAACTATCGCCTTTTTTCTCAGCCCTCATCGCGGTCTGAGTAGGTGAGTGATGGATTTTTTCATCAACCGCAAGAGCCATCGTTATTTCACCCGCGGCAATTCCTGAAAGTAGCTCAGTTTTCTGCTTTTCGTTACCTGCTAAAGAGATAGCGGTTACCCCTAACACTGCGGTTGAAAAAAGAGGGGACGCAGTTAGGGTACGACCACTCTGTTCGACAATCTGTGCCATCCCCACATGACCAAAGGCTAAACCACCATATTCTTCGGGCACTAGAATCGCCGCCCAACCCATATTGACCATTTGATTCCATAGAGTGCTGGAGTAACCTGTTTCACTGCCCGCATCCCGCTGCGCGCGAAGTTCTGCGATGGGAGCATGCTCAGCGAGAAAACCCTGAGCGGACTCTTTAAGCATTTGTTGTTCTTCATTTAATACCAGTGCCATGATATGTACCTATATAGTCTGTTAACCCAATCCGAGGATATTTTTAGCGATAATATTCAACTGAACTTCAGATGTTCCACCTTCAATTGAATTCCCCTTGGTACGCAACCATGTTTTCGGTAACCAACCATTTTTTGAGACCTCTCCTTCCCAAATCATAGAGTTACTGCCGTTTATCTTGACCAAATGCTCAAAACGACGCTTGTTAAGCTCTGTGCCGTAATATTTCAACATTGCAGAGGTTGCTCCAACACCACTTCCAGATTTAACTTCATCGGTCACTCTTTCTGCTGTAAAAGCGAAAGAGGCTGCATCAATTTCCCATTTTGCAATATCAGTGCGCAAAAATAGGTCGTCTAGGCGACCATTTGTCGTGCCAACTGTCTCTGCTGCTAACGCACCAAGAGTTTTGGATCCTGCGGCAGAAATGCCAAAGCCACCTATCATTTCCCGCTCATGGGTTAGAAGGTACTTGGCAATGGTCCAACCTTGGTTAACCTCTCCTACGACCTGATCCTTCTCCACTCTTACATCATCAAGGAAGGTTTCACAAAAAGGTGAGCTACCGGAGATCAATTTAATTGGTTTTGGCGTTACCCCAGGGGTTTCCATGTCAAATAATACTAAGCTAATACCCATTTGTTTTTTCGCATCGGGATCCGTGCGCAGTAGGCAGAACATCCAATCTGCTTTATCTCCGTATGAAGTCCAAACTTTTTGTCCATTGGCAATAAAGTGGTCCCCCATATCGACAGCTTTACTTTGCAATCCGGCTAAATCAGATCCAGCACCGGGTTCGCTGTAACCCTGACACCAACGGATTTCACCGCGTACAATTGGCGGCAGATGTTGTTGTTTCAACGCTTCAGAACCAAACTTTAAAAGCGCTGGACCAATCATCCAAATTCCAAAACTATCTAAAGGTGAGCGCGCTCTAATGCGAGCCAACTCTGACTTTAAAACTTTGAGCTCTTCTTTGTTTAAACCACCTCCACCATACTCTTTGGGCCAATCTGGCGCAGTCCAACCCTTGGCGCCCATTCTTTCCATCCATAATTTTTGATCTTCACTCTTAAAAGTCCATTTACGACCACCCCAACATTGATCATTCTCAACGTTAGTCATTGGCGACCGCATACTCTCAGGGCAGTTTTCTTCTAACCATTCTCGTGTTTCTTGTCTGAAACTCTCTAAACTACTCACATTAGGCTCCCACTTGATCTGATTACATATTGACAGTATATATGTCAATAGATTGCCGCGTCAACGAAAGAGCTGACGCTGAAATTCTAAATGAAATATGCTTTTTTTGAGGAACTCGAAGGTACAGTAGGTTATGCTTGCTTTCAAGAATTTCGGTGACTCACCGCCCACGAATGCTAGGTGCTTGTTTGCTATATTGTTGTGAGTTAACTATATAATTTGCAGATTAATAATATTAACGACCTGATCACAAGGACCATTGTGGATGTCTAAAGCTTTACAAAAGTTGCTCAACATACTTGATCTAGAAAAGATTGACACGAACATCTACCGCGGCACAACCCCAGAAACTACTAATTCTAGAGTTTTTGGAGGACAGGTGTTTGCTCAGGCAATGCGTGCTGCTCAAGATACAGTTGATAAAGAACGCCTTGTACATTCTCAGCATGCATATTTTTTACGCCCTGGCGATCCAAATGTGCCAATCTTATACGAAGTCGATAATATCCGTGATGGTGGCTCATTTACTACCCGTAGAGTAGTTGCGTCTCAGCGCGGAAAGGCTATTTTTAACACGGAAATGTCGTTCCAAGTTCTTGAGGAGGGCTTAAACCACCAAGCTGATATGCCGGACTGTCCCGGCCCTGATGATCTTGAAGATGATAACCATCGATGGGCTAAAATTAGGGAGCAATTGAACCCCTCAACTAAAACTAAGTCGTCTAAACATCGACCCTCGCTGCGGCCTATCCAAATGCGATCAGTTGAACCTGTTGATTACTTGGACCCCTCCCCGAGGAAGCCTGAGCAATTAATTTGGATCAAGGTAGCAGGTCAATTACCAAGTAAAACGGATATAAGTCTGCATCACGCAATACTTGCCTATGCATCGGACTTCAGCTTAATGAGCACGTCCCTGCTTCCCCATGCGGTGAGCATAATGAATCCCAAATTACAGCCAGCCTCTCTTGATCACTGTATTTGGTTTCATGATAGCTTTAGAGCCGACGAATGGATGCTTTATCACATGGACAGTCTTCGCTCGAGTCGCGCTCGAGGCCTAAGCCGAGGTACCTTTTACACTCAAGATGGTAGGTTAGTGGCGAGCACTATTCAGGAAGGCTTAATGAGGCTTCATAGCCAGTAAACTTAAATTTACTCGCTGACTACTGCCTGCGCTTGTCGATTGGGCGAAGTCGGCGTGTTTAAAAATGTAAAAAACCAATGCACCAAAATCACCAAGGCAATATCCTCTGTATTGCTCAACAGACGACTTAACCCCATACCTCCGAAGAAGACCCCCAAACAGTTGATGAGCTTCCAGCGCAATGTGATGTAGTGGATACTTGCAAACAGCACATTACTCAAAACAGCCGCGGGAATTATGCCCATCGCCCCCACAAGCAGGCTGGGGAGCATCAGTCGAAATGCAAACTCTTCCACTACCGAAATAAATAATAAATAGCCAAGCCAAGCCACTTGCGTTTGTGTCAGTTGATGCCCTTTCAATCGAAGAAAAATGAAAAAAAATAACAACAGTCCAACCGAAACCCCAAAATAGTATATTGGTGCTGACATCAATGGCGATGAACTCCAGGCAATAGCCTGAGATACTTCAGGCAATATGAGACAACACACGGCTATGAACCCCATAGTCAAACCATGACGCAAAAAAACTTGTCTAAATGTAGAAATGAAACTGCCTTTTACCGACGCCTTCCGTTGCAGCCGTCCTTCCTGGGCTGAATTATTTGGAACGTCATCAGACATACCGTAGAAACCTTTTGTTGATACTCGATTATCCTGTGTAATTGAAGAAAACAATAAATCTTGTTGTGTGTCTATAAATTTACGTACTTTCGCTTTTTACCACTCACTTTTTTAACGTAGTTTCTTGTTTCCTCCCGAATATGCCGATTAGTAAGAAACCAGTAAAAGTCTTTAGTCGACATCTTATTGATGCGCGCAATTGCTTTAGTTTTATTACCCCTCTTGTTAAGGCTGCGCCAAAGGTTGCCTGCTCCACCGTTGTAGCTAGAGATCATCGCATACTCAAGTTTCTTCGGATCGCGAATACCTACCAAATAGCGATTACTCAGAATATTTAGATAGCCTGCAGCGACCTCAATATTATTTTCAGGGCGATATAAAAAATTTGGTGACGGCGTGTGTTTGTAGCCCTTAATTAGCGAGAAATAATCTCTGCCTGCGGTGTCAGCTTTAATTTGCATCAACCCAAGAGCATTCGACCGAGAGCGAGCCAGTGGATTAAAAGAACTTTCGGTTTCCATGATAGCCATCATTAGAGAAACAGACACATTGTGTTGGCGGCTAGCTTTTTTAGCATATTTTACATATTTACTGCCGGCAATAGCTTTATGAGTTTCCACCATATTGATGGACACACTAAATCTTCCAGCTTCAAATGACTTTCGCCGCAGTAAAACATCAGCAAAGTCTGCGGCAGCACGCCTTGCCTGTATGGGCCTGCCTTTATGATCTAAGACCTGACCCCAAAAGAATGGTTTGTTGGTTGTTTCATTGATTAGTCCAAAATCTTGAGCTGTTTTAGCATCGATCACTGAGGGATCGATTTGTGTGAGTAACACGTCGATAATTGACTGCTTTAATGTCTCTGGTGTAATTGCTGTCAAAAAGATCAGACCATTTTCAAAATCTACCAGAGTATTGGCTTCTTCCGTCTCATTAAAAGACAAAACTGATGGATTGTACGAACCCTTTGAATCTGAATGACTTTGATACTCGCGTAGCAATGCTGCCACGTCATCGTCATATTCTTCGAAGTCAATGCCAACGGCGAAGCCACTCAATAACAGGACAATGAGGGATGATATTTTTGCTTGGCTTAACAGGCTACTAAAAAGTGCTGATCGTTTCATATTGATTTATCGCTTGTAATCATATTCTGGATTTTGCTGTACCATTCCTCGGCGCATTCTTCTCATGCCACTAATCCAACGATCATAATCTTGTCCCTTTTGCTCTACATATTGAGTTAATTCAGCATGAGGTGAAATTAGAAAATCTCCATCATGCATGCCCTTTAGTATTGATTTAGCCGCATCATCCGCAGTCATCACTTCATCTTGGCCGCTTACGCCTCGACCGCCTTCTGTCATTCGGGTTGCAACATATAGAGGGCAAACCACAGATACCTTAATATTGTCATCTCCATGGGTAATCGCCAAGGACTCAGCAAAACCTAGAGCCGCGGTTTTAGTCGTCGAGTAAGCTGCATCGCCGACTTGGCACAGTAAAGATGCTCCTGAAGCTACATTGACTAGATATCCGCCGCCGCGCTTAATCATGCCTGGCACCACTGCTCGAGCAGCATAAACGTGAGCCATAACATTAACCTTCCAACTGGTTTCCCAAGCTTCATCAGGTGCTGACGCCGCCATCCAGTCAGGCCCATCCCCAAAGGAAATACCGGCGTTAGATACAAAAATATCGACTGGACCCAGTGATGATTCAACTTCATCCACCATGGTCTGAATATCTTTTTCAATGCCAACGTCAGCCTTGAGACCGATTCCATCAACCAACTCAGCTACATCGCTAGCAGGTTTGGCTTCTAAATCAACCACTGCAACCTTGGCTCCAGCATTTGCAAACTCAACACATAGTGAGCGCCCTATGCCATTGGCGCCCCCAGTAACAACAACAACTTTGTTTTTAAACTCCACGACAATCTCCTTTAGATGTCTAAGCGTCCTTGATTAACACAGCCTCTAAAGCAGATCTAATTGAATCTGGTATCGCCACCGGCTTATCGGTAGATCGATCTACAAAAACGTGAGTGAAGGTTCCCATGGCAGATGCAACGGCAGAACCTTCCTGAAAAATACCAATTCCGTACTCCACAGAACTATTACCCAAATGATTAACCCGCAATCCTGCGTTTATGGCTTGTGGGTAAGCAATAGGGGATTTGTACTGACAATTCGATGCAACCACAAAACCTACAACCTGAGAGTTTTCGATATCTAAGCCGCCCTCTTCTATCAAATACTTATTCGCCACCGAATCAAAATAACTGTAATAGACGACATTATTTACATGTCCATAGATATCGTTATCCATCCATCGAGTAGTTATATCGGTAAAATAGCTATAATTGGCTCTCTGATCATCGCTCATTGTGTCTTCTCCCAAATACCTAATAGGCTTGACGGTAAATTTCTAAGGAATCATCTAAGCTAACTTCTCGGGGATTATTAATTAACAACCTTTGCTGAAGCATAGCCTCTTCAGCAAGTTTTGGTAAATCACCCATAGGTACATCCATCTGACTCAGGGAGGTTTGCAATCCTAAATCTTCAGCAAGACTTAAGAAATACTCTGCAAGCATTTCCGTGATCACCAAAACGTCATCGGGCAATGACTTATCAGGCATAATCAAAGGAGCAATCTCTTTATAAAGATCTCCTGCTGAGGGCCCGTTAAAGCGAATAACATGGGGCAATACCAAAGAATTACTCAGACCATGGGGTATATGATAATTACCACCCAGAGGGTACGCGAGGGCGTGCACAGCCGCCACCGGTGCATTGGCGAATGCCTGACCTGCAAGCATTGCACCAAGCAACATACTGCCTCGTGCATCTAGATTATCCCCCTGCTTTACTGCAACAACGATATTACCGGCAAGAAGCCTTAGCGCCTCTCGAGCGAGCATATCTGACAACGGATTTTTTAGGCGCTTCGAAGTGTAGGCTTCAATGGCATGAACCATTGCATCAATCCCCGTCGCAGCTGTTACGTGCGGCGGTAAACCCAAGGTCAAACTGGCATCTAAAATGATTTTATCTGCTAATAGTGTACGACTTACTACCCCTGCCTTAGTCGTTTCTCCCGTGGTAATAATGGATACCATTGTTGCTTCAGAGCCTGTTCCCGCAGTAGTGGGTACCTGAATTAAAGGTAATCGACCGCCAGTAATTTGATCGACGCCATAAATATCAGGTAGAGACTGCTCACCTTTGATTAACACCGCCAATAATTTGGCTACATCCATGGAGCTGCCGCCACCAAAGCCAATAACACCATCGCAATTAAACGCTTGAGCTTTTGTCACCGCATCCATCACAACTGACTCAGGAGGATCCGCGACAACATCGGCGTATAACTCATACTCAACCTTACATGCATCAAGACTCTTGGTTGCTCTATCCAAGAGACCAAACTGAATAATTCCCCCATCAGTAACAATCAATGCTCGAGTAATACCCATGTTAACTGCTAAATCCCCGAGCTGTTTGGAAGCCTCCGGCCCCACTAACACATCTGGTACAGCACTATAGAGATAGTCACTCATACAAAATTACTCGTCTTAAATTTTCGCATATTTAAATCAACCTAAGATTAAGGCTGTAACTGATCAATCATCTCAGCCACCGGTCATGTTCATAAACCTTACAATATCTATTTTGTCAGGGTCAAAATAATGACGTTCTGGCTTATTTTGTAATGCCTGAATAATCTTAGACTTTAATAACTCAGTATCTCCAGGATTGCCCCGCATAACCGAGCGCAAATCCATACTATGCTCATTTCCTAAACACAAAAGCAGTCGTCCTTCAGCCGTCATTCTCACCCGATTACAAGACTCACAGAAATTATTCGACATGGGTGAAATAAAACCAATTTTACTTGAACTGTTAGCAATGTGAACATAGCGTGAGGGTCCACCAGTGGTTTCTACGCTATCAACGAGACTAAACTCGCTGTCTAGTTGTTCACGTATGTGCGCACTTGATATTTGAGTAGCTGATCTCTCATGAGAGGAAATAACACCAAGGGGCATTTCTTCGATAAAAGATATATCCATTTCGTTATCTACCGCAAAACGCGCTAAATCGAGAACCTCATCATCATTGAAGCCGTCTAAAATCACAGCGTTCAATTTAAGCTTGGTAAATCTAGCTTGTTTTGCCGCTTGGATACCCTGATGCCACAATTCTAGATCACCTGTCCGTGTTAACTCTCTAAATCTATTTGGCTTAAGGCTATCTACGCTGATATTGAGTCTAGCTAAACCAGCATCTTTAAGTGGTTGCGACATTTTGGGCAATAACATGCCATTGGTGGTCATGGTCACTTCATCTAAGCCTTGCAATCCAGCTATGGCATCAACCAATTTAATAATATCTCGCCGAATAAGTGGCTCTCCACCGGTAAGGCGAATTTTTTTAACTCCTAGTTCAACGAAAGCAATTGCCACATCGCGCAACTCTTCAAGGGAAAGGATTTGCTGCCTTGGCAAGAAGGTCATGTCTTCGGCCATACAGTAGGTACAGCGGAGGTTACATCGATCTGTTACCGATAAACGGAGGTAGTCAACGGTCCTGCCAAAGGGGTCTACCATTGACGCCGGAGTTACTGATGAAAGATTATGACTAGCCATGTTCCACTCTTTTTGTAGGGCTTCGCGCGCCTAGTAGATTAACACATCAACAGTATCATTAACGCGTATATTTTCACCACTTTTTTGCCTAATGAGTACATTCCCCCAAGCTACAGAAGAGAGTACTCCACTGCTCTGATTAGGATAGATATCAACCCCACAACCCTCTTCACTATCAACCAAACGACCTCGTAGAAATACTTCTCTGGATTCAGCATTACGGCTGAATAAAGCCTTACCTTGCATCATTCTTGTCCTTGGACTGGCAGCACCTTGGCTAGATAACAAAAATGGCGTGGCTAAAACAGAAAAAGTGACAAATACAGAAGCTGGATTTCCAGGCAATCCGATAAAAGGGGTCTGGTTAACAGAACCAAAAGCTAACGGCTTACCTGGTTTGATCGCAACGCGCCAAAACTCGAGGGCTCCAAGTTGCTCAACCGAGGTTTTAACATAGTCTTCTTCTCCAACTGAAACTCCCCCGGCACTGATGACAACATCTGCCTCATTTGATGCACGCAACAAGATATCCTCAGTAGCTGCGGCATTATCCGCCACAGTCCCCATATCGATACACTCCATACCCAGATTTTTTATTAGGCCGATTAGCATGGTTTGATTAGAATTATAGATTTGGCCCGACTGCAATTTAAGTCCAGGCTCAATCAATTCATCTCCAGTAGAGAAAACAGCTATTTTTAACCGTTGATACACTGAAACTTTGTTGATGCCCTGAGAGGCTAACAGTCCCATCTCAGCGGCTCTGATATGACTTCCCTTAGTGAGAATGGTTGCTCCTGACGCAACATCTTGACCCCGAGGTCTAATGTTGCCGTCAATCATAGCCTTTGAGTCTACAACCACTGATCCATCTATTTCTGAGCAATTTTCCTGCATCGCAACACAGTTAGCTCCTTCAGGTATTTCAGCTCCTGTGAAAATTCTAGCTGCAGTACCTGGCTCTAGCCTATTTGGCGCCCTGCCTGCTGGAATTCTCTGGCTAACTAGTAATGTAAATTGACTCTCTGACGCATCTTTATAGCAATAAGCATAACCGTCCATTGCGCTGTTATCTGCTGGAGGGACATCAATACTTGCAACAACATCCTCAGCTAGCACCCGCCCACTAGACTCAGTAACAGATATAGATTCAACGTCTACCAAAACACTGGATTGTTCAATTAACGCATTAATCGCTTGGTCAACCGAGAGCATTATTTAGCCTTGACACCAACATGTTGCATAAAATTGCAGGGTTCAAAACGGGCATCCAACTGCTGACGAATAATCCCATTCCAACCTGTTTTACATGCACCAGTAGAGCCCGGAAGACAGAAAATAGCCGTCCTATTCGCTATCCCAGCTAAGCATCTAGATTGGACGGTGGACGTCCCAATTTCAGCATAAGAAAGGTGTCTAAATAACTCTCCAAAACCCTCAATATGTTTATCAAATAATGGCGCCAGGGCTTCTGGTGTGCTATCTCGACCTGTAAAACCCGTCCCACCGGTCGTAAGAATAACCTCGATATTTGGCCTGGCAATCCAATCAGACACAATGGCCCTCATCTGATACACATCATCAATAACCACCTTGCGATCAATTAATTCGTGCCCTTCCCCTTCGATGGCTTCTTGCAACCAAGACCCTGAGGTATCAGTTTCGAAACAGCGGGTATCTGAAATAGTCAGAATAGCCATTTGCGCAAAGCGTCTTGCTGATATTTTGTCAGCGCTCATATCTTATACTCCTTGGATTCCATTAAACCGCACACAGAACATTCCTTATCTTGACTGCCTTGCAAACTAAACCATTGGCCACGCTTGCCATCATATCGCTGAACCTCTCCATGTTGCAGCGAAAACCCCAACAACGTTCTCATCACTGCAATAGCCTGCATACTACCCATGACACCAAGAACTGGTCCGACTACTCCAGAGTTAGCACAATTCATCATTGGTTCCGCAGAGCTATGGTTAATAATGCAATTAAAACAGAGGCTTCTGCAATGAGCGAAATCAAAAATTAGTAACTGCCCCTCCCAACCAATGGCAGCGGCGCTTACAAAAGGTACTCCCTCATCATAGCAAATCTGATTAATAAGCTGACGAGCATCCAAATTATCTGTGCAATCAATGACCACATCATAATTACCTGCCAAAATCTTGTCGTCTACTTGACAGGGAAATGTATCAATTACCACATTGGGATTAAGCGCTTCCAACCTATCTTTGGCACAGGCAACCTTTAGATTTCCACAATCGGCGGTTTCATAAAGAATCTGGCGTTGTAAGTTTGTTTTATCAACCCGATCAGGATCACAAATAGAAATAGAACCAATACCCGCGGCAGTAAGATACAGGGAAACAGGACAACCTAGGCCACCCATCCCGACTACAAGAACTCTAGCTTGAGATAACCTCTGCTGGCCAGTCTCTCCAATATCACTCATCAACAGATGGCGGCTATAACGCATAAAATCGTCGTCGTTTAACGGCAAATTATTGCCTCCGCAAAACTTAGGTCATCCGGCGTGTTAATATTAAAAAATGGATTAATCCCTTCTTCAGGCCAGTCCAAATAGGTAGTATTAAGCTCAGATAACAGAGGTTTAAAGCCTCCATTATTGTTTTTTACGAGGGCTGTTTCAATCGCAGGTAGCCCCCGCTTATGCCAGAGACTAAAGGTTGTCTGATTAACTTTCTGATATCGAATGCAGGCAATATCTGCATCTTCACTGGTAATCTGAGTGTAGAGTTCTGAAACCAAGTTATTTGGTAAGAACGGGCCGTCACAAGGCACTACCAAAAGGTATTCTGAATCAGAAACCTGAGGGCATATCATCGCACTGTACAACCCAGCGAGCGGTCCAGAAAACCTCTCTACCGCATCTTCAACAACAGGATAATCAACATTACCAAGGTTTTCCTGACTTCCACTAATGGATAAGCGGTTTACCTGCAAGGCCAGTCTATTAGCCACATGATCTAGCAAGGTGGTATTGCCTAGCTGCAGCAATGCTTTAGTCGGCACTCCCATTCTACTGGATTGACCACCCGCAAGAATGACTGCATCAACATTTTTCAACATTTTCACCCTCCCACTTGGCAGCCGCAACGTTATCTGACACCTTCGCTTCAGCCCAATGGGATTCACCATCCACCTCAATCTTTTTCCAAAAGGTAGCCCGGGTTTTTAGATAGTCCATTAAAAACTGAGCTGCTTGAAAAGCTTCTTGTCTATGCTCGCTAGCAACCCCAACAAAAACAATTTGATCATTGGGCTTCAAACTACCAACCCGATGCACAACACTAACCCCAACAAGAGGCCAGCGATCGAAGGATTGTTGAATAATCTCGGCGAGTAATTGCTCCGTCATCTCTGGGTAGTATTCCAAGGTTAAGGTTGACAGATTTGCCTGAAAATCAGCAGACTTTGGATCACTCTCAAATTCACGAACCAAGCCCGTGAAGGTGACAATTGCACCGACGCCATTCCCAGCTGATTTGAGACGTTGATGCTCGACACCAATATCAAAATCATCCTCTTGAATACTCATGAGCACACTCATGACCCGTTCAACCCCCCGTCACTGGTGGCAGGAATGCTAGCTCATCACCATCGCATACATCATGATCCCACTTAACAATCATCTTATTGACTGCCACCAACACCTGTGGCTCAGACAATTCTTGCCCCAAGGCCTCGCTCTCCAAAGTCAATTTTTCTCGAATAGCGAGAGGTGTCATTGATTCACCAGAGCACTCATAAGACTGAGATACGTCTTGAGCAAATTCACCCAAACGGCCAAAGAACAGCAAATTAATCAACTTTTTGTGCCCCTGAATCAACTGCTTGCCAATCTCCAGATTTACCACCAGATTTCTCTAATAATCGAGTGTGTTTAATCACCATGCCCTTATCGATACCTTTGCACATATCATAAACAGTCAGCGCAGCTACGGAGACCGCCGTCAATGCTTCCATCTCAACACCGGTTTTCCCGGTTGTTTTGCATAGCGCCTGCACAATCATAAGGTTGCCATTTAATTGAATATCAATAGTAACTTTACTGAGTGGTAGCGGATGACATAAGGGTATTAAATCGCTGCATTTCTTAGCAGCCTGAATTCCAGCGATACGAACCGTGGCAAACAAATCCCCTTTTGGTAATTTTTCATCTAGTACCGCCTTAACAATATCATCGGACAGTTCTATTTGTGCCTCAGCAAGAGCGCTTCGATCGCTATCAGTCTTAGCTGATATGTCCACCATATGGGCTTCGCCACGACTATTTAAGTGAGTCATTTCTGCCATCATTGATTGTCTCAAATCTAAAATTTAATGTTCAATAACCATCCCTACCCCATTATCGCAAAAATTTGATACTGGGCATACGTATTAAATATTAAGTAATACATCGAGAGGAGCAATTGCAGTAATTGTTGACTCGTTGGCAGAAATTAGCGCTTACTGAAAGAGCTCCAAGATGGTAATATTTTGGTCTTTCTAAACGCCTGTATGAATCCTTGAAGGACTGAAAATAATGGACGCAAAGTACTTTGGTTTTGTCGTATTAATAGTTTTTTGTGGTCTTTCTGAAGCCTTGGAGTCAGTCAAAAATAACAATCAACCAAACTTCATAATTATCTATACAGATGACATGGGCTATGCTGATGCTGGTCCTTTTGGAAATCCATTGATAGAAACTCCCGCAATAGACTCTTTAATGAAAACTGGTCAAACCTGGACTAACTTTTACGCTGCTGCCTCAGTTTGTACACCTAGTCGTGGCGCACTTTTAACTGGAAAATTGCCCGTTCGCACGGGACTCTATGGAGATAATCTTGCTGTTTTTTATCCGAGTAGCAAGAAAGGAATACCCCATGACGAAAAAACTATTGCTGAGGTCTTCCATGAAAACCACTATAGAACTGGAATATTCGGAAAATGGCATCTAGGTGACGCCCCAGACTACTATCCCACTCGACATGGTTTTGATGAATGGCTTGGTATCCCCTACTCTAATGATATGGATTGGGAAGTAGAAGGTATCAATATTAGTAATTTCTTTATTCCCCCCGAAGAAATTAGTAAAAAATGGGGGATTGTCGCTCCAAAGCTACAGAAAAAAATATACCTGCCCAACATCAATGATTGGCAAGTGCCTCTAATTCACAGTCAACGTCAGAGCAATGGTGTTTATTCAGATGTTGTGCTCGAGAGACCCGCCGATCAAAGCCTTATCACTCAGCGCTACACGAATGAATCTATTCGTTTTATACGTGAATCTGTCTCAGCGAAAAACCCATTCTTTCTATACCTTTCTCACAATATGCCCCATGTTCCGTTATTTAGGTCTCCGGGTTTTGCTGGGAAAAGCCGAGCAGGCCTATATGGTGATGTTATCGAAGAGATCGACTGGAGCGTAGATCGCATAACAGCAACACTTAAAGAATTAGCTATTGACGACAATACTTATATTGTCTTTACCAGTGATAACGGACCTTGGCTTATTTATAAAGATCATGCTGGATCTGCAAAACCCTTACGAAATGGAAAAGCTACAACGTTCGAGGGTGGAATGAGAGTTATGACCGTCTTTAGCGGACCAAGCATCAAGCCCGGACAAGTTAAAGATCTCGGCATGCAAACTGACCTATTTGCTACTTTCTCTCAGCTTGCAGGGTTTGATCACCCAGACACCGCAGAGGACAGCTATGATCTTACAGAGACACTCAAGCATCATAGCCCCAGCCCTCGAAACTTTATTCCTTTCTACAGTGGCTCAGAACTCAGAGCATTTCGGCACAAAGATCACAAAATACATTATGTCACCCAAGGTGCCTATGGAATGCCCCCTAAAAGACAAGTCCATGATTCACCTTTGCTGATAGACCTAGTAAATGATATCGGGGAAACAACCAATATTGCCCAGGATCATAAAGCTCTGACGACCCAACTCTCAGGCTATGCGGAGGAGTTGAAAAAGTCAGTTGTTATAAAACCATCAATCGTAGACACTCAATTTGCAAATTAATTATCTTAGCTATCCGCAGAATTTATGATTAAGCAATAAAATCACTTAAGGCTCTGGAGTGTAGCGAGATGAGTGATAGCCTTGCGCGAAATTGCTGTAAGACCGATATTTTCATCCTCAGCGTAATCGCTAATAAGACTTTTCATTGGCGGTGACCAAAACTTGGCCAGATGTTCCGATACTTGCATAGAAACCTGTTCTTCAGAACCATTTGAGCTCATGTTAAGTGAAATTTGATTAACCATTTTGACCAATCGATCAATTTTTGATGTGCTCATGAAGTTTTGCCTTCTAACCTGTGTTCATTTGAATAAATAACGTGCCTATCGGGTCGCGAAAAACCAACTAACGTCAGACCACTCTCTTTGGCTAAGTTAATTGCAAGGGATGTAGGCGCTGAGACCGACGCTAATACACAAATATTCGCGTTGGCCGCTTTAGACACCATTTCATAACTTGCGCGGCTGGTGACGAGCACAAAACCGTCTTGACTAACTTTATCTCTCGCCAAAGCTCCAATTAGCTTATCTAGCGCATTGTGTCGACCAACATCTTCTCTCACCGCAAGTATATTGCCACTAACATCACACCAAGCGGCACCATGCACTGCACCAGTCTCTTTTTGAAGCTGCTGCCAATTCGCTAGACCAATAATGGCTTTCTGTAAATCAGCATGGCTCAACTGCAGGGAATTACTGATACTCTTTGGTTGAGGTATGGCTTGCTCCAATGATTCAGCACCACAGAGACCACAACCTGTTCTACCGACCAAATTGCGTCGCCTTTGCTTTAACTCGGCAAAGGCTTCACTTGAGATAGTAATATGTAATTCAATCCCTTTATCTGTTGAAATCTCCTCAAAATCAAGGAGTTGCTTGGGACTGCTAACAATCCCTTCACTCAAACTAAAACCGGTGCCAAAATCCTCAAGATCATTGGGCGTTGACATCATGACCACATGGGATATACCGTTGTAGACCATCGCGACTGGCGTTTCAGTAGCGACCTGGTCATCCGCCACCACAAGTTTACCGTCCTGCCAGATATGCCTTGTAACATGACTCGCCGGATGGTTTTTGATGCTCATTATTGTCGCGCTTTCGCCAGCAGATCTTGCTGTTTCGTGTTGAAAGACTTTTGCCTAGCCTGCCAACTGGACGGCGCAGTTACCTTACTAATCTGCACTGCAGTCACCTTATACTCAGGGCAATTAGTAGCCCAGTCACTATTATCGGTAGTAATAACATTTGCACCTGACACTGGGTGATGGAAGGTGGTGTATACAACGCCAGGTTTAACTCGGCTTGTCACATTTGCATGAAGAACTGTCTCTCCAACACGACTCTGAATACCTACCCAATCACCATGGCTGATACCACGCTCTTCAGCATCGTGGGGATGAATTTCTAACGTGTCCTCATCATGCCACTGACTATTACTCGTGCGCCGAGTCTGCGCACCTACGTTATATTGCGATAAAATTCGGCCAGTAGTTAATAATAAGGGGAACTTGCGGTTGGCTCTCTCTTCAGTAGGCACATACTCAGTAATGGCAAAAAAGCCCTTACCTCTAACAAATTCATCAACGTGCATAACTGGTGTGCCAGCAGGGGTATGATCATTGCACGGCCACTGAATACTACCTAGCTGGTCAAGCTTCTTATAGGAAACTCCATTAAAAGTCGGCGTTAAGCGAGCAATTTCATCCATAATTTCAGAGGGATGTCCGTATTGGAAATTACAACCCAATGCATTGGCCAACGCCATTGTCCCTTCCCAATCTGCTTTTCCACTGAGAGGAGGCATAGCTTTGCGTACGCGAGAAATCCGGCGCTCAGCGTTGGTAAATGTACCATCTTTCTCTAAAAAAGATGCTCCAGGCAAAAACACATGGGCAAATTTAGCCGTTTCATTAAGAAAGATATCCTGAACAACCAAACACTCTAATGCTGTGAGCGCCGCTTCAACATGCTGAGTATTTGGATCTGATTGAGCGATATCCTCACCCTGGCAGTATAAACCTCTAAACTCGCCATCGATTGCAGCATCGAACATATTGGGAATACGCAACCCGGGCTCTGGGTCGAGAGTAACACCCCATTCACCCTCAAAAAGACGTCTAGTCTCGTTACTTGAAATATGGCGATAACCGGGTAGTTCATGAGGAAAAGACCCCATATCACAGGAACCCTGCACATTATTTTGGCCACGAAGTGGGTTAACACCTACACCTTCTCTGCCAATATTGCCCGTTAACATGGCCAGATTAGCAATCGCCATTACTGCAGTAGAACCCTGACTGTGCTCGGTAACGCCGAGACCATAAAAGATAGCTCCATTACCGCCCTGTGCATACAAACGCGCTGCTGCTCGTAAATCTGCCGCAGGCACACCACTGAATTGTTCAGTTTCTTCAGGGGCATGACGTTCATCACTAATAAACTTCGTCCATTTACTAAATTCTTCGGTATCGCAGCGCTCGGCAATATAGTCATGCGCCTGAAGACCCTCGGAAACAATGACATGGGCCAAAGCATTTAGAACGGTAACGTTAGTTCCTGGTCGAACGGGCAAATGATAGTCAGAGCGAATATGAGGAGCGCTTACTAATTCGATTTGACGAGGATCAATAACAATTAGCTTTGCACCTTCGCGCAACCGGCGTTTAAGACGTGAGCCAAAGACAGGGTGTGCTTCGGTGGGGTTTGCCCCCATCACAATAATCACATCAGCTTTAGCCACTGAGGCGAATGTTTGTGTCCCTGCTGATTCACCCAACGTAGTTTTTAAGCCAAATCCAGTGGGTGAATGACAAACTCGTGCGCAGGTGTCAATATTGTTATTGCCAAATCCTGTACGAACCATTTTTTGTACCAAATAAACCTCTTCATTCGTGCAACGAGATGAAGAAATTGCGCCGATACTGGTGCGGCCGTGATTTGCCTGTATCTCTTTAAATCTTTTTGCAGTGTAGGAAACAGCCTCTTCCCAGGACACTTCCTGCCAAGGATCATCAATGCTGTCTCGAATCATTGGCACTGTAATGCGATCTTTATGGGTAGCATAACCAAAGGCAAAACGACCCTTAACACAGGCATGCCCTTCATTAGCTTTACCGTCCTTATAGGGAGTCATGCGTACCACTTCATTCCCTTTCATCTCGGCCTTGAAGGAACAGCCAACTCCACAGTAGGCGCAGGTGGTGACGACAGAATGTTCAGGTTTACCAGCATCAATGATACTTTTTTCTGTCAGAGTTGCTGTCGGGCATGCATCAACACAGGCTCCACAAGAAACACAGTCAGAGTCCATAAAGGCTTCATCCTGTCCTGCACTCACCTTAGACTCAAAGCCTCTGCCGTCAATAGTCAGAGCGAAGGTACCCTGCGTTTCCTCACAGGCTCGTACACATCGAGAACAAACAATACATTTCGAGGGATCGAAGGTGAAATAAGGGTTAGACTTATCCTTTTCAGCAACTAGATGATTATCCCCTTCAAAACCATATCGGACTGAGCGCAAGCCCACCTCGCCAGCGGTATCTTGCAGCTCACAATCACCATTAGTCGGACAAGTCAGGCAATCTAGCGGGTGATCTGATATATACAACTCCATCACATTGCGACGGAGTTTTCCGATGTCATCAGACTGAGTTTTAACTTCCATGCCCTCTTCAACCGTCGTGGTGCAAGAGGCGGGAAAACCGCGACGCCCCTCGATTTCAACCAAACATATCCGGCAAGACCCGAATGACTTAAGAGAGTCTGTTGCACACAACCTTGGAATTTTTATACCACTCTCTGATGCCGCGCGCATGACCGAAGAACCCTCAGGAACTGTCACATTAACACCGTCAATAGACAGCGTGACCATTGTCTCACTGTCGCTCTCTGGCGTACCAAAATCTGCTTGCGGCTCGTAAAATTCCAACATATTAGTGATCCCTACGGCTATTAACACCGAAGTCTTCTTCAAAGTAAGTCAACGCACTCCGCACGGGAAATGGCGTCATTCCCCCCATTGCACAGAGTGAGCCTAACTCCATAGTGTCACACAGCTCATGGAGTAGGATTAAATTATTATCGCGATCTTGATCTCCCACGATACGGTCAATAACCTCTACCCCACGGGTAGCGCCTATTCTGCATGGAGTGCATTTCCCGCAGGACTCAACCACACAAAATTCCATAGCAAATCGAGCCTGCGCGGCCATATCAGCGGTATCATCAAATACGACTATACCACCATGACCGATCATAGCTTTGATCTCAGCAAAGGATTCATAGTCAAGAGGAGTATCCCACTGAGACTCCGGCAAGAATGCTCCTAGAGGCCCCCCCATTTGTACTGCGCGAACCGGCCGCCCACTATGAGTACCACAGCCGAAATCTTCAATTACTTGTCTTAGGGTGATGCCAAAGGCTAACTCAATTAACCCGCCCCGCTTAACATTACCTGCCAACTGAACAGCTAAAGTACCTCGAGACCGCCCCATACCAAAATCTCTATAACTATCAGAGCCCTGCTCCATAATCGTTGCCGCAGCACCGAGGGTCAATACATTATTAACCACAGTAGGTTTTCCGAAAAGCCCTTCAATGGCTGGAAGGGGCGGTTTAGCCCGAACCATTCCTCGCTTACCCTCGAGGCTCTCCAGAAGCGAAGTCTCTTCACCGCAAATATAAGCGCCAGCCCCTAAGCGAACTTCCAGAAAGAAATCTTTTCCTGAATCACAGATGTTAGTCCCTAAAAATCCAGCTTCAGTTGCTCTCTTAATCGCATCATTCAAAATCTTATGGGCAACAGGATATTCAGACCTCAAATAAATATAGCCCTGGTTAGCGCCAACAGCTAAACCAGCAATAGTCATTCCCTCTATGAGCTGATAAGGATCTGACTCCATCAACAGCCGATCTGCAAACGTACCTGAATCACCTTCATCAGCATTGCATACTATATATTTTTGCTCTCCGGGAGTATCCAGAACTGTCTGCCACTTAATCCCCGCAGGAAAAGCTGCACCGCCTCGTCCTCGAAGCCCTGAATTTTTGATTTCATCGACGATTTCCTGGCCAGTCATCGAAATAGCTTTGGCCAAACCTTTAAAACCAGACAGGCTTTGGTATTGAGAAAGGCAAATAGGATCACCCACCCCTGCGCGTTTAAATGTCAAACGCTGTTGCTTAGCCAAATAATCAATTTCCTTGACTTCACCCAGGTAGAGGGAATGATCGATTGACTTTCCTGCAAGGTGATCATCTATGGCATCTAAAACAGACTCAACATCCGAGGCATTAACTGAACCAAAAGCAATACGAGAAGACTCGGTTTTTACTTCCACCAGCGGTTCAAGCCAAAACATTCCACGGGAACCATTGCGCTGAACTTCAGCATCTATCGAACGACTCTCAATATCTTGTGCCATTTTCAAAGCAAGACCATCAGCACCAAGAGACAGCGCAGTAGTGTCTCTAGGTATAAATACTTGAGCTGTCATGAGCTGACTCCAGTATTATCTGCATCCGGCATCGTTAATTCTGAAATCAACTGATCAAATCGAGATTCATTAACCCGAGCATGGATATCATCGTTTATTCGAATAGAGGGCGAACACGCACAATTACCTAAGCAGTAAACTGGCTCTAAGGTCACCATACCATCACTTGTTGTTTCGCCATATTCAATACCTAAACTATGCTTAGCATGAGACTCAATTTCGCGAGATCCCATAGATTGGCAGGCCTCAGCGCGACAGATTTGTACTCTATGATGCCCCACTGGCTGGGTATTAAAATCATGATAAAAGCTGATTACACCGTGGACTTCAGCACGGGACAGGTTAAACCCCTTTGCAATGGACCCTACGGTAGACTCTGGTATGTAACCCAAAGCGTACTTGATCGCATGCAGTAAAGGCAAGAGTCCGCCTGGCAGACCTTTGTACTGCTCAATAAGCTGATCGACATCACCGATTTTACCGTCCAAATGCTCCACTCCTAGCTAATTTGAGATAATAGTATTGAAGACCAAACTTTAAAGACTTAGTCTCTCTACTCCACTGTCACGATTAAAGCCCACGGACTTAGATTTTGCGCGCAGTTTATCACTATTTTTCCCATCTTTTATCGCGCCTAAGCGACTCTTATTTATCTAATAAGGACCGCTAATTTAACGTAAATAATTACTGTGGAATTTAATGTGCTCACCTATCAGTGACGCAATGAAAAAATAACTGTGGTCATAGCCCGACTGAAATCGAATTTGCATGGGAAAACCCTCCTGCTCGGCGGTGTCAATCAGGAGTTGAGTATTGAGTTGTTCTGCCAAAAAGTTATCCGCATCGCCCTGATCAATAAGAACTGGCATTGAGTTTTTCAATTTGTCACCTGCCGATTTCACTAACTCTACCGTATCATGATTATTCCATTGTCCCCGACTCTCATCACCAATATATTTGGACAGAGCTTTCTGCCCCCAAGGGCAATTAATTGGTGAGCAAATAGGTGAAAATGCAGACACTGAGCAATAGCGCTCGGGATTTTTAAGAGCAATCGTTAAGGCTCCGTGGCCGCCCATTGAGTGACCGGAGATTGCTACCTTGCTGCCATCAACGGGGAATTCAGCATTAATCAATGCGGGTAGTTCTTCGACCACATAATCATACATCTGATAATGGGTGGCCCAAGGTTCCTCCGTAG
>Ga0209495_1000165_pt1 | contig 50999 bp, 75 predicted proteins | sample EN1Hudsemesocosm_FD_184629 | JGI IMG/M metagenome (GOLD analysis project Ga0209495, IMG submission 184629) | Methane-oxidizing microbial communities from mesocosms in the Hudson Canyon - EN1E Hudson Canyon (SPAdes) (version 2) | ecosystem: Environmental > Aquatic > Marine > Cold seeps | place...
GCGGCTGGAGCAGTCACAGCGGATAAAATTACTGTAACTAATTTAGCGGCAATCTCGGCTGATATTGGCTTAGTCACAGCAGGCACATTCAGAACCAACCCGCTGGATACAAATTACCGAGTTGAGATGTCGGACACAGGCAGCTTTCCATTGTGGTACGGAACGGGGGCGAAAACCGCTGGTAACGCGCTGTTTGCAATGGATACCTTCGGCAATGTTGAGTTTAAGGGGAATATCAGCGGGGGAACGATTGATATAAACTCCGGCGAATTTGTGGTTGACGCAAATGGTCACGTATCCATGCACTCGTTCGGAATATACGATGATCTAGGCAATGCGATCATGACCTCGGGCTCAGGTGCAGAGTGGAATTATATCAATGGCAAGCCGACTTCGTTAATCGAGCTGAACGCAACGGATGGCGGCACGTTAAGCACGGCATCAAGCAAGGCAAGCACAGCCGTCGCAGCAACTAATGATATGGCCTCTGATGATGTTCTATCTCCGGTTGAGAAGGCTGCTGTGCGTCGTGAGTGGGAGGCAATTGCAGCTGAGAAGGGGGTCATCGATGCGCAGGCAGATGTGTACTCAATCACCACTGAAAAAACAACTTACGGCAATTCGTTTACCGCGCTTGCGGACTATCTAAATGATGGAGTGACTTTTGCCTCTGGCGTGCCTATTTGGATTAACAATGCCAGCTTGTCAGGCTCGACGACAATCGTTGCCGCCACTTTTAGAGCTAAGTTTAATGACTACTATGCGGCGAGAGTTGCTTTAATCAAAAAAGTGACTGACGTAGGTAACAACGCCAATACTACCGCTGCCGATATTGGCTACACCGGTGATTTGGATGCAGATAAAACCTCGTCTGCGCAATACACCCCCGTACAGGGTTGGAACTTAAATGGCACACTAGATGGTTGGGCAGTAAATCAGGCATCGGTAGTCTTAAACCCGTCTACTGTCACTGTAACCTCTACAGGAACAGATCCTCAGATTAGAATGACCGGTCTTAGTGTGATTGGGGCCGAGAATACACTAGTAAGGATGAGAGTAAAGCGTATTGTAGGTACTAGTTGGCAAGGTACATGCTACTACGGAACTAGCGGGCATAGGTACTCTGCCTCTTATAAGAAGACTATAACAAATATAACAGTTACAAACGAGTTTGTTGTACTAGAATGGGATATGTCAGACTTAACCACAGGGGACGCAGACTGGGTTGATAATACCATAATAGAGATTCGATTCGATCTAGCTGCTGGGGGCATAGGTGATGCTTTTGAAATTGACTGGATTGCTGTAGGTAGCCTCTCTTCGTTAGCGACTATGGGTGCTACATGGGGTTATGATGTAGGGGGGCAGCCTGCTGATACAGTGCTTTTGAATGAACATACAACCGCTGCTGACATAGGTTACACAGGTGACTTGGACGCAACTAGAAACGTATTTAAGGGTGATTGGTCTACTAGTACGGCCTATGCTATTGGTGATGTTGTCATCGATACTCTGGGTTACGGATGGAGCAGTTTAACAACACATACCTCTAGCGCCAATACTACAACAGGCAATATTGTTCCTGCTTACCCCACAGCATCTAACACAAACTGGTCATTGTATGCTGTGAAAGGTGTTGATGCTATAACCGCAATAGTTAGCAATGAAGCGCACACTTTCTCGGCAACTGCATCGGGTAATATAATAGCCTACACCGATTCAGGTACAACTATCCGCGTCTTTGAGGGGTCTAGAGAAGTTATCTATGATGCTGTAGGGACTACCGACGGTACGTGGAAAGTTTCCGTGATACCTACTAATATCACTACGGGCTCCCTTACTGACTCTGGTGACTTTCTAACCGTTGGACAGCATAGTGGTGTTGCTTCAGGTACAGATGCATCAAGTATCCTCTATAGTATTACAGGTAAGCGTTTTGATGGTTCTGACCTAAACGCAACTGCACAACAGTCTTTCTCTAAAAGCAAGGCTGGGGATACAGGCGCAGCAGGTGCAGCAGGTGCAGCAGGTAGTGCAGGGCCACAAGGGGCCATTGGGGAAACTGGTGCAGACGGAGCGACTTTATACACTTGGGTTGCCTATGCAGATAACGTCACTGGGACAACTAACTTCACTACAGGGGCACCTACTACCCAGACATATATGGGTATAGCAAATAATAAAACATCTACCACTGAGTCAACAGACCCTACTGATTACTCTTGGGGGCTTATTACAGGGAGTCAAGGTGTCAAGGGTGATCCGGGTGATGATGGGGTAACAACTTATACTTGGTTTGCTTATGCGACAAATGCAACAGGGACTACTGGGTTTACTACGGGGGCTTGGACTAATCAAACGTATATAGGTATAGCGTCTAACAAAACAACGGCAACTGAGTCTACTACTGCTGCTGACTATAGCTGGAGCCTGATTAAAGGTGATGCAGGTAGCAATGGCAGTGACGGTAGTGATGGAGCAACAGGAGCACAAGGGCCATCTGTTGTTGTTACCTCTAATATACAAACTAGCTTTAAGTCTACCGATACAACACTTGATGCCGGACAAGCTGACATTATCTTTATCGCCACCCCTAGTGGCGTAAGTTCACCTACTTACGTATGGTCCCAAGTAGGTTGTCAGACAGCACCTACCTCGTCAACATCAAATACGTACACCATTACAGCAGCACAGTTCGGTACTGCTGGGTCGGCTAAGGTACAGTGTACTGTTAATGGGGTGTATAAAGATGAAATAACGGTTGTTAGGTTAGAAACATCAACTGCTGCCGCGGGGGCAGATATAACAGCATTGAATGCAGCGTTAAATACAACTAATGTAGGTGAACTTACAGCGGCGCAAGTACAGTCATCTTCAAATACCTCTTTCTTTACAGGCTTTGAGGTGTTGGAAGTTTCTTCTTTAGTCGAGGGCGCTGGTAGTACTTTTATAGAAAACACACTTGAGAAGTTCTCCGGTAGTCAGTCGATAGAAATAACCACAACAGCTAAAGATACGGTCGCTAGTGGGACTGTGGGAGGTATTTATGGCTTCATAGATGCAAGAACAGCTCTTTATTTCGCTGGGAAAACTATCGTCGTCAGTGTGATGGCGAAGACCCTAAATGCTTGTAGCTCCTTCTCAGTAGGTTACTCTACTAACGAGGCGGGTAACTCAGGATGGCAAGAGTTTACCCCTACTGCGACTTGGCAAGAGTATCGGTTTACATTCTCTGTTGCCCTCCCACTAACTAATGGTGGTGACTACTTTGGTTTTCAGGGTGATGTTGATGGAACTATACTAATTGATAGTTTCTTTATAGCTGAGTATGCTGATGCTACAGACTATGGGCAGATAGCTATAGATACTCTGGCAGCGCAGGATGCAGCTAAGGCTTATGCCGATGCTCAAGACATAGTAGCTGCTGTTACAAGTAGTGCTTATGCTGATGGGATAGTCGATGCAGAAGAAGCAAGGGCTATTGCTGATGCAGTTGATCAGGCAGATATAGCTAGAGATGCGGCCATAGCGACTGCGGCAACTGATGCAACTAATAAGGCTAACGTAGCCGCTACTACCTCTGACTGGGTAGGTGTAGCGGATAAACCGACTGATACACAACTACTTAACGCTAATACCACGCCTAGTGACATCGGCTTTACTGGTGACTTAAATGCGACACTGGGGGCTGACTCCAGCAATCTTCAGTCAGGGGTAAGTGCTAACTTACTATTGAATGCTGGATTTAGCCAAGGGTCTACGACTAGATGGACGGCTAGTGCGGGAACAATTGTAGTAGAGCCTCTAGGGGTCAATCTAGCTAATTGGTTTCCTGAAAACGGCAACGCTCTATATGTCAAGCAAGAGGTTGTCGCTGCTGCTGTAAGTACTGGGTATCATGATATTTTCTCAACCGATATACCGGTAATAGAAGGGACTAGGTACGAATACCAAGCAAGGTTAGCAGGGCACAGGTGCGAGGTTAAAATATTTATCTATTGGCTAAATGAGGCGGGGGCTGCTATAGATAACTCAGCTTTTGCAATAGCTAACTCTGGCAGTAATGGGGGCAAGTCTCTGAATGATTTTGATTTGGTAGGGGCTTTTGATACTGCTCCGGCTGGGGCATTCTCTGCCAAGTTAGCTATAAGAAAGATAGGTACAAATGCTGACCCAATCAACAATACCTCCTACCTATTTGTTACACAACCTTACTTGGGTATTGCGGGTGCCGGACAAACTGAGCTATCTCCTTGGACAACTGGAGCTGCTGGTGGTTATCTAAGTGAGAAAGACTCTCTTGACTTGTTAGATGTAGGCTTTACTGGTGATTCTGATGCTAATAACACCACGCTAACTAGTCAGTTAAGTGACGACAGTAATCTGGGTGGTACTGCCGCTTGGAGCGGCCTAGTAAGTAGACCGACTGATACACAGCTTTTAAACGCGAACACTACAGCAATAGATGTCGGACTGGGTAATGTAACAGATGGGGCTGATGTCACTCTAACTAAGCTGGCCGGATCAGGTGTTAATATAGCAAGCACCCGCTACTCGGGTTTTGGTTCTGTCTTGCCTACAATGGTGCATTTTGGTAATGGCACTATAGCTCCCAGCACTACGGCGTTTTTTGGACAGCATTCTCTACAATTAGCCGCAACAGGTATAGATAATTATGTCTATCTAGGCGCTTCCTCTGGTGATTACAATATAAGCATAACGCCCAATAAGAAGTGGATAGTTAGCGCCTATGTTAGATGCAATCTTGTCTCAAAAGGCACACATTTATTTATAAAAACATCTGATACCAACCATACATCTAAGTCAGCAACGACCAGCGGGACTGTGAACACTTGGTCTAGGGTTTCTTGGGCAATCGACCTTTCAGCTAACCCATCAACAACCTGCCTACTAAGGCTTGATAATGAGGGGGGCAATGGCTCTATCATGCAGTTTGACGGCATCATGATAGAGCAGCAGGTAGGTAGCTTAACAACCCCATCTGCTTACAGCATACCTTCAGGTACAGACTTTATACAAATATCCGCCGATACATTAGTTGCTGAAAATGCAGCTAAAGCACATGCGGAAGCTCAGGATGCTCTAGCTGCTATTGTAGCAAATGCTTATTCTGATGGGGTTGTTTCCACTGAAGAAGCAAGGGCTATTGCCGATGCAACAAGCAAAGCAACCGCTGCGGAACTTGCGGCAATCACTGCGGCAGCCGTAGATGCAACTACCAAGTCTAATGCGGCGGCAACTACATCTGCTTGGGCTGGCATTGCCAATCGACCTTCGGATCAGCAATTATTAAACACTAACACTACTCCAGCAGATATAGGGTACACGGGTGATTTAGCTGCTACCGCTGGTGCAGACTTTGATGCAGATGTAACAAATATCCCCTATGCAACTATCTATAATAATGATGATGCGGCGGCTCTTGGGTTCAACCCTACCTTTAGCGATTGGACAGGAACACTGCCTGAAGGCTGGTCTACATGGGGAAGCAACTTAACCAAAGAGACCTCAAATGTTAGGGTGGGCAAGTTCGCGGCTAAGGGAATTGGCGCTGGGCTAGCAAGTGGTCCTGGTATGACTAGGATCGCGTCATTTGCCTCATCTCCATTGGGCCCTGGTACGTTTTTCGCTGGAACTGTGGATATGTATCTATCAGCAAGAACGTCTGGATTGCCGGGCTTGCTAGTTCGTGTATATACAAATGCAGCACTTACGACTTATAAGGACACAAGAGTTCAACCCAGCACGATGGCTGGTGTTTGGCAGAGACTTCCATGGACTGCGAGAGGGTTAGCTGGAACGCCTATCTATGGCATTAGAATTTATCTGATGGCTAGTTGGTCTGGGTTCTCTTCGGGTGTATTCACGGGCACTGTTTTATTTGATAATCTGCGCTTTTCACTTTTTGATAGCAGTACGGATAACACAGCAATCACCGTCAATTCAGATGGCACGCTTAGTGGTGCGGGTGCGGGTGGCGTGACGCTTAGCGGAATTGGGTTTAGTGGCGACTCAAATGCGACAGCGGGGGCAGCTTGGAACTTGAACTTAGTAGGCAAGCCCACGGACACGCAGCTTTTAAATGAAAATACAACTGCTAATGATGTAGGGCTTGGTAACGTCAATAACACCTCTGACGCCACCGTGCTATCTTCTGCCGCTTCGGATGCCACTAGCAAAGCAAATGCGGCTGCGCTAACGGCAAACTGGGCCAGTGTTACTTCAAGACCAACTAACTTACTGGGGCTTGATAGTACCGCCAATGCCAAGCTAGTTAGCATAGCAACCGGCGCAACTGTTGGTGCTACTTTCGGTACTGATATTAACGGGCAAATTACTTCTGGCAATATTAGTACTTATATAGCTAGTGCGGCTATAGGGAGCGCACAAATAGGTACTGCCGCTATAGGAACTGCACAAATAGGCACTGCTGCTGTGACTAACGCTAAGATAGGTGATTTGGCTGTAGATACATTGCAAATAGCTGGGAATGCTGTGACCGTTCCTGTAGGGGCTTATACTGCTGCGGGTATTAATGTAAGTGACGCGGCTTGGGTTACTGTGCAAAGCGTCGCTATTTACTCCATCGGGAGTATTCCGGTTAGTGTATTTTGTGCCTTTGGCGGTGCTTCTGATCTGGCTATAGATTGTAGGATGCTTAGAGGAGGTGCAGTAATAGCAAGCGGCTCTTACGGTAGTATGTTGAACATAATAGATACGCCAACAATAGGAACGCATACGTACAGTTTACAAGGGAAGATGCGTACAAACTTCAACGCTACCTCCATAACTAATAGATCTATCATCGCAATAGGACTGAAAAAATGACAGATACAAGCACATGGGTAATCTACACAAGTGCAGGTCAGATACTTCGGGCAGTTACTTGCCCCGAAGCATTGGCTCTCCTTCAGATAACTGATGGCGAGCATCTGCTTGAGGGTGAGTGCGATGACATACTTCAGTATGTTGATGTAACTAATCTAGCTATTATTGATAAACCCTCTCTACCTATAACCCACGTAACGGAGGCTTCGGCCTCTGGCATTATTCCCGTTGTAGTTTCGGGAATCCCTATCGGAGCTACAATAACACTAGGTGAGCTATCTGCGGTAACAACAGACGCTAGCGACCTAGAACTCCTTTTCGACATAGTAGGGACTTATAAACTAACAGCAACTCTGTTCCCTTACCTACCTTACGAGGCTGAAATCAATGCAACTTAGAATCACCAAGCCCCTAGAAGAGCGTCGCGTAGACCAGTACGACAAGCTGAAAGGGGAATTGTATATTTTCATAACACAGACGGCGGATTTTCCGGAGTGGAAGCAAGTAAACTATTCAGATAGTTATTCCATGCTGATCTTAAAGGCGCTTACAACCCCACTTACTTCTGAAGATGCTGCTCAGAAACTACATATAGAGGCTGTAAGAGCTTGGAAGGGCAGATTGATTGCCGAGCGTGACAGGGTTAGGTTTGAAATATCTGCCGCATCGGACCAGCCGGGGGTGATGTTGGCATACGATAGTTTTCTATATGAATCGATTCCGTTGCCTGCTTGATTGGGGTGAATAAATAAATATCCTTAAGACACTATAAAGATATTAAATAGATTCTTTATAGTGCCTATGTGGTGTCTATGTGATACCTATCAAGACTCTTTGTTTCTTACGATAAATTCAGCTAAGGCAAGGTGTAAAATGCTTTGTATGCCTACCCCTTTTTTGTTTTTTAAATCAAGGAGAGCGGTGTACTCATCTTCAGACGCTCTGAATGTCATCGGCTTTAATTTCTTTTTAATCGGAGTGCTATCTTTTCCGTCAACGCCGCTGACAAATTTATCTAGCGCTTTTTCATCCAAAATTTTCTCGGGTGCTTTTGCTTTTTGGCTGGGTTTTTTAATGGGCATCTAGCACCTCGTTTAATAAATCGGTTATTTCTTGTTTCGCTTTTCTGACTGAATCGCTGTTGATAGCAGACTCAACCACGCCGATTCCATCTGCGCCGCAATCGCGAAAAATCTTACGGTCTCTAATGACCGTGTTTAATAGCTGAATGTCGGGTAGTTCTGCGATGTATTCCTTTGCTAAGGCGGTTTCGTTAATCACTGGATTAGTCGGGGCCATTGATAAAACGCAATAAACCGTTAGCTCAGGATTGATGATTTTAGATTGCCCAATAATGTCCTGCATTGCAGGCAATGTGTTTAGGTCAAATTGAGAAGGTCGAACGGGGATTACTAAAATATCAGCCACAGCCATTGCAGAGCGTAATTCATCTGAATCTTTCCCCGCAGGATCAACCAGCACGTAATCATAACGCTTAGCCAAATCTTTTAATGCCTGGTGTATTTTTCCGCGCTTTTGCACACAGTTAATCTCGGGCTTGTCTTGTAGTTCTCTGCGCTCAGCCTCCCATTCGCTCGATGTCACCTGTACGTCTGCATCAACAATCATCACGTCTTTGCCTTTTTTGGCTAACAAAGCCGCTAAATTAACCGTAATGGTTGATTTACCGCTCCCGCCTTTTCGTCCGCCGATTAAAATAATCATGTGTTTCCTTTTGGTATTTGTTAGATTCTATTTGGTATCTATTAAGTATCTTTTAGAGGTCTATTTGATGGTATATTGCACTGATGAAGTGATCTTACATCTTGCGGTTATATTCTCTTTTTTCGTCTCTGGCTTTATCTATTTCTTCATCAATTTTATCTTGCCACTTTTTTAAAGCGTCTTTCACTTTCAATAATGTTCCCAGATCGAACCCGTCATTTGCGAATGCTTCAATTTGTTCATCGTATTTGCATTCGAGATCTGTTCCGCAAAGCATCAGCGTAAATCCATTTGCTGAGGGAGCCATACGTATTGACGCGTGTTTTAATTGTTCGTCAATTAGTTTTTCTGCCGCCTCAAAAACTTTGTCTTCATCACGAAGCGCGCTTTCAATTCCCTGTTTTAGCTGTTCTGCTAATATTTCTTCTATTTCACCCATTCTTTTTATCTGCATAGCTTTATCTCGCTTGATTCATATAACTTATTTACAAGTACCATAAAGATATTATTTAGTGGCTTTATGGTATCTTTTAAATATCGATCTGGTATCTATTAGATACCACTTTTAGATTGATTGCAATAAGTCGTTAAGGTGACTGCTGGTTTATCGATTGTAAATAACCGCTTTCGCCTTGCACTCTGTGCCGATTATTTTCCCTGCAAGCGCTTAAAACTGAGGTACATAAAGCGATTTAAAAAGCAAGCAAGCAGGTAGAGTGCTAAGGCGCTGATGTATAAGTAAGGGTTAAATTTAACATATTGATGATTATGCGAACCTTAAAAATAATAATGTTTTTCTATTCTGCTTTTTTTACGGTTCGCTTTAATCTGGCTTCAACATCTGCATAGCTTTCGCCAGGTCTTGCGGCCTCTTCGATTTCTAACTTACTTATTTTAATTGTTTTATTTGTTTCATTTACTCCACTTATAGAATATTTAAATGTTAAATGCGTTATTTCCTTGCCTGTTTTTTCTTGGCTTACACTGGCCTTAATGTTGCTATATTTATTAATTTCAGCGAGTGATGGATTTATAACGTACTTTTTAAAATCCGATATACGCGGGTATTTGTCGTCCAATTGTAAAATATGCCTCAATTCATCGACTGACAGCGTTAAGCTATTTTTAATTTGCCATTGTACAAAAATCTCATAAAACCGCAGGCTATAAACGCACTTAAAGTTCGCCACATCTTTTAGTCTGTAACTTGTAAATCGTTCTTTAAGCTCGGTAATAAGCGCAAGAATAGGGGGAGAGAAACAGATAACAGCGGTACTTTTATTTTTGAAGAACGCCTTCTGGTACAGCCACCGCAATTCACTATCACTCTCTAAAATTATAGTTCTTGAATATAAGCTATCAACGGCGGCTCTAAGGTCCCTGTAAGCATTCTCACGCGATACGCCTGTTTCCTTATGCAATTCTGTGGCTGATAGCTCAAATTCCCCGCCATGCGCCTTTCTACTATCAATTTTAGCAATACAAAGCAAAATAACGCGCTGTTCTGCTACAGATAACGAATATCTAGCGCGTATTAACGTATTGTCTTTAGCGATGATTAATTTACTATTCACAAGCACTCCTTTTTATAGGTGGAATAATGCACCACAGCTTTCGTTCTGCAGTTTCATTTACTCTACTTAACCGTTTCATTTACTCCACTTGTAGTTTCATTTACTACACTTGTAGTTTCATTTACTCCACTTATGGGCTTTTATGTTGCTGATTTAGCTAAGTTTTTCAGGCTCTAAAACAAGATTAAAACAAGATTAAAAAGAAAAGGAGCGGATTTTAAGTTTTTTTACAAAAAATAGCGTAATTAGATGTGCAGATTAAAAAAACAAAGCCGCTAGAGGTCTTTATTTTAATGACTTATAGCGATTCGTTATTTTTAGCTAATCTTCTTTAATCTTTTAATAGATTTTTTGTGGATAACTTTCTGATTCCCGATTTACCGGCTAATATCCAATAGCAGGGCAAATGTGCCGGTTAATAAGTAGTTATTCGGCTTCACTTTTTCCTATATTAATAAGTTTTTTCATGAGCGTCATGTGTTGCTTATGTCTTTCTTTTATTACTAGATCATCCTCTTTTCTTTGGGCTTTTTCTTCGCCGATTGTCTCTCTCGTTTTGAATCCAGCCTCTATTAGATCCTCCTCATAAATCACCATAAAACTTGCCCGTAAATATATGCCGCCATCAATCATGTTTATTTCTGAAGAAAATACTTCTGCGCAATCAAGATCCTTTAGGAGAAGGGAGTCTCCTTTTTTAATCTCTCTTTCAAAATCAAAAATTTTTGTGTATTCTTTGTTATTTTCGTCGTGAATTGATATTTCATGTCTCATAGTATTCTGTCCTTTCAATGCCTTAAAACTACTCGCTCCACCAGATTTTACTAGCTACGACTTGTTTTTTAGGCTTTAAGTTATCGTTAAAATTTTACTGCTTTTTATCGCTTGTTTTTGTTTTCGTAAAACAGGTGAGCTTTGTTCGTTATAAATCAAGATAGCGACTAATCAAAGGAAAGGTAATTTTCATAGTCACTCCTATTTATTATCAAATCAATATTTGCAGGGCGTCTAAATTTCCATTTTTTAGGTGCAATCTTTCGATGAAAGCTCATTATTTTAAAATACCTACCGCCTTTTACAGTTTTTCTATATATGTTTTTATGTTCAATTACTAAACTCATAAATCGCCTTGTAAAAATTTATAACACAGCGTTGGAGAATGAAAACCAACAGTCTGCGTGTTTAAATTAATTTGTGTACGTTCTTAACTCATGCACACAAAAGTAGCTTTTCTTGTGCATGTTGGTTTCATCTCAACTCTACCGTTATTCGGCACTAATTACGCACGCACCAAGAGCTTCTAATCTACGTATTCTTCCGAAGCCAGTATCTTCACAGTTATTAATAGCTGCAATGCATAAATTCCTTTGTTCTAGCTTTGCTTCTTTCCACGCCCAGCGTATTAATTCTTTAACATCATCTAAAGATAACTCATCATTAACTTTTTTAATTAATTCATCTTCATTCATAATCATGTCCTTTCAATGCCTTAAAACTACCCGCTCCAGTCGATAAACCAAAGCGCGGTGTACTTAAATATCTTCTTCTAATCTCCAGAACCTGCGCCAATCATAAGCACCTCCTATAATTTTTGGTTTACACTGAGCTATGTTCGTTATATTCCATCCTTGGAATACGAGGGTTTAAATCATCCAGCACCGACATCAATCCAGTCATCAGCAAGCATATCAGTTTGAGATGGCAACCAAGGAACAAGGCTTTTTGGAGCATCGTCATTGTCAGTTTGCAAGCCAGTTGTATTAATAAAAGTGTAAGGGCTGGTCATTTTGCTGTTTTCATCAGGAAATTGAATGGCAATAAAAATGCCTTTACCATTCCATCCATTTCTAGCAACATTTCTACCAGCTTTCATTTCATGTATCGCTTGTCCAAAATTCATAATTTTTCCTATAATCAAATATAACAAATTGCTCCAGTTGACCGCTGGAAGCGTGGTTTTATCAAAGGTCAAATATTTTCAAAGCTCAGTTGTTTTGTCGGGGTTCTTCTCATTCCCTCTAGCGTCAACTGAGCAAGACGTTAGAAGGTCTTACTTATCGAATGTTGTCTCCGCACTTTCAAATACAAACCTAGCATTCATTGACCTTGCCGCGCTTGCTTGTTCTTCCCAGTATGCTATTGCAGAAGTAATGTCCTCCTTTTTCTTTGTTAACTCCTGAACTTTGTTATCACAGAATCTCATCTCCGCACCCAGTTTTTCACCAAAATCTTTTTTATCCACAAGCCACCTCGTTGTTTACCTACTAACATATCGTTCGAGCCGATTCACTAATGCAACTCGGTTTTTGTCAGAAGGTTTATTGTTAAAATTCGTTAGTTAATTATCTTCAGTTAATCAAGCCGTTCTCAGCTCAACTCCTTCGTTAGAAGGTTGGAGTATGGAATAACGCAAGAATGGCAACAAACCAAGCACCGGCGCATAAGTAATTTTTAGTTAAAAATATATTGATTAATACATTAAGCACTAAAGCAATTAGCCACAGTTTTTCAATCATAATATTCACCTCGTTGTTTACCTACTAACATAGCGTTCGAGCCGATTCACTATTGCGTCTCGTTTTTTGTCAGAAGGTTTATTGTTAAAATTCGTTAGTTAAATCACATATTCTAATCAAGCCGTTCTCAGCTCAACTACTTCGTTGGAAGGCTAAGTTTTCGCATTATTAAAAATAGCATAACTACCTACTAAGCACCCGATGGCCAAAAACCAGTATGGCGCATAATTAACTAGCAGCTGCCCCTCGGTTAAATCAATACCAATTATTCGCAAAGCAATAATTAATGAAATACCTATTACCGCAAGTAAATAAGATATTATTTTAAGGGTCTTTGTTATGTTCATAATCTGTTCCTCTCAATGCCTACCAACATACCAGTCAACCAGATTTTGCTAAGCTGTCATGTTTTTTAGGCTTTAGTTATCGTTAAAATTAGTTGTTTAAATAGCTCCCAGTTTCATTTCGCAAAACAGATTACTTACTTTGTTATAAGGCTTTGCTTTTATACTCTTGCGAATAAAACTCATCGGCACACGCTGGAACAACTCCAGCCGGTCTACCGATTGCCTCGTTTAATGCAATAAGAATCTTATTTAATTCACACTGTAATGCCGCATTTTTCTGGACTCTACCGCCAATATATTTTTGTTCATTTAATTTTCTAACTATATTTAAAGATATTTCGTCTATTAACATAATATTTCCTCATTGTTTGCCTAATAACATACCGCTCAAAAAGACCTGCTGAGCTACGACATTTTTAACCATCTTGTTGACATCAACGACATGGTATTTAATTAATGTTCCGCACTCGCGCAGGCTGTTTAGCTATGTTCGTTATAAATCAGGATCATTACATTCTGGGCATGTACCATTAATAACCTCACCAGTCCCCCATAATTCACATTTCGGGCAAACTTTAGGGGTTCTAACAACATGCGGCTGGTCTGATATAGACTCTGACATTAAGTAATCACAATTTTTTAATAACTTTACTTTTAATCCTATCCATTCTGTATCAAACCAATCTCTGATTGTTGGATATGCAAGCTTCTTGGCTTCTTTTACATCGTTAGCAAAAATAAGAACCGCTCCCTCGCAAGCTTCTTGATATGAATCAAATCCCATATACATTTTTAGCATAATCATTCCCTCATTAATTAAATCTTACATTATTTATAACTACACGCTCAACCCGACCGGAAAAAGCACCGGCGGGTTAGCTCTTGCTCGTTATATGGCTGGTAAATACTTTGTTATGTTCTTATTGCATTTTTCACAATATTTAACTTTTCCGCCTGAAACATGGCGGCTTTCCCCAGCGCACGTATCACTTTTATCAAATTCATGATGCTGTATGAATCTGACTACTTGCTTAGTATAGTATCCCGCATCGCTGTTGCAAAATGGACAGTTCATTATCATAATCCTATCCTTTCAATGCCTTAAAACTACTCGCTCCAGCCGATAAACCAAAGTGCTGTAAATTTAATTATGCGCCGCGTTTAAATCATCACAAATATCATGCAATAACTGTTGAATATCATCGACCATAATTTCACCGATTTTTTTAAGCGCTGCAATTTTAAGGTCGAAATCGATTATTTCAACCCCTTTTAGCTTGCTTTTGATTTCTTCGATGTGAATGTTGACATGTTCAATTGTTATTTTCTGCTGAGTTTCTTCGCTGATTAGCTTATAAGCAATTGTGCCGTCTTTATGGGTAGTTTCAACTTGTTCGAGATTGATTAAGTGTTGCACTGCTGCGCTGATTTCTTGCGCGTCGTAATCACTGAAAGCAGTATTGAGTTCGGGCAGGGTGGTCGCTTCGCTGGTTGATAGATAGCTAATCATTTCAGCTTTTAATTCTTCTTCGATCATGAGTTTATCCCTCTTGTGGGTTGGTTGAATTGGGCGAGTATTCGGTAAAATAGCAGGGCTTTCTGCATCAATCTGCTAGTGTTCGATTCCGGTGTTTGTTGTTGTGCGAGTTTGATTGCATCTCTGTTAGCTGCTGGGGTGATTTGATAATCTTTAAAATCGCCGCTAAAATCAGGCAGGGAGTAGTAAACAATGCGCATTATTTTTTCTTTTTTAAGCCCCAATCTGTTTGCAATGACATTGGTGGCGACGGCGGTTCTATCTAATGTTGTTTTATCGATGCTATCGAATAACGCGGTGGCTATTTCAAGATTTGTTAAGACCGGCTTGTGGTCGGTGAATAAGTTAGTAACGAGCTTTTTTGTGAGTAGCCCCGGCTTTCCTGTGCGAATAGTGTCAAATTTCATCCATATTTTTTGCTGGCGTTTGCCCATTTCCCAGCGCAACATTTTTTTATCTTCGAGGTGTTCTAAAAGTTGGCGGGTTTTGCGTTCGTTATGTTGTGATTGTATTGTATATAGTTTTTGACTGATGCTGCGTACAGTGTCGGTTTTGCCATCGCCGAGTAAGTTTAGGATGGTTGGGGTGTGGCGGATTAGCTCTAAGGGGAAACTGCTGGCTGCGATCATGGGTTTACTCCGTCGTTGCGTTGTTGTGGTTTATTTGGATTAACTCTAAATACCGTAAGCCATTAAAATTTCATCAATCTTATTAAATAATTCCATCGCGTTGCCATTGTTTTCGATTTGGTGGTCGGTTTTACTGACGCCTCTTTCTGATGCGTGGCTGCTGTTTATTGATGATTCGCGGGTGATGTTAATGACGATGCCAGCTTTGCTTTTTACCCAGTCTGCTTCGTTATCAAATCTAACATCGCTAATAATTAAATGACGATGCTGATTTGTTACGATTTCAGCGCGTTTTGTCCAAAAATCAGCGCCAAAGTTCATGCGCATACATTCGGAGCCTAGTTTTTGCAACATTTCTCTGACTGAAATACCCCATTGCGGTACGATTTGTTCACGATCATAGCCACCTGTGCCGTAGGCCATTTGCGGGGCGATGCCGAAAAGCTGACAGGCGGCGGCTTTGAGTGGATCGGCAAAAGCATAAGTGGGGATTTCGTATTTTGCGGAAATGTAATCAGCAGCGGTGGTTTTGCCTGCGCGGGCTTTTCCTGCGAGTCCGATAATCATTAGCGGCCTTCCATGACGTATTCGCCAAAGGTTTTGTAAATTCGAGGGATATAATCAAGGGTTTCTTGTGCATTATTACCTGTAACGCTATTCAAGTGCTGCATAATGCTGAAGTAGTCATTAACCCCGCCTGCATACCGCTGTGCGTCTAAGATATTACCGAAACCCGCGTTATAGCTGGCTAATGCCAAGAAATAACGGTCGGTTTCTTCGCGTTTCGCGGTCCATTGTTTGAGCAATGTGCTCATGTAATAAGCGGCAGCAATGATTGCAGCGGGCGCATCGTAAGGGGTTGTGTCATGGTGAAAATTTAGCTTGCCCGCGACTTCTTCCCATGTTTTGGGCATAAATTGAGCGATTCCCATTGCGCCCGCCGGTGATTTTGCTTTTGGGTCTAGGTTTGATTCGGCTTGCAGCTGCGCTTTTAGTAAGCGCCAGTCGATGCCAGGTAAAAACTGGGCGGCGGCTTTTTTGATTGCTTTGTCGTACTTATTAATCATTTTATTTTCCTTGTTGCTGATTGGGTTAATAATAATTGCAGCGTAACGTGCTGCGTCCGGTTACTCATCGGGGTAAATAACAAGGTCTGGTTCCGAATGCTGTCGATTAATGCAGCGGTATCGGGTATTTCTATCCAGTGCGAGATGAAGCCTTTTAATACTGCGTGTGATTCTTGCGCGATCCATTCACCTTCAAGCCTGAATCCTAAATGAAGATCACCGGCGATGCTTTCGCCAAAGGGTTCTAAAAATACAACTAGCTCTTCATCGTCCGGCATTCTGTCGTCGGTGCTTATCCAGTTTTCTTGTGAATTGCTCATGCTAAAACAGGCAGGCCCATGCCAAAGCGATAGCCAGTTTCAACAGCGGTTGCGCCTGTTTTGCCTTGAATGACTAAATCTCGGGCATGGTGAGCGGCGTTATCTTGGCCTTGTCGTGTGCCTTGCATGGTTTTGACGAGTGACGCGGCTTGAATGGATGCGATTTGCGCGCGGTTTTTGATGATTTGGGTTAGCATTTTTGTTTCCTTTGTTTGGGTTGTTTTTTTTGTTGGGTAAATAATACGCTTACGTATTAAATAATTCAATACTATTACGTATTATTTTTTAAAAAGGCATAAAAAAACCGCAATTAAGCGGCTTTTATTCTTTATATAGGCTTGAAAGTGTTAATTTTTTTTGTGTGCTAGGGCGTTTGATGCGGATTTTAGGCAGAAAAATACCCGCATGGGGCGGGCATTTGGTTATTTATTTTATGGGTGGGTTATATTTCGGTACTTTGTCGATGTACGACTTCGCCAATCATGATGCAAATATCACTTGCGCAGTTTTTATCTGAATATCGCGTTTTATCTGGGTTGTCTGAGCGTAAGTACCAGTTCCCATTGTCTCGATAGAGTCGTTTTATAACCAGTTCGCCTTCATAGTTGACAGCGAATACTTTTCCGTCAATGGGGTCGTTTGATTCTGTGTTAATAACCACGCTATCACCTGAATATAGCCGAGGTTCCATTGAATCTCCAGTGATCTCGCAGGCAATCAGTTTGCTTGCTTTAAAGCCTTTTGACGACAGCCAATCATGGCGAAAGAAGATGGGTTGCATGGCTTCCTCATGATAATCAACTTCAAAGCCATTAACGCCTGCCGATAATTTAATATTTGCATAGTGTACGGGGGTAAATTCGCTGCTCGGTGGTTGCGCCTCTTCGTAATAGCCTGATTGCACGTCATTTACTGCGTAATGATGTTGCTCTGCAAATCCTCTTAGCTTTTCTTCTGTAACGCCTAGTCCTGTAGCTAATTTAACTATCGTAGTTGTTCTTGGGTCACCATGTTTTCCGCTAAGAAACCGGTGTATTGTCGGCTGCGGCACGCCTGACGCATTTGATAAGTCGTATGCGTTCCAGCCTTTAAGGTCCATTTCGTGCTGTAAGTTCGTTCGTAAATCGCTCATGGCGTAATCATACGACAACGTATTTTGTTTATATAGTACCATTTCGTATTGACCGAGATACGATAACGTATTATTATTATTCATTATGAATATCCAATTTGTTTTATCTGAGTTAAATAAAAAAATGCCTGATTGGAAAATTGGGGAAGAAATTAACGCACCACAAGCTACGGTTTCTAGGTTACGAAACGGTAAGCATAAAGAGCCATCAACCTATAAGCGGTACGAGGCAATAAAAAATTTAGCTATAAAGCACGGTATTGATGTTAATGCCGCTTAACCAAACAACAAATGCACTTATTGCGATCCTTGAGCCTTCGGGCAACTTGACCGCTCGATAGCTTCGGGCGGTATTTTTTTAGGATTAACTCGGTGCTGTTTTAAGAAACTTTGAGGTAATTGTAATGAGTTCAATCATTAATGAAATCGGGAATAACCCCGAAAAAGGGGTAATTGCTAAATTTGAGCAAGGGGCGTTCGGTTTATCTAAGGCTGAAGCGCGTGCGTTTGAAATGATGGCGGCGGGGTTTAATCGTCCGACGACAGCGGCTTTGTTTTCGCGTCAATTAAAAACCATTGATTCGCACATGGATGCGGTTTATTCAAAACTGGGGGTTCATAGCGTGGCGGAAGCGATTGCGCTGGCCTGCTCTGAGGGGGCGTTGACGTTTGAAGCGGTAGCTCGTAGCGTGCGTAATTTGCTGTTGGTGGGTTTTATGGTTTCAACGGGGGCGCAGTTGTTTGCTGATGAGCCGATTCAAATGCGTCGTTTACGTTTACCGCAGGCTTCGTCTGTTCGTGTTAATCAAAGGGGTTTTGTTGCATGAAGGTTTTAGAGTCTTTGTTTTGGATGGTGGTTGGTTATCTTGCGTTTGCGGTTTTGATGGCGTGCGGGTTGCTGGTTGATTTTTTTAGGTGGACGCGGGGTTATTTTGAGTCTCATTGGGTGTCGTGTTGTCTTTGTGGTTCCAGTGAGTTGGCGGAAGCTAGCCAGGATGGTGTATTTGTTTGTGTTGAGTGTAATCGTAAGGGGTTGGGTTGATGGCTAGTAAAACAGCATTTGAGTTAAGACATAAAATTTACGGCTTGCTGAGTACGCAGCGTCTTTTTCGTAGGTCTGCTCGCCAAGCGGCGGAAAGTTTTCAAGTTAAGGATTTAGAGCTTGATGAGGCTATCAGGGTTTTTGAGAAAGAAATGCGGGATGCTCAGTTTGTTGAATATTGCAATACATCATGTTGGAAATATAAATGTTAAATAAAGTAACTTTGATTGGCAATTTAGGGGGCGATCCTGATGTTCGCCATATGCCGAATGGTAATGCGGTGACGACAGTGAGTATTGCAACGACGATGCGCTGGAAAGATAGGGATACAAAGGAAAGGAAGGAAGCGACGGAATGGCATCGTGTGGTGTTTTTTAATCGTCTGGCTGAGGTGGTGGCTGAGTATTTGCGTAAGGGTAGCAAGATTCATGTTGAAGGGCGTTTGCGTACTCAGAAATGGGAAAAAGACGGTATTGAGCGTTATACGACTGAGATTATCGCAACTGACATGATTATGCTTGATTCTAAGTCGGAGGGGTTGGGTTCGTCTGCGTCTTCTGGTTCATCTGGTTCCAAGGGTGGGGCGGGGCAAGCGTCTGCACAAACACCGGCGGATCAATATGACGATGTGCCGTTCTAGAGGATGGCTAATAACGTTAGGTGTTCGGATTGTAGTTATTTCATGCGCGATAAGGTGGGGTTTGGTAGTGGTATTGGTAATTGCGCTAAGTATGACGCGTATTTGCTGACGTCACCGAGTCGCGAGGCGTTGGATCAGGCAAGGAAGGCACTGGGTGGTAAGGCGCTTTATCCTGATGTTGAGCGGCGTTGCAGTAAGTTTGATGTGAAAGTTAAGGGTGCGAGTCATGGGAATTAAGAAGGATGGGTTTGCGTGTCGTAATGAACATTGCCCAGCTACGTTGAAGTCAACGTGTAATCGCTTTGGTGCGGTCGGCACGGTGCGGCATTTTGTGCCGGTGCGTAATGATCCGAAGTTTCAGGGATTGAGTTGTGATGGGTTTGATAAGAGGGTGGGTCGGTGAATTATAATTTTGACGTTGATGTTGCTAAGGCGTTTGGCGTTGATGAGGCAATCGTTATTAATAACTTCCAGTTTTGGATTTTAAAAAATCGTGCTTGTAATAATAATTTGAATGAGGGTCGTACTTGGACGTTCAACACAATTAAGTCGCTTAGTGTTATTTTTCCTTTTTGGACGGCAAAGCAGATTAGAAGGGTGATTGATTCGTTAATTAAGCATGATGTTTTGATCGTTGGGAACTTCAATAAAGTGGCTTATGACAGGACAACTTGGTATGCGTTTGATGATGAGTCGAAATGGCTAGAGCCGCTGATAAAGACCATTTCACCAAATAGGCAAATGGAATCGCCCAAACGGGAAAATGGAATTGCCCAAAAGGGCGAACCTATACCAGATAATAAAACACAGATAGTAAACACAGATAAGAAAGAGAGAAAGAAAGCCTCTCTCTCTGTGCCTGATTTTATTAATCATGAATCTTGGGTTGAGTTTGAGGAGCATCGCAAGGATATGAAAAAGCCATTAACAGATTTGGCTAGAAAGAAATCTTTTAATTTATTAAAGGCGCTGTCTATCGATCAGCAGCGTGAGGTGATTGATTATTCAATTACGGGGCGTTATCAGGGTTTATTTGTGGATCGAGTTTTACAGGGGAAGGGTGGACATCATGCAGGCAATATCGGATTTAGTAAGCAAGAATCAGCAAGCGAGAGAAACGCAAGAATCTCAAGAGAAACCACCGCTCAATTCGAGCAAACAATTGCCGATGGTGTGGCAACAGGCTTTGTTTGAGCGGTTTAAGGCTGCTTATCGCAATAAGTTTATGTCTAAGTTTGCTTCGGCTAAGGAGTACAACGAAACAATGCTGGAGTGGGGTGTTGCGTTATCTGATCTAACGAATGAGCAGTTGGGGAGAGGTATTGATCTGAGCATTAAAACATTGGCATGGCCGCCTGAGATTGCTGAATTTATTGCTTTGGCTAAGGAGTCTGGAAAAGGTTGGCAACATGCGGGGCAAGCGTACAAGTTGCATCAGCGTGCATTGCCTAAGCCGGTTAATCGCGTTGTTGGTCGTGCGGCACTGGCTGGATTGCGGGGTGTGAGGTGAGTAAAAAAAGTAAGTTTTCATTAGGGGATCGTTTGCTAGCTAAGTTTGCATCAATGCCAAAATCAACGGCGATGGAGGTCGGGGTTGATGGTTTGGGCTTAGGTGTTGCGCAAATATCATCTGCACAAAAGCGTGCTGGCGATTTAGCCAAGAAAGGGTATTTGACGCAAACTGATAAGCGAGAGTGCGGTCAGACAGGAAAGTTGGTGATGGAGTTTAAGATTACTTCGCACGGCATTAATTATTTGGATTCGATTGAGATTACTTACTCGCTGCGGGGCGGCGTAGCTAAGCTTAGCAGTGAGGTTAAACCAGTGGCTGTTGTGCCTGATAATCCGTTTCCTGCACCTATTCCTGAGATTGATAAGTCAGCTCAGCTTGCTAGGCTTGCGGGTTTGAAAGCGAGCCTTAGCCAGTAATTTAAACTTTTCCGAGTTATATTTATGTCAGCAGCATTAGCAGTTTTAACACCGAGTACGATGAATTATGATGCAGTGGGCCGTGGGGGTTCGCCTGAGTTAACGCGGGCTGAAATGTCGGGAATGTTGACGGGATTGAGTCCTGTGGCGATGAATTATGCGTTGGCTAAGTATTGTGATGATGCGGATGCGTTTAGGATGCTTCAGATTCAGTGTATTCAGGTGGCGGTGGGTTATGCGGTGAAGGGTGATTGGAAGGTGAATAAGGGTAAGCCGTGTATTATTTCGCTGGGTGTGTTGTCGGCGATTGAGTCGGTTAATCCGTTGTTATGTTTTGCGTGTAATAGTGTGGGTATGGCGGGTGAGAAGGTGTGTTCATGTGCTAAGCGTAGGAAGGGTATTTCTCATGCTGACCGTTATCGATATGTGGATTTGTGTCAGAACTCGTGGGTTAATCTGTGGCGTGATCGTTATGAGATGTTGTTTGGTTATTGTGAGTCGTTGGATAGCCAGGTGCGCTTTGCGCTGGATGTGAATCGTAAGGACGGTAGGGTGATTTCGTAGGGTGTGTGAAGGGGCTTAGTTGCCCCTTGTTGGTTGTGTTAGCACGTTCCGTCGGCTTGGTAGCAGCTTACTTTGTTGGTTGTTTTGTTTTTGCTGTAAATAGCGAATATGCCTTTTATCGAGCTTAGGTTGATTGAGTTTTGTAGTGATTTTTTTGCTTGGTCGGCATTGTCTTTGTTGTTGAAGAACCAGATAAGGCATGATGATTCTGGTTTGCAGGTGTTAAAGCCGAAGATCATGGCATTTTTGTAGCTTGGAGTGCCCTCGGTTAGTAATGCTATTTTTGTTTTTGCTCGTTCGTAGTGAATTTCAATGGGTAATTCTTCTAAGTATTTTTTTACGTTTATTTGTGTTTCTTTTGGTAGGACTATTTCTTTTTTGTCGGGTTTTGAGCCAATGAAAGCGGCAATCCCAATGCAGGTAATGATGGCTATGAGGAAGTAGGGTGGGTTGGTTTTTTGTTTTTTCTGTGGGGCTAGCTTTTCTGTTTGGTTATTGGTTGAGCTATAAGCCCAAATAAAGCAAACAATCCAGATTATGCCTGTCCAGCCTAAGAATAGGTTGAGTGAGACTATTCCTGTGATGGCTGGGTGGTTTCTTCCGCTGGCGATAATTGATGGCAGGAAGTAAATAAAGCCGCATAGGATGAGTAGGGATATTCCCGTTATTGTATCGGTGTTTAGGTAGCTGTTCATTTTTCAGGTATTTTTATGATAAATCACAAAGTATAGCCTGTTTTTTTAAAAACGGTTTGCTTCCTATTTTTTATAGGTTTTCTGTGACTTCTTTGCGTTGCCTGTCTATTTCTTTTTGCTCATGGTCGATTTTATCTATTACCAGGCATTCAAGCATGAATTGGAAGTAGTAGGGCGCTTGGCTTTTTGAGGATAGGTGGGTTTTTACGGTGGATATGCCTATGCCCATTGCTTGCGCTAATTCCTTGTTAGTCATTTCTGTTTTTTGTTTTAAATCCCATAAGTACGTGTAGTCTTTTTTGAGATTATCGCTATTGGGTTTCATGTTTTCCTCTTTTTTTAAAAACGGTTTGCTTCCCATTTTCTATATGTTTTATGGGAGGTTGTGCTGTCTCCCTGTATTTAAAAGGCTGTATATGGTTCTTATTACTCTTATATAGTCTTTTAATGAGCCTTTATTTTATCCGTTATTTAGTCTTATTTGTTTTTATTGCTTGCTAAGGTCTCGAATTGAGACTATAATTTTTCACAAGGTCTCAAAACGGGACGCTTAAAACATATCGAGGCGGTAACGCTTGCGATTCAATCGAAAAATAAAAGGTGAAGAAAATGAACTTACAAGAATTAGAATTAAAATTAAGAGAGATGCTTACTGTTGCTGAGGTTGTTCATTATGGTAATAGTTTGGCGGTGGTGGATGTTGATCAGCCTCAATTTATATTTATTAATGAAAACCCACAATTAGTTTTTAGTAATGGGGCTGAGCAAATAACCGTATGGGTTGTTGATGGATTGCCCAGCGTTCAAGTTTATCCTGCGGGGGCTTTTGCTGATGCATTAGATTGTAAGTTAGCGAAAATTGATACAACAAAAAAACCCGCTGATTATTATAAAAGTTTAGCTATTTATTTTATTGAGCATTTGGCTACTTCTGAGCAAGTAGACGATATAAGCGCTATCTATGGGAATGATTTAGAGGCTTTAGTCTCTGCTGATTACTATGATATAGCGGGCGATTATGGAATAGGGGTTTAGTCATGAGTGCTTATATAGTGAGTGAGTCAGTTATTAAAACAATTGTGGTTAATTATAATTTAGCGTTGTTTGAACGCGGTATTATCAAAAAAATATCACTTAGAACAGCAACAGAGCAAGCTAATCTATTGATGTCTGAGAATGTACGCTCTGTTAATTATCGTTATGATGATAAAAATGAGGTGGAAAAAATCACGTTTAATTTATCTGATGCGGTGGAGTTCCACGCGGATCAGTTGGCGGTTTTGGAGTCTGTGAGCTGTTTGGAGTATCAATCCTGCGAAACTGAAGATTATAGAGAGACTGAAGCGGCGCTTTTGTTGGTTAAGATTGAGAATTTTGTAAAATTTGGCTGTGATCCTGCGATCTATCATAATAAAGTTGAAGTTTTGCATGTTGGGCAGAAAGTCCGCTGTGGGTTGTATGGTGGAAATGTGGGTTATATACAAAATATTGAGGGTGAACAATCGCCGGAAACTTGCGAGGTATCAGGGGGGGTTATTCATCGCGGCGGGGGCGCTAATTTTGATATAGTTTGGGAAAATCTTACAGAATCAAAACGTACCCCCGAATGTATAGTTAGGGGCGTGCAGTGGGATATTCTCGCTGAGGTTGTTAGTTTAGAGGCTGTTTGTAATTTATTAGCACAAACGCATATCAAGGCCGCTACGGATAAAATCAAGGCCGATAATGAGGCGGCTCGATATGCTGAAGCGGTGGCGGCGATGCCTGCCCAACACCCCCATTTAATCCCTGACACAGACCACGGCGGGGCGGTTTTGGTGGCTAAAAATATCAGGATAGAGTTAAAAAAGGCGTTTCCTGGTGTTAAGTTTTCAGTGCGTAAAGAGGATTATCATTGCGTTTATGTTCGGTGGACTGATGGCCCTGCGGTTGAATGTGTTGACGATATTATTAACAGGTATCAAGCGGGGCGGTTTGATGGCATGACAGACAGTTATAATTATAGTAATACGCCTTTCTCTGCGGCGTTTGGGTCTGTTCAGTATGTATCCTCAAGTCGCGAGGTGTCAGACAGCGCTATAAAATCAGCAATTAATCTAATGTATGTGAAATTTAAAGCTAATTTTATTCGGGATGATCTTGGATGCCCTACGGTTGAGCAGTATAGACGCGGCGAGTTGATGAATATGCAATTATCAGGCTATCATTCGGGCGGCGACGATGTGCAAAGCGAGGTGTATACATTTTTAAGGGGGCTATCATGTTAGATATTAATAATCATAATACAAGCGCCGAAAATACGCGGCGCTTAATTCGTCGCGCGGGATTAAATCAAAAAAGCGCGGCGGCGGCGGTGGGTGTTGGCTATAGTACGATGAAAAAATACGTGTCGGTTGATGGTGTTACGCCTTACTTGGTACAGTTTGCACTTGAGATATTAGCTGATGCTAAGCAAAATAAAAGCGGGGTGACATCATGAAGTGCTTAAGCGATTGCATGCAGGCGGGGCTTGTTGGCTATAATTTTAATGAGTCAGTTATAAAAAAAATTATTACATAATATTTATCTGATGATAATAATTATTTATATTAATTTTTAATTAGAAAAGCCCTTTAATTAGGGTTTTTTTATGTCTGGTATTTGTGGCGGTGCTGGAATTGGTTGCGTTGATCGGGTTAATTAAAAAAGTATTTAGTCTTTCTTACATTCTTTTATTGATTGTTACGCGTAACAGCGTGTATTCATGCATAGAGTTTAGAAATTCTCTAGACAAAACGGGGTAATAATATGAACACAGTAATGATTGACGGTAAAAGACACAATATAAGCAAGAAAACTTGTACCGATATGTATACAAGATTAAGTGCTGAAGGGTTAAAGACGGGGCAATATGGCGCAGATATTTACGATGCGGAAGGCAGCGAAAGAATTGTTTTAATAGCCACGTCGCCCACTTCTGACAGTGGGTTAAGGAGCTTTATTACAGATATTAGTGCCGAAGAATACCAAATTATATCGGATTTGTACGACCCATATGATGGTATACCTTATCATCTAGCGATTATGGAAAAGCTCGGATTTAACTAATGGCAACATCAAAAGATCGCCAAGCGGCTTTGCGTGAACGCAGGGCCAGCGCAGGGAAAAAAGAATTACGGAATGTTTGGGTTACTGACGAACAGGAAATGCAATTAAGAATTATAATTAACGACTGGATTAAGGCTAATAAAATGAGTATTCAAGCACAATTAAACAATCAAGCATTATCAATGCTTCCTAAAGTTTCGGCGGCTATTACTAACGCTAACCAAGTCGAGTCGGATCAGATGCAAGGAAAAGCACTGCGAGAAATAATGAACAGTACGCCGTGCTTAGATGATATGAGCCCGGACGAATTAAGCAAATTTGATAATGATTTGATAAGTAGTTTTAAGTATAACGAATGGATAAAGTAAGGCAAATCGCATAGATAAAAGCCCCTTAATCGGGGCTTTTTTATGCCTGGTATAAAATAAATAAAACAAAACAATTTGCAAACTGAGTATAAAACTGTTCTAATTTCCCACAATTGAAACAAGTACACCTTAAGCCCGCTAAGTAATTAGATGGGCTTTTTTTATGCCTACCTTAAGCCCGCCCAGCTCCAATGCTTAGCGGGTTTTTTTATGCCCACACGAAACCCGCACACCCGCCCCGGTGTTGTGGGTTTTTTTATGCCTGCTATTTATTGCGGTGTTGATTGATCCGCTAGCACTGGTTTCCTTGGTGGTGTTGGTTGATCTGTTTTCTTTAGTTGTCGGGGTCCCCAGCCCCATAGGCAGCAATTGCGAGAAGTGAAACGCGCGTTTTTTTTGAATTTTTGGGGGCGTATGGGTCTCAACTACAGGGTTGGGTTTTGGCTGTAGGTGGCGTGGTTTGTGGGGTGTGGGGGTTTGGTTTATTTTTGCTTGAGAGTGCTTAAAAAGGATGTCGGTATGTTTGTAACTTGGCTGTTTTTTTCTGGAAAAAAGATAGGTTAAATGAGCGCGGTTGTTGTTACTCAGGATGAGTATTTCTCTTGGTCGTTGAACCAATTGTCGCGTGAATTTGGTATTGCTAGGGAGACTGTTGGCAGTCGTTTAAGAAATGCACATATTAATCCTTCTGGTGAAAGACGCGGGCATCCTGTTTATCGGGTGGGTGATGCAGCAGCGGCAATACTGACTCCGCCAAAATCTGACGGAAGCCGAGTTAATGATCCTGAAATTATGCCGCCTAAAGAACGCTCTGATTGGTATCGGTCTGAAAATGATCGGGTTAAATTTGAGAAAGAAACAGGCGTGACCGCTTCGGTTGAAGATTGCCGCATGGAAATGGCCGAAATCGTAAAGATGGGACTACAGGTGATTGAAACCTTACCGGATATTTTAGAAAGAGATTTCCAATTGCCCTCTGATGTGATTTCCTCAGTTGAGCTTAGGCTTGATGCACTACGCGAAACGTGGGCAATCGCCTTGGAATCGTGAGTTATTTTGGTGCGATCGGTATTCGCAGAGATATTGCCAATATTGTTAGGCCACCTGAACGCCTTACAGTCAGTGAAGCAGCAACTCGATATGTGAATGTGCGAACGTCCAGCGGGGGTATCGATAGTTGGGACCCTAAATTAACGCCGTACATGGTTAAGCCGATGAATTGCTTAACCAGTCGTGAATATGAATCGGTTATTTTTGTAGGGCCTGCCCAAAGTGGCAAGACTCAGGCCATGATTACCTGCTTTCTGGCCTACGTTTTAAAATGCGATAAATCAGATATTATGATTTTGCAGACCAGTAAAGATACTGCGCGTGATTTTGATATGCAGGTGGTGAAACGTACTTTACGTGATAGCCCCGAATTAAGAAAAGAACTCGCCCCCGGCAATAAATCAGACAATACCTTTGATAAGGTTTTTCGCGGCGGAAATATTTTATTTCAGGCGTGGCCATCGATTAACAAACTATCAGGAAAGCCGCTTAAATACGTGCTTTTAACTGATTATGATCGAATGGATCAGGATATTGAAAAAGAAGGTAGCCCATTTTCATTAGCACAAAAAAGAACCACAAAATTTTTAAGCCGTGGCATGACTTTAGTAGAAACATCACCAGGCTTTGAAGTCAGTAACCCACATTACACACCAAAATTTGAACATGAAGCCCCGCCGTGTGGTGGTGCATTATCCTTGTTCAATATGGGAAATATGCACAGATATTACGTGCAATGCCCTGAATGTGACCAATATTTTATGCCACCGCCTGATGAGCGTGGCTTAGATTTTATCCATACCCGTGATTTATTCGGGGCGACGGATGCCGAAATATTTCGCGACGTTAAATATGTCTGTACTAAAAATGGCTGTTTAATCGACATTAAGCATAAAAACAAGATGAACCAGTCGAGCCTTTGGGTTCCGCAAGGATGTCATGTTGAAAATGGCGAAATAGTCGGTGAAGCGCGTAAAAGTCGCATGGCCACCTTTTGGTTCCCTGGCATCTTTGCGGCTTACTCAAATCCGACCGCTTTAGTTGAGAAATATCTCAATGGGTGTCGTGAATATGACATTACCGGCAATGAGCAAAACCTGAAAACAACTATTAATGTTGATTTTGCAGCGCCTTATTTACCGCGTCGATTAATGTCGGCGGTCAATTCAGATGAATACATGGAGCGGGCCGAGTCGTTACCTAAGCAAATGGTTCCCGACGGCGTACGTTTCTTGATGGCTTCAGTGGATGTACAGAAAACCAAGTGGGTTGTGCAAATTATTGGCTACGGCGTTAATAAAGAAAAATGGCTGATTGATCGGTTTGATATAACGCAATCCGAAAGAATGAGTGCTGATGGATTCCATCCTGTTGATCCCGCTGCGCACATTGAAGATTGGTTTTTAATCGAGAAAAAAGTGATTAAAAAGCGTTATCCCTTGGCGGATGACAGCAATCGAGAAATGGCCGTGTTAATGACTGCGTGTGATTCAGGTGGGCGTGACGGGGTAACAGAAAGAGCTTATGTATTCTGGCGTGAAATGCGCAGAAAGCAATTACATCACCGTTTTATTTTGATTAAAGGTGAAAGGCCAAAGCGTACCGCCAATAAGCCGAAAGTGCATAAAAGTAATCCAGATAAGACCAGTTCTGCCGCACGAAAAGCAAAAGTAACCGGTGAGTTGCCCTTGTGGTTACTGAATACTACGACTTTAAAAGATTCAATCTTTGCTGATTTAAGTCGGGTAGAGCCTGGCGATAACTATATTCACTTTCCTGATTGGCTAGGGAAATGGTTTTATGATGAATTAGTCGCTGAAAAACGCACCGAAGAAGGCTGGGAAAACCCTAATAAGCTCAGAAATGAGACATTTGACCTATTTTGTTATGCCGAAGCCGCCTTTTTAGTGAAACTAATCAGCCATTGGCAATCAGAAATAAACTGGGAAAGCCCACCGTTATGGGCTGAAACATGGGATAAAAACACAGAAATTTACGGTGCTAAGCCTGTTGAAGTCGTCGCAGAAGAAGTTAAACCGGCGGTTATTAGGCGAACACGAATGAGATCAAGACGATAACACCCCTTAATTAACCCTAAAGCCTGCCCCGTGCAGGTTTTTTTATGCGAACAATAAAATTATGGCATGGACACAAGCAAATATTGACACCCTAAAAGCTGCCATTGCAACAGGTAAGCGCAAGGTTCAGTTAAACGGGCGTTCGGTTGAATACCAATCTATTCCTGAAATGCTCACTGCTTTGGATGCTATGCAGCGCGATTTTAATGCTCAATCAGCAGCCATTTCAGGCATACGCCGCCCGACTGGGTTCCGAGCTAGAACAAGCAAAGGCTTATAAATGAGCGCACTTAAATCAAGACGAAAAGCGGGTGTGATTGTTGATTTACAGGGCAATCCACTCAATATAGAAAACCGTGCGTATGAAGCCAGCGCAACCGGCCGTAAATTAGGCGGTTGGGATGCTCCAGAATTAGGCCCCAATAAAGCAGCGACCGCCGAAGTGGAATTTATCCGCCGCCGAATGCACTCGCTGATACGTAATAACCCTTGGTTATCGCGTGGATTGAAAGCTGATATTGCTAATGAAATCGGTACTGGCATTATTCCCCGCTCTAAATCGCCTAATGAAAAGTTTAGACTAGCAATGCGTGAGCTTTGGAATGATTACATCCCTCATGCCGATGCTTCAGGCATATTAAGCGCCTACGGCATTCAATGGCAAGCAGCAAGGGCAAGAAAAGAAAGTGGTGAAGTCTTTGTGCGAATCAGACAAAGAAAATTGTCCGATGGCTTACCAATTCCGGTGCAATTCCAAGTATTAGAAGCGGCCTTTTGCCCTGTTAGCCTGAATAAAGCAGCCAGCAATGGCAATGATATTACCTCGGGTATCGAAATAGATTCCGCTGGAAAGCGTGTTGCCTACTGGATGTATAAAAAACATCCACACGAAGGCATGATGGATTTTAGCGGCTTAGTTCGCGTCCCTGCTGAGCAAATTATTCACCATTACGTGCCATTAAGACCGGGCCAAATGCGCGGTGATCCTAATGCCGTGCAATCCATGGTAAGAGCACATGTATTTGATAAATACGACGATGCAGAATTAACCCGCAAAGAAACGCGCAGTCAATTTACTGGTGTTATCCATCGACCTGATTATGGTGAAGCAGATTATGAGTTTGACCCCATTTCAGGCCAACCGATTGTTGATGATGGTAATGGCATTCCGATGCTGGATTTAGAGACCGGAACTTTCCCTAGTTTATTGCCAGGTGAAAACATCGAGCTATTCAATGGTGACGAAACTGGCGCAGGCTATGAAGATTTTCAGCGTCGGCAATTACTAGCGGTCGCCGCTGGGCAAGACGTGCCTTACGAATTAACCACCGGTGATTATCGCGGCATTAATGATCGGGTTTGGCGTGCGATTATGAACCAATACCGCAAAGAAGTAGAGCAAACGCAAGACCTAATCACTATTCAGCAAGTTTGTCGGGTGATGTGGGATTCTGTCGTGGATGCCGCCGTGTTATCCGGTGCGATTAGTGCGCCTAATTTTGAAACCAAGCGTCATGAATATCTACGTGCAGACCATACCGCACCAGCATGGCCGTCTATTCATCCATTGCAAGATGCCAATGCAAGAAAAGTAGATAGAGAAGGCGGGTTGGAATCAAGGCAGCAACAAATTACTAAAAATAACCGCGATCCTATTAAAGTTGATGAAGAACGGGCTGAAGATATGAATCGTGAAAAAGATCTTAAACTAACAACAGAGAGTGATGCTTAATGAAGGAATTTTACAATATAGATAAAAGTGGTGAGACCCCTGTTGTTAATATCAGGGGAATTATTGGGGGCGGTTTTTTTGAAGAAGGCGTTTCAGAAGAAAGTTTTATCGCTGATGTTGAGGCGCTAGGCAGTGTTGATAATATTGAAGTACATATCAGCTCAAAAGGCGGTAGCGTTAGCGTTGGCTTAGGTATTTTTAACTACTTATCGCGTCACTCGGCACATATAAAAACGGTCGTCTTTAGTGAGGCGTCTAGTATTGCCTCGGTTATTGCTTTGGCAGGTGATGAGCGCGTAATGTTAGAGGGGACAACCATGTATGTGCATGAGCCTTTAACTGGTGTTCAAGGGTATGCTGAGGATTTATTTAAAACGGCTGATTATTTAGTAACCGTTAAAAATAGCCTTTTAGATATTTATGAGCGCGTAACAGGGCAATCAAGAGCCTCATTGGAAGCGTTATTAAAAAATGAAACCATGATGAATGCTCAAGAGGCATTGCGTCGTGGATTTATTACCGCCATCGAAACACCCAGTACCCCTATTTTAAATCTGATGAGCAATGACGATTTTTCATCGCTTATGGTGTCTGAAGCTGAGCAAGTGATTAAAACTGACCGTATTGCGGCGCTAGAGGCTGAAATATTGGCTATTAAGGCTGAAGAAACGGGGGATTCAGTAGAAAATCAATCTCCAGAATCGACGAATGAAATATCCGCTGAACAACAGCAAGCAATCGCCGCAAAATCCGAACAAACCGCCTCAGAAATCCGCGCGATTTGTGCAGCGGCAAAAGTGCCTGAAGTTGCGGCAGATTACATTAAATCGGGTGTGAGTGTTGAGCAAGTCAGAGCTGACTTGTTTGATATGTTAACAACGGGTGATACAGAGATTAACGCCTCAGTACCCACGCCGACTATCGTGGCAGAAAAAGAGCAAAAGACAGTCAATTCGCATGATATTTATGCAGAACGTAAAAAATCCAATATGAGGAATAAATAATGGCTATACAAACAGAAAGAATGCACGCAGGTGAGTTTATCGTGTCGAAAGGCAACGGTAGCATTAGTCGTGAAGGCATTACCGTGCTATCAGGGCAAGTCCTTGTTGCTGGCACAGTAGTAGGCAAGATTACCGCGTCGGGTAAATATAAAGATTACGACAATGCAGCGGCGGATGGATCAGAAGTCGCAGCGGGTATTTTATATGATGGCGTTGATGCAGCGGCGGCTGATGCGAAAGGCGTGTTATTTGCGCGTTTAGGTGAAGTCGCTGGCGATTCATTAACCGGCAATGATGCCAACGGTACAGCGGATTTACTCGCGCTGAATATCATCGTTCGATAAGTCTTAATCATTTTTAGTTAATAACAGCCCGCTTAATGTGGGTTTTTTTATGTTTGGAGAAAACCAATGCCAGGATTAGATATTTTTGAAGGCGATGCGTTTGGCGTATCGACCTTAACAGCATCAATTAATGAATCAACAGAAGGGCAGCGCGTCCCGGGTGTCGTTGATGATTTATTTGAAGAAGATGGGGTGACATCAACCGCTGTTTGGATTGAAAAAGACGGCGATTCATTAACCTTAGTGCCCGCCGGTGAGCGTGGTCAGCCAGGTGGTACGACAGCGAAAAGTAAGCGTACTGCCATTCCTTTTTCAACGATTCACTTACCCGCAATTGGCGGAATTAATGCTGATGAAGTGCAGGGTGTTAGAGCGTTTGGTTCTGAAACAGAATTACAAACAGTTGAAGCAATTGTTGCTAAGCAATTAACAAAAATGCGTAATCGCCTTGAAGCAACAATGGCCTTTCATCGTATTGGTGCAATCAAAGGGCAAGTGCTTGATGCCGATGGGTCGGGCGTTTTGTTAGATGTTTTTGCTCGGTTTGGTGTGACGCAGCAAACACAAGCAATGGCATTAACAACGGAAGCCACTAAGGTTCGAGATAAAATTATTGCTGCAAAACGTAAAGCAGAAGATGCCATTGGTGATTCAGGAATAATTACCGGCTGGCGCTGCGTGTGTGGTCGCAACTTCTTTGATGCCTTAACAGGCCATAAAACCATTGAAGTCGCTTATGCTGGCTGGAATCAAGCGGCTAACATTATGTTGGGCGATCATCGTCAGCGTGGGTTTTCTGTCGCAGATGTTGAATTTGTTGAATACTACGGAAAAGTAGGTTCGGTTGAATTTATCGGTACAGATGATGCGTACTTAATTCCTATCGTACAAGGCTTATTAATCACTCGCTTTGCGCCTGCTGATTACATGGAAACCGTTAATACAATGGGCTTGCCATTTTATGCTAAGCAAGAGCCCCGTGCGTTCAATAAAGGGATTGATTTAGAAGCGCAATCAAACCCATTGAACTTATCCACTAAGCCGCGTTCTATCATTAAGCTGACTAAGGTATAAGCACATGGATCACGCCAACCTAGCCACAATCTGCCAAGAATCCTACGCATACGCCACGTTTAATCTAGGCGAATGCGAGGCAATCATTAAATATGAAGATGATTGCCAGGTGGTCGCTTTTCGCGGCACGGAAACAGGATCATTATTTGCAGGGCGTGGCTGGGTTGATGTGTTGCGTGATTTACGCTTGCTGCCTTGGTACGACAAAGACTGCGGTTGGTGTCATGCCGGATTTTTAAAGGGTGGCAGAACAGCGGCTGAATTTTTAAGCAATAAGCTAGATAGAAATCAGCCCGTGATTTTAACGGGCCATAGTTTAGGCGGTGCGTTGGCTTTAATCTGCGCGGCTAAGTTAGAAAGACGAGGGTTTTCGGTGTCTTGGGTGGGTTTTGGTTCACCTAAAACGCAGCATTCACGCAAAACACTTGATTTTTATCAGATTAACTACCGCCATAAAGCAGATGTTGTGCCATTAATGGCTCGTCATACGTGGTATCGGCATAACTACCCCGTTATTCGTGTAAACAAGCCTGTTGAAGCTACAAAGCCCACGTGGGACGATCATGACATTCAATTTTATATTGATGCGTTGGTATGAAAATAATCTTATTACTGTCTGTTTTTTTACTGAGTTGTGCAAATTACTCAAACAAAAAGCACGTCATTACAACAACAAAGACACCTGAAGGGGTTGTAATCGTGGTTGAAGAGACGTGCGAAACAGCGCTTAGCAGTATGCGTGAATTTGGGGCAGGTGATTTGAATATACAAGCCGGTTGCACGGTCAGCAGTTCAGCCGTGGGTATGAAAGGTAACGATAAAGCGTATGACGCGTTGAATGCACTAATAGGGAAAATACCGTAATGCTAGAACAACATATTAAACCAATTTTAGAGAATAGCGTGGGCTATGCGTGGTTTGTTTTCCTCGCAATTTGGGGGGGGACAGCTTCTTATATCTCAAAATTAAAAAAAGAAAAAGGTAATTTCTCGATAGCTGAATTACTGAGTGAGTGGTCGATCAGTGGCTTCTCTGGCATTGTTACCGCGTATTTTTGCCAAAGCTACGGGGTGGGTTTTTATATGACAGCGGCATTGGTCGCTATCTCAGGCCACATGGGAGGCAGGACCATTTATATTATTGAAAGTATCGTTGAATCTCGCGCTAAAAAAATAATCAATCAAACAATTGGGAAAAAATAATGAAACTAATGAAATACGTTTTAACCGCACTACTCATGGCAATGGCATTTTCTGCCTCAGCCGTCTCTTTAAACGACTACAGTGAAAACAAAATCGCAGATCACGTATTCCGTGGCACGGCTTTTAGTGAAACCGCTCCTGCCTCGTATTATGTGGCCCTGTTTACTACCAGCTGCACTGATGCCGCTTTGGGTACAGAAGTCACCGGCGGCAGTTATGCACGTGTTGCTATTGCGCGATCACAAGCCGCTTGGAATGGAACGCATGGTAATGCCACGGGCGGCACAATTAGTAATGCAGGCACGCTCACTTTTCCAGCCCCTACGGCTAACTGGGGGAGTGTGACAGCATTTGGGATGTTAGATGCCAGTACCGCAGGAAATCCTATTGTGTGTACTGATTTAACTACGCCAAAGACTATTAATAATGGTGATGCAGCCCCCGCGTTTGCGATTGGTGCGCTAACGATTCAGATTGATAATTAGGAGTTAGACATGAAATTATTAGTCTCACTTTTCATTGCGTCGTTATTGTTTGCCTGCGCCGTTATAACACCGATTGAGTTAGCGGCGGATCAATCAAAAACAGGGTTTGTTTCGTTTGCAACATTAAGTAGCACGGGTGATGCCGTCGAGTTAAATTCATCGGTTGCGTATGTGAAATTAGCAAAATATCGCTATAACGCAGCGGCCTTGTTTCGCGCTAATCGAATTAGCTTATATCAGGCAAATAAAGCGCTGGCGCAATCAGATAAAATTCGCGCTGTTTTAGATAAGGCAGTCGCTAAACGCAGCTTATTATCGATTCGATCCGCTGAAATACAAATCGAAAAAGCCGCTGAAAAACTGGAGTTAAGATTATGAAATTAGAACAAGCCCTACTTTTACAGAGCATTTTAAACGATGCGATTAATGAAGCGCACAAATCGGGCACGGATAACGTGCATATTATGCAGCGTGCGCAAACAATGGATGACGATGCGCGTGCAGAACTGGTTGATGCAATTAACGATGCGCAAGCCTCTAAATAGCTATGTTTAAGCTAGTTTTGGTGGCTTTGTTATTAAGTGGCTGTTCTGATGCGCAATTTAAAGCCGGTGAGGTAGTGAATACCCCGCCTGGCTGTGTTGATTTAAGAGCGGCGGATGCTAATGCAGATTGCTGATATTTTCCACACCATTAAACGTGATTTTAAATACGTCACTGATCGCAAGCAATATGGGGTCGATGAAAAATGGGCCATGCCCGATGGCGTAAAAATTGAGGGCGATTGTGAAGATTTTGCCTTAGCGTGTCGGGCCTTATGTCGTGCTAATGACACTCAATCCCGCTTAGTGCTTTGTAAAGTCGAAACGGGTGAAATGCACTGTGGTTTAGAATCTAAGGGGTATATTTTGGATAATCGTATGAAAGAAGTTAAGCGAATTGATGATTTGCCTTATCGATGGCTTGCGATGTCGGGTTATGAGAAAGGTGATGAATGGAGGGCGGTAGATGTTTGCTAATTCAACAGAAGAAACCTGCACTGGCACGGGCGACGTAATCACGCATACAGGAGCAACCGCAGGTCACAGGCCTTTTAGCAGGGGGTTTGCAGATGGTGCGCAAGTTGCGTATGTCGTTAAAGACTCAGGAGGTGTTATTACGTGCAGCGGTATCGGTATTTGGGATGCTACTGCAAAGACAACAACCCGTAATGATACTGAAAATGATAATGGAACTGTTACTAATAAAAACCCAACTACAGAGTATGCGGGTGGGCCTAATATTACGCTAAGTGCTGGTACGCATACGATTAGCTGTGACGTTACGTCATGTGGATGGATGGTTTTCGACACTACTATCGGGGGGGGGAGATTCTTGGGAATGATGGGAGGTCCACAGATATAGGTAATCTATCAGATACTCGGCTGACAACAGATGCTGTCAGCATGAACTTTATACGCCCAGAATCAGCCGAGACAGTTAGTAAAATCAGTCTTAGGATAGCCACTGAAGGAACTACTGAGACTCTTATTGGCGGCATATATGCGCTAAATGGTCAATCATTTGAGTTATTAGCATCTGCTACATTTGATGCAACAAGTACGCTCGGCCAAAAAGTTTCGCTAGATAGCAGCATTACTCTGATACCTAATGCGCTTTACGGTATAGCAATAATTACGGATGATGCAACTATTCTCAGATTTAATGGTAATTACAACTATAAAACATCAGTCGGAGTGGGGTTTTCACGCACAGGTGCAGGTAACGGTTCTCAAGCTACACCATTAAATGCTTTCGCACAAACTCCGGGCTGGACGGTGCTTCCTTCATCTATTGCTGCATCAGGCGGGTCAGTAGGGTTCTACAAGCAGCCATTTTTGGGGGTAGTAAAATGATTAACTATGCTGAGACTCACGCATCTCTTGAAGATATACTAAGTGCTGCGGGCTATAAATTAGAATTACATGACGGAGTTGTTGTTGCGCTTGATCTTAATGCTAGTCAATCACTAGAAATAGACGCAGCAGTGCAAGCAATAATAGACATCTACGACCCATTGCCCGCCGCGCAAGCAGAAGCCAAAGAGTTGGTCAAACAAGCCTCTGCAACACAACGCTTAAAGTTTGTTACTCAAGCGGCAGGTAAAGATGCAGAGTATACATATAAAGCACTTGAAGCGACTCGTTTCGATGCGGATGGTTCAATCGGTGTGTTTATGCAAGGTCGTATTAATGCAACTAATGAAACAGCGGTAGCTGTAGCAGCAGAATGGAATGCCAAAGGTGCAGGCTGGAAACTAGTTGGTGCAGCTATTGCAGGGTTAGAAGATAAGGCAAACATACTAATCAATGCGGAAACTGATTGGAAAAACTGCGTAACAATTGCGAATAGTATCATTGCTCAGATAGAGGCTATCTAAGGCCTATTGGCAGCGGCACTATCGGTGGCGGGGTCATTGGTGGTAATGACACTCCTAACGGCCCAGCGGAAATACAGCTAATAGCTGCTGCAACAGTCATAAGCACCGCCATAGGATCGCTTACAACACAAGTGAGCCTAGCCGGTCAATCGTCTGCAATCACTATCGCAAACGGTCAGCTTAATGCACAAATAAACCTATCCGGCTCAGCATTATCCGAAGCCATTGCCTCGGCTTTATTAGATTCAAATATTAATCTAGCGGCCAGTGTCTCAGCAGACAGCAATGCAGGTGCAACATTAAATACACAAATAACCCTCTCCGGTGACGCGATAACTGCCGCACTGGCAACCGCTGGATTAACCGCTGAAAGTTCGGGTTTATCCGGTGCAGCAACGGCAAGCGCAAGCGCCAGCGGATTACTCAGTACCGACATTCCTTTGCTTGCCCCCGCTACTGTCACAGCAACTATTTCGGGCTTAATGACTACCTCTATTCCGATTATTGCCAGTTCAGCGGCAGCGGTTAACGTAAACGGCGGTTTAACAACCAGCGTCACGCTCGATGTTGCCGCCTTAGCGGATGCAGTGATGCTAGGGGATTTATCCTCAGAACAAGGCTTATCAGGCGCAGCACTCATTGAAGCGTTAAACACAGTAACCCTTAGCACCGGAATTAGCTTAGCAACATCAAGCTTAGTACAAGCCAGTGCAAACGGGTCGTTATCTGATTTAGTGGGTTTTATTGCGAGCGCTAAAGTGTTCAAAGAACAGCTTCGCGGCTCGGTTTTTACAGAGCGTTATTTTTCATAAGGTAAATAATGAATATTGATACCACGACAGGATTACCGCTTCAGATTAAACGCCCAAGCGAGTTCTACCCTTTTACGTTTGAATTTGGCTCGTTTGTAGACGGCGAAGTGATCGCGAGCATTAGCTCGGTTACTCAAATTAAACGCGGCGATGTTGCGTTATCTGCTGACGTATCAATAACCAGCTTATCGCATGATAGCGGTGTGAATGCGCAGGCGTGGATCGGTGGCGGCACGGACGGCGAGTATTATTGCCTGACTTGTGAAGTGATTACATCAATTGGTGCAACGCGGACTTGTTCGGGTGTGCTTTTAGTTAAGGGGGCTTGCTGATGGGGAGCTTTATCGACGACTTCAATGCAGATTTTGATGATGACATCATGCAAGAACTGGGTGATAGCGTGACCTTTATTTCTGCTTTAGGCGGGGGCATACCGATTCAGGGTGAGTTTAATGAAAAATTTTACTTAACCAATGCAGAAACGGGGGTGGAAACCGTTACGCCTGCGATTGAATGTTTAGAGAAAGATGTCACTAATGCGCAGGGGGGCAATATTGTGCGCAGTGGTAAAAGTTACACGATAAAAAGCGTGCAACCCGATGGCACAGGCATGGCTTTGCTGATCTTAAAGAAAGCTTAAGGTGTCAGTCAAGATTGAATCCAGCGGCACATTGGCGGGCGTTTTTTCCAAAATGGATGCGGCGCTGCAAGCCTCGACCGTGACTACCATTAACCGGATTACGCGTAATGCCAACACGGTGGCTGTTAGATTGATTGCCAAAGATGCGGGGGTTAAGCAGCAATCCATTAGAGGCAGTAAGAAAAAGAATTTAAAGTCACTGATCTCGGTAAGAAAAGCCACCAAAAACAGCCCGATCGGCTCGGTTCAATCCACCGGAAAGCGCATGGGGCTAGGTCGTATGTCGGCTAAGTGGGATAAGCGCAAAGCAGGCGCTTCTTTTATTAATAAGCGTGGCGTAAGAACGGTTGTTCCTGGTGCGTTTATTATCAATCGGGCGGGTGGAAAATTAGTGCTAAAGCGTATAAAAGGCGCAGCTAAGGTCAAACCGCAAAAAGGGCGTTACAAAGATACTAATATAAAGCGTCAACCTTTGGTCAAGTTGAAAGGGCCTTCTATCGCTAAAGTGTTCTCAAGAAAATACATTCAAAAAGAAATCACCCTATTAGTCAAAAATAATTGGTCGATAGAACTTAATCGGGCCATTGGTGTTCATTTAAGACGGAAATTTTAACTATGCACCCAAGAACAGCGATACGAGAAAAAATTGTTAGCTTATTGTTAGGTAACACACTTGCGGGGGCGAATGTCTTTGGCACGATGGTTGATGGTTTAACAGCGGAACAAGTACCTGGCATTGTGGTTAAAGCGCGTAAAGATAACGTGCGACAATTGCTGGGTGAAGAGCCGGTGCAATATCAGCGGACTTTATTAGTCAAAATAGGCATTGCAACCGCAGGTGATGAAGACATTGCCAATAGTTTATGTGACGAAGTTGAATTATTGCTATTAAAAGATTATCGATTATCAGGACTGGCAACCAGCGTTATGTTAATCGAAACAGATTTAGAGCCGGACTCAACGGGTGAGATCACCTACTGGGACAGCATGATTTTAATTAATGTTGATTACATATCAACGCATTCATAGGAAAAACAATGGCCGATCCAATCAAAGCAGAAGAAAAAGCACTCCCTTATAAATTAATTAAGCCATTGCACTATAAAGGCAAATTGATTGACCCTGAAGTGACTAAAGACGCGAGCGTTGATCTTTATCTTGATCAAGCAGAAAGCTTAAAGAAACAGGGTGTTATTGCTTAAATAAGAAACCTCGTCATTCCTGCATGTTCTTAGCAGGAATCTATTATGTACGCATGGATCCCCGATTAAAGACTTCGGGAATGACGAGCGGGAATCATCAAAACATTAAACACAGCCTGCCTATCGCAGGTTTTTTTATGTCCAAAAAATATCTAAACGTGGAGAACACAAATGGCAGTTGTTAATAAAGTATTGGGTGCAGGTAAATTGTACTGGGAAGAAGAAGATGCAAACGGCGATTTAGCCGGTAGTGAAGTGCTATTGGCAGAAACGCCTAGCTTATCGCAAAGCATCAACACAGAGCGTGTCACTGATGATAATTCAGATGGGGCAATTGCTGAGCAAGATTTAGACATTGCGACCAAAGTCATTCGCTCATTAGCTTTTTCAACTAAAGATATTAGTGCCAAAATTTTAGCCATGTTTGTGCTAGGTAGTGAAGCGACGATTACGCAATCAGCAACGCCGGTTGTCGCTGAGGCGGTGGGCTTAGCCAAACAAGGTGAGCACATGCAATTGGGTAAATCAATCAACGTAACGGGGGTGCGGGGCATTTCTGCGGTGGTGATTAAAGTGGGTGCGGCAACTAAAGTATTAGATACAGATTACACTTTAGATGCGGTTTTAGGCCGTATTTTTATTGTGGCGGGCGCGGGTATTAATGAAGGCGATGCAATTCTTGCTGATTTCACGCCCACGGCCAATACACGCCAACAAATTAACACCGATCAACTCGGTTCTAAGTCGGGTGCGTTACGTTTTATTGCGGACAATACCACGGGTGATAATAAAGATGCGTATATCCCTAAAGTGACGCTATCACCGAATGGTGAAGTTAACTGGAAATCACGGGATACCGTGCAAGACTTGGCCTTTGATGGCAGTGTCGGCACGCGAACAGCCAATGGCGTAACCTTTGCGCAGGTTTATATTGATGGGAGACCCGCATAATGGCCTTTAGTTTAGCAGAAGAAAGACTGTTTAAAGCCACGGTAGGGATCAAAATCCCCACGGGTGTTGATGCGTTTGATAATCAGGCGGTTATTTGTGAATATAAAATTATCACTGAATCTGAAATGGCGGCAACGATCAAGGCCGGTGGTGATAGAGCGGTATTGAATTTGATTTTAAAATCAGTGGAGGGATTTATTGATGATGAAGGAGAGGCAATTTATCTCGATAGCGGTCTACTCGATGCGATTGTGGATCGTAGTTATTTAATGCAACCGATTATTCAGACCTATTACAATCGCATTGCAGGCAATGAGCCCGCCTTAAAAAACGTCTAGGCGCTGCTGAACATTGGGCAAAGCAGTTAAAGTCGAAGGTTATATTATCCCCGTTTGGGGTATGGCCAGAAAATGAAGAAAAGGTCGCTTTTTTTCTTTCCTTAAAGTCCCAATGGAAAGAATCGCTTATTGGTTGGTGCTTAGACTATGCCGCCGTTCATGCCTGCATTAATGCGCAATATCGGCATAGGCATGAGCGCCTTGCCGTGTTTGCAGAGATTCAGTTAATGGAAACAGAAGTTAGGCGGGTGATGGGTGAGTGAATTTGATGATTGTTTTAGGGGTAAAAATAGATGAGTGATAATTTGTCAGAAGAAGTAGATAAGTTGAAGGCTGAGGCCGTTAGTTTGTTGGATAGTATGTTTAATATTCAAGAAGGGGATTCATCTAATGCGACAAATAGAATTGTCGATTGCATTGTGAGTGCGGCGATATTGGAAGCGGCGCAATTGATAGTCGCGTCGCAAAAACAGTACGAGGAGTTAGTTGCGCTAAAAAATGCAGGTAAAAAAACATGAATATTTATGTAGCATTGGTGTTTTGTGGCGGCCAATCGAAAGAGCATATCGTGCAGGGTAGTGATGTTATTAATGCTCTGCTTAACAGTACGTTAACCATATCGGATGTAGTGAGTATTAAGCTTATTGGGTCGGCAGATAAAATGCCGTAGGTTAGGCTAAGGCACGCAGCCCAACACATTTGCGCCAGTAATCATCGCGTTGGGTTACGTTTTCCGCCCTTCGTTTAGAAAAGCTAACCCAAGCTACAACCCTAAAAAACCTATAAGAAGCAGGCTGAAGCCAGCGCCCCAATAATCAATAAACCCGCCATTGTGCGGGTTTTTTTATGCCTAAAGGAAAGTCATGGCTGGAAATAACGAAACCTTCACCTACGGAATACAAGTCACTGCCGATAGTTCGGGGGCGGTTCAAAGCTTTAAAGCAGGGGGTAACTCGGCGGATAAGTTTGCGGCTTCGTTGGGTGCGCTGGATAAAAAATCCGGTAAATCAGGTAAGCAGTTTAAAAAAACCGGGAAGGATGTTAATAAACTCCAGCTTTCTTTAAGAGAAGCAGCGGCTTCAGCGGCATTAGTTGAAGGGCCATTAGGCGGGGTTGCGGGTCGATTAAGTGCCTTAAGTGCTGTCGCGGGGCGTAGTAATATCGCCTTAGCGGGTATTGGTCTTGGGATTGCAGGTGCGGCTTTTGTTGCGCAAAAATCTATCGGTGTTTATGCGGAAACAGAGCACCAGATGGCACGACTGGAATCACAGCTGACTTTAACCGGTCATGCGGTGGGGTTTACCTCGGGTCAGTTAGATGAAATGGCCCGTAATATTGCGTGGGATTCTTTAGCAGATACCAGCGATATACGCGAAGCGATGGGGGTAATGTTAACCTTTACCTCCATTACGGGGGATGCGTTTGAAGGGGCGGTTAAAGCGAGTAATAACCTTGCGCAAATTATGGGTGGCTCGACCAAAGCGGCGGCTATTCAGTTAGGTAAAGCTTTAGAAGATCCGCGTGTGGGTTTGACGGCATTAAGGCGTTCTGGGGTGGGTTTTACGACAGAGCAGCGTGCCTTGATTATTTCACTGGTTGATACCGGCGAAAAAACCAAAGCAATGGCCGAAGTGCTGCAAGTTTTAGACACTCAATTGCCTGATGCGGCGGATGGGGTGGGCCAATTAAAAGGCAGCTTCGATACGCTGGGGCAAAGTGTTAACGAGCTAATGGAGTCAATCGGTAGTAACTCGACGCTTGAGGGCTTTACCTTAAGTGCGACTAAGTGGGCTTCTGATTTAGCGATAGCCGCTAAAAATATGATCGACCCGTCGGATGAGGCGATCAGAAATGAGCTGTTAGCAGAGCGGCTTGCTTTAGTTAACCAATTAGCGGTTCAAGGTAGGCAGCAAGGCGAAAATGGCGTTGTTCGCCAGATTAAAGAAATTGATAAGCAACTGGATGTCTTTGATGCAAAAAGACAAGCGGATGATAAAAAATTAGCCGAAGGGAGTGCGGCTAATTTACAAAAAGAGCTAGAAGATAAGAACAAACTGCGAATTGCCAATGGCATTAAAGAAACTGTCATTCGCACGCGCACGCTTGAGCAATCAGGTGTCGCAGCTACAAAAATACAAACGCAACAGCTTGATGAAAGCCTAGCGAATGAGCTAATCAGCATAGAGCAGCACGGGCAGCGGGTAACGGCTTTAAAGCTGGCGCAAAATCAGCGTGAAGTAAACAGCTTAAAGGAGCGCCGTAGGCAGCTAGATAATGAAGAAGCGACTCCGATTGTTAAGTTTAGGGCGGATGAAAATATCCAGCGCAAAGAAAATGAGCGGGTAACGATTCTTAAACAGGGTGAGCTTGATCTTGCCAGTGCGCGAAGAAAAGCCGCTGATGATCGGACTAAACTATCAGAATCAGCCGCAAAGCGTGAGCAAGATGCACTAAAAACACTGAATGCCGCACAAATTTCTTTGTTGAAATCGACGGGTAATCATGCGGAAGCCTCGCAAAAAGAAATTGCCGCCCGCTATGCGACGATGTTAGCCAATTTAAAAGGTGATAGCCGTGTTGCAGGGCAAGCTATTGTTAATAATCTGATTGATAATGAAGCGACAAAAATAGCCTTATCAAAAATGGAAAAACAGGTTTCTGCAGAACTCAATAAAATGGGCCAGCGTGAAGCCAGTATTGATGTTTCCGTAAATACCGGCGTATTGACGGATTATGAATCAAGACAGAAAGTGTTGGATATTCATAAAGACACAGCGGATGCCTTAGATGAAGTGCTGGAAAAGATGGTGGCCGTCGCGGCTATTTCTAATGATCCTAACTTGGGTAAAGGGGTTAAATCCTTACAATCTAAAATTGAACAACTCAGGGGCGAAAGCTCTTTGTTAGAAGTCCATGCGCGTGATGCGTTAGGCGGGGCTTTTAGTGATGTTTTTTCTGGTATTGGTAAAGATATTAATAGCGCAGGGGATGCGTTTAAGGCGTTTTCATTATCCATATTAGATTCCATTGCGCAAATTACCGCAAAGAGTGCGTCACAAGCAATCACTAATGCGGCGGTGAGTGGTTTGGGTAGTTTGTTTAGTGGATTTTCGTTTCATACCGGCGGGGATAATTTAACCGGTCGAACGGGTAAGCCGATAGATGTTAACCCCATGGTGTTTAATAATGCATCGCGCTTTCATGATGGCTTAAAAGCGGATGAATTTCCGGCCATTTTGCAGACGGGTGAGGATGTTATCTCGCGCTCTGATCCTAGAAATAGCCGTCAGGGTGGCGGATCAGGCAAAACAACCAGCTTTAATATCACCGTGCCTGTCACCATTGAAGGCGGCGATAACGATCAGAAAAAAATGCAGGGGATAAGTGAGCTAGTTAAAACAGCCATCACTCAAGCATTAGTCAAAGAGAAACGCCCTGGAGGGTTATTGTCTTGAATATAAATTCAGAAAGCCGCCTTGATCTAGGTTATGACTTAGGTGCAATCAGTTCTATTAATGTGCGGGGTAATCGTATGCCTGATTTACTGGCCGATGTTGTACAAAATACTAGCGAATTTAGCTTTACACGGGCTTGGACGATTGGCACGCGTAATATTAGCCATGAAAAAATAAGCAAATTAGCCGCTTTTTACAGTGCTAGAAAAGGCACGTTACAGCGCTTTCGTTATAAAGATTGGGCTGACTTCCATGCGCTGCATAATGGCATTGATCAGCAAGGGTATTTGGGCGTGGGTGATGGGGCTATTAATCAGTTTCAGCTCATTAAGCGCTATATTGATACCGACATCACCGAGCGCATTATTACTAAGCCTGTGGCGAATAGCGTCGCACTTTATTTTGATGATGTGGTGCAGTCGTCGGGCTGGACGGTTGATGTGCTAACCGGCCTCGTTACCTTTTCGGTTGCACCGGCTAATGGCGTTATTATCAGCGCTGATTTTGAGTTTGATGTGCGCGCTAAATTCACCACTCGGAATTTTACCACCAAGTTTTTAGCCTATAAAAACCAAGGGCAAAGCATTCATAATTTGCCTGCCTTAGAATTGAGGGAAGTGTAATGGCTAATTTACCGATACAGCCAGATTATTCATCCCCCGTTAAATTTACGCCTAAAGTATTGGCGGCGGGGTTTGGTGATGGCTATACGCAGCGCGCTGCAAACGGACTCAATGCGTTAGTGGAATCATGGGATTTATCCTATCAAGATTTAACCGATGACGAGGTGGGTGTTTTACTCGCCTTCTTTGCAGGATTGGGCGGTGTAGATAATTTTACGTGGCAGTCTAAATATGCCAGTGTTCCGAAAAAGTATGTTTGTGGCCAATGGGATGCTGTGCCGGTGGGTGATGATAGTAATAGTTTTTCAGCCAGTATTTTTGAGGTATTTGAACCATGAGTTTAGACGCGGATATTCATAAACTTTCACCCGGTGCGTTAATTGATTTATATATTATTGATCTTAATAATATCGGCGTGGGGATCGTGCATTATTTTTACCCTGGCACAGATGCCAACTATGGCACGCTGCATTTTCAGGGCCAAGATTATACCCCGTGGCCGATTGCGATTGAAGGCTTAGAAAAGCGGGGGTCAGGGGCGGAAGCGCGGCCAAAAGTGAGTATTTCAAACTTTGGCGGGGTTATTTCCGCTGATTTACAAACCTATGATGATTTAGTGGGTGCGATTGTTAAACGTCGCCGCACTTTTGAGCAATACCTGAATACCGAAACGCCCGATAGCGGGGCGTATGCCGAAGAGTCTTTCTTTATTGAGCAAAAAGTCAGTGAAAGCCCGTTAGTGGTTGAGTTTGAACTGGCTTCAGCAATGGATTTTGTGGATAAACGTTTGCCAGGTAGAACCGCGATTGCTAATTCTTGCCCGTGGCAATATAAATCCAGTGAGAACGGGTCGGGCTGTGGTTGGGCGGGCACTAATCCCGCTAAGTATTTTGATGCAGCGGGGGTGAGTGTGGTTAATCAAGTGGATGACATGTGCGGTAAACGCTTGGATGATTGCAAATTGCGCTTTGGTGCGACCAGTCCGTTGGATTTTGGCGGATTTCCTGCGTTGGGGCGGATTTAAAAAAATGATTGACGATATTATTATAGATCAAATAACTCAACATGCAGAGCGTGTGTTTCCGAATGAGTGCTGTGGCTTGGTGCTGGATAATGGCGGGTTGCTGCAATATGTTGAGGCAGAAAACCAGTCACCTACCCCTGAACAGTCCTTTTTAATTGACCCTGTTTTTTATGCGCAAGCCGCTAATCGTGTGGTGATTGTGGTGCATTCTCACCCTAACCGCTCGCCTGAACCGAGCGAGGCGGATAAAGCCAGTTCTGAGCGGGCCAATGTGCCGTTTTTAATTATGGGTTATCCCTCGTGTGACATCCAGTGTTATTACCCCGATGGCTATACGGCGGATTATGAAGGGCGGCAATTTGTGTATGGCATTTTTGATTGCTTTGGCTTGGTTAAAGATTTTTATCAGAATGAATTAAATATTAACTTACCCGACCGTGAGCGTCCGCCGTATGGCTGGTGGCACGATAAGGCTGTGAATAGCTGCATTATTGCGGATTATAAAAAGTGGGGTTTTGAGCGGGTAGACAGCCCCCAGCATGGCGATGTGGTGGTAGTGCAATTACAAGGGGTGATTCCTAATCATGTGGCGGTTTATTTGGAGGGTGGCTTGATTGTTCATCAAACGCTAAATAATATCAGCAAGCAAGAGCAGTACGGAAATTATTGGCGTAAAAATACCATTTGTTATTTGAGGCATCATGAAAAAAATTAAGTTATTAGGCGATATTGCAGAAAAATACAAAGCGGATTGGTTGTTAGAAGTTGATACCGCCTCGGAAGCATTAAGAGCAATTAATGCCAATCGACCGGGGTTTTTAGCGGCGTGTGATGCAGGGGGTTATGTCGCTATATTAATTGACGAGTCTAATCCTGATGCAGCTAGGCAAGTGACGAATGAGTGTGGCTTGGATGCGTGGGGTGATGAGATGCTTTATGTTGTGCCTAAGATTAGTGGTAATGTTACCGCCGCAATTATCGCAAGTATTACGTCTGGTGTTATTTCTGGTACTGCCGCTACAATCGTTGCGATTGTCGTCAATATGGCTATTTCATTAGCTATATCCGCAATAGCCTCGCTTATCGCCGGCACGCCTGATGGCTCAGGCGCAAATGAAGCGCCTGAAAATAAACCCTCTTATATCTTTAATGGCGTAGTCAATACCAGTCGGCAAGGAGGGCGAATCCCTGTGTTATACGGCGGCCCTTTGTTAGTCGGCTCTATGGTTTTATCATCACGAGTAAATACGCAGGACATTGAATTATGAGTAAGATTATTGGTGGTGCGGGTGGTGGCGGTGGTGCGCCTAGAGCCGCGGTAGTGGCTGAAGATTCTTTGCAATCCGTTTCAATTATTGAATTTGTTGATGGGATTTCAGAAGGGGAAATCGGGGGGTTTGCCACAGCTGATCCATTGGAATCAGTGTTTTTAGATAATACGCCGGTAAAAAACGCGGATGGGTCGCTTAATTTTAAGGGCGTTTCTTTTGATTACCGCTTAGGTACGCAAGATCAGACTTATATTCCTGTGGGCGAAATGTCGGCGGATGAAAACGCGGGGGCGGCAATTGAAATGTCGGTGGCGAGTGAGGTCACTTTGGCTACGCCGGTCACGCGTACCGTTAATTCAGCCATTGCCGATGCGGTGCGTATTACTTTGCAGGTGGCCGCTTTGTGGTCGCGTGATACAGAGACAGGTGATGTGAATGGAACTGAGGTGCAGGTTACAGTAGAAGTTAGAGCCAGCGGTGGTAGTTTTGTTGATGTGCCTGTTGTCGAGTCAGTTCCTATTTTTACTAATTTCGGTTTGATTGAGTTTCAAGCAGGGACTCGCCTAGAAGGCCCTGGTCTTTTCAAGGGCAAGGCATCGTCCCCTTATGAGCGCAGTTTTAATATTAAACTCGCGCAATATGGGGTTGCGCCGTACGATATTCGTATCTCCCGCTTAACACCAGAAATTACCGATGGCACGGTGGCGAATGCGATTACATGGAAAAGCTACACCGAGCTAATTAATGCTAAATTACGTTACCCCAATACAGCTCATGCACGCCTGTCATTTGATGCAAGGCATTTTAGCCAAGTCCCTAAGCGCGGGTATTTATTAAAAGGTATTAAAGTACGTGTGCCAGGGCCAGCGTTTTATGATCCTGTTGCACGAACTTATACCGGGGTTGATTGGGATGGCACGTTTGTTAATGCGTGGACGCGTTGCCCTGCGTGGATTTTTTACGATTTGATTACTGATCCTCGCTATGGCTTGGGGCGTGAAGTGCCTGAAGCGTTTATCGATAAGTGGAACTTATGGGCGATTGCACAGCGTAGTGATGCCTTGGTTAATAATGGCTTTGGTAGCACTGAGCCGCGTTACTCGCTAGATTTATATTTACAGCAAGATAATGATGCTAAAAAGATAGTTCAAGACATAGCCTCAAGCTTTGATGCAATGGCATTCTGGCATGGCGGCGGGGTGTTTGTTGCGCAAGATTCGCCTAAAGCGGTAAGTGCTTTGTATACCCCTGCGAATGTCATTGACGGCCGTTTTAGTTATGCCGGTTCAGCACGTCAAATGCGCTATACCGTTGCGCTGGTTGAGTGGAATGATCCGGATGATTTTTATCGGCTATCCACGGAATATGTAGAGGATCGTGAAGGCATTGAGCGCTATGGGTATCGTGAGAAAAAGGTAGCGGCGATTGGTGCAACCTCTCGCGGGCAAGCGCATAGGGCAGGTAAGCGTTTATTATTGACCTCACGCATGGAGACCGACGCGATTAGTTTTGCGGTGGGCTTAAGTGGGCTAGTAAATAAGCCGGGTGATATTATCCGCGTTTCTGATCCGCTTAGGCATAATGGCTTGCGTTTGGCGGGTCGCATAAGTGCGGGCGCAACTACCACAACCATTCCGCTGGATGCAGAAGTGGATTTATTGTCCGGCCAAAGTTATACCTTAAGTATTATCTTGCCAGATGGCTCAACCGTTATTGCGCCGGTGACGAATGCTGCGGGTGTTACGCAATCGTTGACGGTTTTTCCTGCCTTAGCACAAGCGCCTGATCATGCGGCCATTTGGTCATTACACTCGGGTGCAATTCCATCAAAAGAATACCGTGTGTTATGGATTACTGAAAACTCGACTGAAAAAGACGGCGGTTTTTATGAGTTGAGTGCGGTGGCTTATAATGCGGATAAATATGCTCAGATAGAAAACGGCTTGCAGCTACAGCCTATTTATAAAAAACCGTATGCCAATACGAATGCGGTTATTCCGCCTAGCGGGGTGGGTGTACAGGAAGGGACTTTTCTCGGTTTAGAAGGTATTTCTCGTTATTTAGATATTTTCTGGGCATCGACAGATCCCTTACTAGCGCACCATGTTTTAACGTGGTCTTTAGATGATGGTTTAGAAACAGAGGTAAAAGTCAGCGCTAATGGCTATCGAATAGAGCCATTAAAGCAAGGGACTTATACGATAAAAGTACATGCGGTTAATATCGCGGGGGCTGCATCTTCGTCGATTACGGTGCAAACATTAATCGGTAAATTTTACGAAATTACAGCGGTTAGCATTACTAATCTACAAATAACCGGCCCAGGGGGGAATACTTTTGAGGGCAAGAATGCAGAATTTAAGTGGGCGACTGATGCGGATGCGGTTTTAGGGCTGCAAAGTAGTTATGGCGCAGGGGATGGCGGGCAAACGCCGTGGTTTCGTGATTTTAAAGTCGATGTTTATCAGGCGGGTAATTTTTTACGCACGGAATATGTGACAGAAGCGACTTACACTTATTCGTTTGAGCGTAATATAGAAGATGGCGGGCCATTCCGTGCCATTTCCATTACGGTTGCGGCACGTGATTTTTATGGCAATTTATCCATAGATGGCTCTTTGGCAGCGAGCAATCCAGCCCCAACCACTTTTTCTAATATCGCGCTGTCCGAAGGATTGGCGCAAATTTTTGTTGAGTATTACCCTCCGACTGATTCAGATTATGCGTATACACGCGTTTATGCCTCGCAAACGCCGGGCTTCGTTCCTGATGCGGCGGCGGGAACGGGCAATCTAGTGTTTGAGGGAACAGATCGAGTGATGGCGTTTCCTGTTGATACGACGGGCACTTGGTATGTTAAATTACAGGGGGTTGATGATTTTGGCCCTTATGGATTAACCTATTCATCGCAATTAAGTACGGTGGTTGCATCGGTTAATGTGACCGCTGAAGTGGGCACTATCTTAGAAGATCCTGGTCGGGTGGGTGATGTGGTGGTGGAGGCTGATCGGTTTATTATCGTTCAGCCGTCAACTCATGCAACACCGACGGCAGTTTTTGGCGTTGCGCTGGTTAATGGCATCTCTAAAGTCGGTATTCTGGGCGATCTGTTGATTGACGGCTCTATTTATGGTCGCTCAATTGCGGTTGGAGCAGTCACAGCGGATAAAATTACTGTAACTAATTTAGCGGCAATCTCGGCTGATATTGGCTTAGTCACAGCAGGCACATTCAGAACCAACCCGCTGGATACAAATTACCGAGTTGAGATGTC
>Ga0209495_1000166_pt1 | contig 50959 bp, 49 predicted proteins | sample EN1Hudsemesocosm_FD_184629 | JGI IMG/M metagenome (GOLD analysis project Ga0209495, IMG submission 184629) | Methane-oxidizing microbial communities from mesocosms in the Hudson Canyon - EN1E Hudson Canyon (SPAdes) (version 2) | ecosystem: Environmental > Aquatic > Marine > Cold seeps | place...
TCCAACCTACGTATGGCACCGTTTCAAATTACCATTTCTTGTAGGTCGGCATTTTAATCCGACATTGTTGGACTGAAGTCTAGCCTACGGATAAGACTGTTTCAAATCAACGGCCCTTGTAGGTCGGCATTTTAATCCGATATCGTTGGACTGAAGTCCAGCCTACGTATGGCACCGATTCAAATCAACTTCCCTTGTAGAACGGTGTTTCAACCCGACATGTTGGACTAAAGTCCAACCTACATATAAGTCTAGAAATTAAGATGATTATTTTTCTCCTTTCAGCTAAAGTTATGCCATATTCTGACGATAAATTAGTTGAGGGCAATATTTAAAGATATTGCGAAAAAATATGGAAGAGGATAAAGACATGAATGCAAACGTTGCAATGAAGCAGTACCAACAGAACTATATTCAAGGTGGAACTGAAACCGCTACGCCTCATCGTTTGGTACAAATGCTAATGGAAGGTGCATTAGATAAGCTTTTAGTGTCGAAACGTTTCATGATGGCAAAAGATGTTGCTAAAAAAGGCGAAAATATCAGTTGGACTATTTCTATTATTGACAGTTTACGCTCTTGTTTGAATGTTGAAGTGGGTGGCGAGTTTGCTGAAAATTTATACTCTTTATATGGCTATATGGAGCAAAAGTTATTAGAAGCAAATATTAAAGATGATCCTAAACTAATTGATGAAGTTGCACAGTTGATGATTCAAGTTAAATCAGGCTGGGATGCAATTCCTCAAGAACACCACAGCACAAGCTCCAACTAAGAGATATTTTATTGTGAATACGCTTTTTGATTTAACCACTGATGTGATTGTGATTAGCAAACAGCTAGTGTTGCTTGCTGAGGAATCAAGGTGGGATGAGTTTTCAGAGTTAGATGCTAAACGTCAATCTTTGGTGAGATCAATTAATGTGGAATCACTTGAATTATCTGATGAGGATAATGCGACATTTCGTGATTTGTTGAATGAAATGATATCTCTTAATGAACAGTTAGGAATCATCTGCACTGAGCAGAGAGAAGAATTAGCTGGGAAATTAAAAGAGCTTAGAGTAGGAGCAAAAGCCAAAAAAGCTTATTCGTAAGGCTTTTGCTAAAGAAAAGTCATGAGTGTTATAAATACTAATATTCCATCATTGAATGCTATGCGTAATCTTAATAGCAATAGCAATTTGATGGCCCAAACATTACAGAGATTATCATCAGGGCTACGTATCAATAGTGCTAAAGATGATGCTGCTGGTTTGGCTATTAGTGATCGTTTTACGACTCAAATAAGAGGTCTCCAGCAAGCGGGCAGAAATACAAATGATGCTGTTTCCTTAGCACAAACTGCTGAAGGAGCATTAGCCAGTTTGACCGAGTTAATGCAACGTGGTCGAGAACTCTCTGTTCAAGCAGTTAATGCAACAAACTCGACCTCTGATCGCCAGGCCTTGCAAAAAGAAATTACTCAGATCCAAGAAGAAATTGCTCGAGTTACTCGCGATACTTCTTTTAACTCAATAAAAATATTCCAGCCTACAGGTGCGACTAATGGTGCATCTACCCCTTTAAGTGCAACAGAACAACGCATTGTGACTGACTTGCAGACATCATGGTTGGAGCAAAGCGAAAAGATCATTAAAGATTATTTTGGTTTGGAAGCAAATGGAAATGTTGAACTAAATATTATTATTGAACCAGACCTTAGTGGGCCTTCGGCTTATGTAAGTTTTGTTAATGGTCCAACAAATACTATGGAGCTACATATAGATGAAACGGTATTTCAAAATGCTTATACAGCGATTGATGCAGGAAGTACCACTCAAAAAGACAGCTTAGATCAGTTGATAGCACATGAAATGACACATGCGGTCATGGCTGCAACCACGAATTTAGAAGAAATCCCTCTCTTTTTTGTAGAAGGTACTGCAGAGTTTGTTCCCGGTGGTGATGCTCGGTTAAACTCAGTATTGACTGCTTTAGGCGGTAATAACGGAACTAATCAGCAAACTGTTGTAGATAATATCGACAGCATGGATGTGGTTGGAGATACATGGGGTGGAACTAGTCAAGATTATGCAACTGCATATGTGTCGACTCGTTATTTAGATTCTGTTGCCACAGGTGGTGTACCAGCAGTATTAAATTACTTAAGTGATGGTGCAGATCGAACTTTGGATGATTATTTTGCACAGGCCAACCTTACTGTAGGTGGTGATGCAATAACAACATCAGCTGAGTTTGTGACCAAGTTTAAAGCTGAGGGTGCGACTTTTATTGCTGGCATGAACTTAACTAATGATGATACTGGTGCAATTGGTGGTGCAGATGCTAATGGTGGCACACGTGATACTACTTGGGCTGGAACGATTCCTGACACAGCTAACTTAACAGATGATCCATTAACGGGCTTTACTGAAATCTGGCCAACAGGACAGACAACATTGGCAACAGCATCGATGTCATTTCAAGTGGGTAGTAATGTTGGTGAGACAATAGATGTGAGTTTAACAAGCTTGAATTTGGCTGACTTAAACCTTGATGGTCTAGATGTTGTGAACTTAGGTAATACAGCCATTGATGCCTTTGATGATGCATTAACAACCGTTAGTACCATGCGTGCTCAGTGGGGTGCTGTTCAAAATAGGTTGGAATCAACATTAGCGGTAACAAGTGTTGGAATAGAAAATTTATCTGCAAGTCGCTCACGGATAATGGATGCTGATTATGCAGAAGAAACAGCAACGTTAACTCGGGCTCAGATCATGCAACAGGCAGGTTCTGCCATGCTGGCTCAGGCAAATGCACTGCCGCAGCAAGTGTTAAGTTTATTAGCATAGTTTGGATTCTGTTGGACTGAAGTCCAACCCACGGTTGGAAGTGAAGTTTTATAGGTCGGATTTCAATCCGGCACGGGACTTAGAATTCTGTTGGACTGAAGTCCAACCTACGGTTGAAAGTGAAGTTTTGTAGGTCGGATCTTTAGTCCGACAAGGTGTAAATAACGTTCATGTTGGACTGAAGTCTAACCTACATTAGGCCAGTATTTTAAATCTAGAATACGAGAACTAACAAACCTCACAATTAACACTGTCATTTTTTTGACATTACAAAATAAAAGTGTTTAAATCTAACTTTCTGAATAACTTACATTGATCTTGTCGATGTAACATTAAGTTTGGTTGGAGATGGAATGAGTGCAAACAATGTATTGTTGATAGATGTTGATACGGATCGCCGTGAGCTTTTATCAACTTTAGTTGAGTTTATTAATTGTCAGTCAGTTATTGTTCAAGATCCAGACCTTTGGTTTGAAGATGCTGGCGATTTAGCCGATGTAGTCATGGCTATTGTTGGTGATTGTGGCGATAAACATCAAACCAAGCAAGTTTTACGTGATTTAGTTAATAATGAAGCCCGTGTTCCCGTTTTTCAGCTTGATTTCCCTGAGTCTGAAGTGGCTGACTTTCCTGGTACATTAGGTTCTTTACGTTTTCCTGTTAAATATCCTCAATTAAGCAATGCTTTACAGCAGGCCACGATTTATCGCAGCCAGCAAGAATCATCTGATCAAAAGCAAAGTTATGATTTTCGCCGTTTAGTAGGTAATAGTCGTTCGATGAAGGCTGTGCAACAGATGATTGATCAGGTGTCTGACTCTGAAGCCAATGTATTGATATTGGGGGAGTCGGGTACCGGTAAGGAAGTCGTTGCTCGAAACTTACATCATTTATCTTCACGCCGCGAAAAGCCTTTTGTGCCGATTAACTGTGGTGCTATCCCCGCTGAGTTATTAGAAAGTGAATTGTTTGGTCATGAGAAAGGTTCTTTTACTGGGGCGATTACTGCTCGTAAAGGTCGATTTGAAATGGCTGAAGGTGGCACATTATTTCTCGATGAAATTGGTGATATGCCGTTGCCAATGCAGGTTAAGCTATTACGCGTTTTACAAGAACGCACTTATGAACGTGTAGGAAGTAATAAGTCGTTAACAACTAATGTGAGGGTTATTGCTGCAACTCATCGTGATTTAGAAAACCACATTTCTGAAGGACATTTCAGAGAAGATTTATTCTATCGTTTGAATGTATTTCCTATTGAAATGCCATCACTACGTGAGCGACCAGAAGATATTCCATTATTGATTAATGAGCTCGTGACTCGCATTGAACACGAAAATCGTGGCACCGTTCGTTTAACACCAGCAGCAATCATTTCATTATGCCAATATGAATGGCCGGGTAATGTGCGTGAATTAGCTAATGTGGTTGAGCGTTTAGTTATTCTCTACCCTTATGGCACGGTAGATTACGATGATTTGCCTGAGAAATTTCAGTTAGAAGGAGGGGAGCTTCCTGAAGCCGTAATTACGGTGATAGAAGATTCTCCACAGCCTAAACAAAGTAAAACTGCTGAAGTAGAAGTTATTACTGAAGCTGCTGCACCTCAAGTAGCAGCAGAACTTGATGGTCTACCTGAAGAGGGTTTAGATCTGAAAGAACATTTAGCCAACCTTGAATACCTTTTGATCAAACAAGCGTTAGATGAATCTTCTGGAGTTGTGGCTCATGCTGCAAATAAATTGAAGATGCGTCGAACCACCTTGGTTGAGAAGATGCGTAAATATGGTATTCAGCGAGATGGTGATTAAACCAGCGGTTTGAATGATTCTTGGTATAAAACGCTGCCTATGTGGGTCGGCGCTTTAGCCCGACAAGTGAGTGACTGTAGCGTGTTGGAATAAATTCCAACCTACGCAGTTACTTCCTTTCCAATCTAGAGAGCGGGTGAGTGTACCGCCATTACGTTGACTAGATCGGCGGTAAGTATTTGAATATAAAAATAAAAATAAAATAGGCATATTTCTTGCTCATATAACGATACTTAATAGATAAATCGTTTTATGGGACAAAAAATGAATGTTAATTTAACAGGTCAACAGTCGTTATTAGAGGCTAGCGTTAGTGAAGCCGCTGCTTTTTATAATACTGATATTCCAGATCATAAAACTCAATTAAAACGTCGTTCTGACTTTCTGACGACAAAATTACTTGATCGTCATAGTGAAGCTAGCCCAAGTTTTGAAGAGGCTGTTTGTTTAGCGAGCCGAATGACTCAGCTATTGGAAGTGCTACCGGGCGGTGTTGTTGTTCTCAATGGTGATGGCTTCGTTCAACAGTGTAATTCTGCAGCGATCAGCCTATTAGGTTCACCTATTGAAGGTGAACGTTGGACAAATATCATTGAGAGAGCTTTTCGACCACAACCTAATGATGGCCATGATATTTCATTGGCAGATGGTCGTTTAGTTCATATATCTACTAGTCCTTTAGAAGGCGAGCCAGGCCAAATCATTTTATTGCAAGATGTGACTGAAACTCGACAATTACAACAAAAAGTATCCCATCTACAACGATTATCAGCCATGGGTGAAATGGCTGCTCGTTTAGCACATCAGATTAGAACACCTCTCTCTTCAGCTTTATTGTATGTTGCCCCACTACTCAAGGAAGATACTAATAGCAAATTAAAACAACGCTTTGCTAAACGTTTGCATAACAGTATTAGCCATATGGAACATTTAGTGAAAGATATGTTGGCTTTTTCTCGTGGTGATATGGCAGAGACTGAACCTGTCTTACTCGATGAATTATTAAGTAATGTTGAGCAGCAATTTCTATCTCATCCTGAGTCACAAAAATATAATCTAGAAATACAAAATACGATTAGTGATGGTTATGTTTATGGAAGTAAGGATGCCCTAACGAGTGCCCTAAATAATCTTGTAAATAATGCACGGTCAGCCTGTGAGGAAAGTGGTGAAATTACTATTTTTGCTGATCTTATACAAGATGAAGGCACAGACTACATTGAAGTTAGTATTGAAGATAATGGGGTAGGCATTGCAAAAGCAGATCAAGATAAGGTACTGACCCCTTTTTATACCACACGTTCTTCAGGAACGGGATTAGGCCTAGCTGTTGTGAACTCAATTGCCAAGGCACATAAAGGTGAATTATGGTTTGACAGTGACGAAGGCGAAGGTAGTACTTTCTGCTTACGCCTACCTATGTATCAGCCCGCCGATAAATTTACGCTTACAGCACAAAAGAAGTAAGGAACAATCAATATGAATAAATCAACTATTTTAGTCGTCGAAGATGATGCAGATCTACGTGGTGCTCTATGTGACACTTTGGAGTTGGCAGGTTATGACGTGTCATCTGCAGATCAAGGACAAGGTGCCTTGGATAAAATGGCGAATGAGCAATTTGGTTTGTTGTTGACGGATCTTCAAATGAAGCCGATGAATGGTCATACCCTACTCAAAAAAGCTAAACAGATGACACCCGATTTACCGGTATTGTTAATGACAGCATATGGCACGGTTCAAGGTGCAGTAGAGGCGATGCACGAAGGTGCTAGTGACTATTTGATTAAACCCTTTGAAGCAGATGATTTATTAGATCGTGTGCAGCGTTATATTAGAACAACATCTATTAGTGATGACATGGTCGCAGTAGATAAAAGTTCACGTGATTTATTGACCTTATCAAGACGAGTTGCTGATGCCGATGCTACAGTATTAATTAGTGGTGAAAGTGGCACAGGTAAGGAAGTACTTGCTCGCTTTTTACACCAGAACTCTATTAGAAATGAAGGTCCTTTTGTAGCGATTAACTGTGCTGCAATTCCTGAAAACATGCTTGAAGCGACTTTGTTTGGTTATGAAAAAGGTGCTTTTACAGGGGCACTCCAGGCCTATGCAGGTAAATTTGAGCAAGCCCAACAAGGCACAATCCTTCTAGATGAAATATCTGAAATGGATCTAGGTCTACAAGCTAAATTACTGCGAGTTTTACAAGAAAGAGAAGTTGAGCGTATCGGTGGTAGAAAGCTGATATCACTGGATGTTCGTGTTTTAGCTACAACAAATAGACTATTACGAGAAGAAGTGACAGCAGGGCGATTCCGTGAAGATTTATTCTATCGTCTTAACGTTTTTCCATTGCAACTCTTACCATTAAGAGAACGCACTGATGATATTTTACCTTTATCAGAGAAGTTAATGAGACGTCATTGTCGTCAGTCTGAACGCTTGATTCCTGAATTCAGTACTTGTGCACAAAAAGCATTGCTAGGACATAACTGGCATGGCAATGTGCGTGAGCTTGATAATGTATTACAGCGAGCATTAATTTTGCAAGCAGGGAATACGATTACTTCAAATGATATAGCATTTGAAGTAATGGCTGGATCAGAATTAAATAACAGCCAAAATATTGGCGAAGAGAAAACCGAAACTCAACTTAGTGATGATCTACGTAGTCATGAACAGCGTCATATTCTAGATGCACTAGTGAAAAATAATTGCAGTAGAAGAGCTACAGCTAGTGAGCTAGGCATAAGTGAGCGCACACTTCGTTATAAGTTGTCACGTTTTAGAGAAGAAGGTGTAGAGATTCCAGAGAAGGTTGGCAAGAAGTCTGCATAAGCTTGTTTAATAGACTTATGAATTGGAGAAAACCATGATTAACGCAATAGACCCAAACCAGTTATTAACTCAGATGAGAGCTGCTCAAGCACAAGCTACTCAGCAGGTTAATGTTACTGCACCTGCACAAGGTCAAGGTACTGACAGTGTTAACTTTTCAGGTTTAATGAAGTCAGCGGTTGACCAAGTTAATGAAACCCAGCAAGCATCAGGTAAGCTAAAAACAGCATTTGAAATGGGTGATCCTAATGTAAGTTTGGCCGATGCCATGATTGCATCACAAAAAGCATCTGTTGCCTTTCAAGCAACACTTCAAGTTCGCAATAAATTAGTTCAGGCCTATGAAGAAGTAATGAGAATGAGCGTTTAACGTGTTAGCGAATTCATCTTTTTCTCCATCACAGCGTTGTTTCTGTACTCAAATGCTCACATTCTCCGTGCAAAAACGCCTTGTTATAAAGAAAAACTTAAACACGCTAAAAAGTTAAATATAGTTATTTTTGCTCAACGATAAGAAGAAATTATTATGGAAAACGTACCCGCTACAGTGAATCCAACTACAGGCTTACCATTGCCAACAACACCACTAGGTGCGATGCAGTCTAATATGTCGCGTCAGCCAGTAATGAAGCAAATGGGTTTTTTATTGGCTATCGCAGCTAGTATTGCTTTAGGTGGTTATGTATTGAACTGGTCTCAAACACCTAGTTATCAAGTTTTGTTTTCAGGAATGCAGCCAATGGAATCATCAGAAGTGGTGACGATTTTGCAGCAGTCTAATATCGACTATAAATTAGATCCAAGTACAGGTGCTTTATTAGTTCCAGGTTCAAAAGTTCAAAATTTACGATTGAAGTTGGCCGGGCAAGGCTTACCTCGTAGTGCTTCACAAGGTATGGAAATGCTGAATGAAGAGCAAGGTTTTGGCACAAGTCAATTTGTTGAGCGAGCACGTTATCAGCGTGCGATGGAAGAAGAGTTAGCACGCTCGATTTCTGAAATATATAGTGTAAGTAGTGCACGAGTGCATTTAGCAACGCCAAAACAATCTGTATTTGTGAGAGAGCGTAAAAACCCAACGGCTTCTGTTGTGGTGAACTTGTATGCAGGACGTAATTTAGATCGAGGTCAAGTGTCAGCAATTACACATATGGTGTCATCATCAGTGCCAAATATGGCGAGTAAAGATGTCACCGTGGTTGACCAAAAAGGTAAACTTTTAACTCATGGCGATCGCGAAGAGGGTGTCGCAATGAGTGATAGTCAAATGCAGTATTCTCAAAAATTAGAACAGCGTTATATCCGACGTATTGAAGATATTCTATCGCCAATAGTTGGTATGGATGGTGTTCGTGCACAAGTTGTGGCCGAAGTAGACTTTACAATAACAGAGCAAACTCAAGAACGTTATAACCCTGATTTAACAGCGGTACGTAGTGAGCAAATCCAAGAAGATAGTCGAGTTGGTGCCAATGGTGCGATGGGAGTGCCTGGTGCTCTTGCAAATCAACCTCCAGGTGGTGGTGTGGCTCCAGAAGTCGCTATAGCAGGAGAAGGTAGTGCTAGAACATCACGAGCAGGAAGTTCTCATAAAAGTAGCACGCGTAATTTTGAGTTAGACCGGACCATTAGTCATACACGTTTGGCACCCGGATCAGTGAGAAGGTTAAGTGTTGCAGTTTTAGTCGATGAACACCGTAGCCTTGATGAGGAAGGTAATGTAACTTCACAAGCACTCAGTGAAGGCGAAATGACACGAATCAATGCTCTCGTTATGGATGCGATTGGTTTTAATAAAGCGCGTGGTGATAGTTTGAATATTGTTAACGCACCATTTGTGATTCCAGCAGCTGCAGAGCCATTACCTGAGTTAGCAATTTGGGAGCAAGCATGGGTCTGGGATGTTGCTAAACAAAGCTTAGGTGGCCTATTAGTGTTATTCTTAGTGTTCGGGGTAATTAGACCGGCATTTAAAGATATGAATACAGTTCCTGCTGTAGAGGCTGGCGAAGCAGCCGCCAACGGAATGACTCCACTACAAGCCTCAGCGGCTGCTGGAGGAGCAAGTGCCGAAGATTTTGCAAAAATAACTACTGGCTCCGAATCGATGGAAGACCAAATGAATAATGTTCGTAGCTTAGTGCAGCAAGACCCCGCACTAGTTGCTCAAGTAGTTAAAAACTGGACGGCGAGTGAAGCATAATGGCTGAAGAAGCTAGAAAATTAACAGGTACTGAAAGAGCAGCTGTCTTTTTACGTTCACTAGGTGAAGGTGAAGCTGCAGAAGTCCTGAAACATATGAACCCTAAAGAGGTTCAGAAAGTCGGTCAGACAATGGCAACGTTGTCTAATGTTACCCGAGAAGAAGTACAAGAAGTTTTAGATAATTTTGTCAGTACTGTTGAAGAAGAAACAGGCTTAGGTATTGGCTCGCATGACTATGTGAGAAATATGCTGGTGGGCGCATTAGGTGAAGACAAAGCAGGTAACTTACTGGATCGTATTTTATCAGGTGGTAATACATCAGGTTTAGAACAATTAAAATGGATGGATTCTAGAGGTATCTATGAAATTATCCGTTTAGAGCATCCACAAATTATTGCGATTGTATGTTCGTTCCTTGAACCAGATCAATCAGCTGCTGTTTTAGGTTTATTCCCTGAACGAGATCAAGCTAATATACTGTTACGAATTGCCACTTTAGATGGTGTTCAACCTGCAGCATTGACGGAGTTAAACGAGATTCTTGAGAAACAGTTTAGCGGTAATGCAGGCGGTCAAACAATGACGGTTGGCGGTATGAAAACTGCTGCAGATATTCTTAACTTTGTTGAGGGTAGCGTTGAGGCATCGATCATGGAATCGATTAAAGAAAGTGAACCTGATCTGGGGCAAGGTATCGAAGATCTTATGTTTGTCTTTGATAACCTTATTGATGTGGATGATCGCGGTATTCAATCATTGATGCGTGAAATTCAATCTGATCAATTGCAACTTGCTCTGAAAGGCACTGATGAAGCGTTACGAGAAAAATTCCTTGGCAATATGTCACAGCGTGCAGCTGAAATGTTGCGAGATGATTTAGAAGCCATGCCTCCTGTTCGTTTGAGTGATGTTGAAGCAGCACAGAAAGCAATTCTAAGTGCTGCGAGAACGTTATCTGATAAAGGTGAGATCCAATTAGGTGGAGGTAGTGGGGATGACTTCGTCTAAGGATGAATTAGTCGTCACGGAGCAGTCGGATGTGATTTCATCAGAGGAAATTGCCGCAGCCTATCAGCGTTGGGAAGCACCTACAATGGTGTCTGTTACTGACATTGAAGAAGGCCATGGCCCGCTAACTGTTAAAGATTTTGAAAGGCTACAAAAAGAAGCAGAACAAGAAGGCCATAAAGCCGGTTTCGAAAAAGGACGTGAAGCAGGTTACCAAGCAGGTTTAAAAACAGCTCAGCAAGAAATTAATCAACAAGTTGCTTATTTAAAGCAGGTGATGACAGCGTTAAATGCACCATTAGTAGAGCTAGACCAACAAGTCGAAGAGGATTTAATTTCTCTGGTGATGACAATGACTCGTCAATTAGTGCGCCGTGAATTAAAAGCGGAGCCTGAACATGTCATTGGTGCTGTACGGGCGGCCATGGCTGTTTTACCTATCAATGATAGAAAGTTAAAAATATTCTTACATCCACAAGATGTTGAGCTTGTTAAAACTGGCTTATCGATCGAAGATGAAGGTTCAAATTGGCAGTGGGTTGAAGATCCTTTATTAACACGTGGTGGTGTAAAACTCGCTACAGCGAACACAACCATTGACGCGACAGTTGAAGCCCGACTAAATAGTGTTATAAATAAGCTGTTAGGTGAGGAACGCAGTGATGACATCGCTGAGTAAACTCGCCAACCGTACTGGAGACTTGCGAGACAAGTTGCAAGAATATCAACAACGCTTAGACAGCGATCCAACAGAAGTATTGACGATAGAAGGCCGCTTAACCCGCATGGTAGGTTTGACATTGGAAGCCGTGGGTTTTCAAGCACCTATCGGTAGTCGATGTGAAGTTCAAGGTGTTGGTGGCAAACCAATAGAAGCAGAAGTTGTTGGTTTTGCAGGCGAAATACTTTATCTCATGCCGACAGGTGATACTCGAGGGCTTGTTCCGAATGCACGAGTTCGTCCGTTAAGAAGTGACTCTCAGGTTCCAGTAGGTGAAGAATTATTAGGTCGAGTCATTGATGGTGCAGGTAAACCATTGGATGGTAAAGGACCTTTAAATGTTAAAGATAGGGTTCCTTTACATGGCGTGCCTATTAACCCTTTAGCCCGCTCTCCCGTTCGCCAACATTTAGATGTGGGTGTTGAAGCTATTAACTCTCTATTGAGTGTTGGTCGTGGTCAACGAATGGGTTTATTTGCTGGTAGTGGTGTGGGTAAAAGTGTCTTACTTGGTATGATGACACGCTTTACTGAAGCAGATGTGATCGTTGTTGGCCTAATAGGTGAACGTGGACGAGAAGTTAAAGAGTTTATTGAAGAAATCTTAGGTCAAGAAGGTTTGGAGCGGGCCGTTGTTGTTGCTTCACCAGCTGATCATTCTCCTTTAATGCGTTTGCATGGTGCGATGTTAGCAACCAGTATTGCCGAATATTTTCGCGATCAAGGCAAGCAAGTTTTATTATTGATGGATTCATTAACACGTTATGCTCAAGCGCAACGTGAAATTGCCTTGGCAATTGGTGAGCCTCCAGCAACTAAAGGTTATCCACCTTCTGTATTTTCATTATTACCTCAACTTGTCGAACGAGCAGGAAATGGCCCTGAAGGTGGTGGTGCGATTACCGCTATTTATACCGTTCTGACGGAAGGGGATGATCAGCAAGATCCTGTTGCAGATGCAGCGAGAGCGATATTAGATGGACATATCGTCTTATCGCGTCGATTAGCCGAAGCGGGACAGTATCCAGCCATTGATGTTGAAGCTTCTATTAGTAGGGTCATGCCTCAAATTGTATCTGAAGAGCATTTACAGTTGGCTCAAGGTTTTAAACAAGTATTTTCAACCTATCGACAGAATCAAGATTTAATTAATATTGGTGCTTATGCGGCAGGGAGTGATCCAAATATTGATGAAGCCATTAGTTTATATCCAAGCTTACAAGTACATATCAAGCAAGGTATGAATGAAGCTGTGAATTGGCAGCAAAGTTTTACTGACTTGCAACAGACTATGCAACAACCGCTGAATCAAGCCAATAATATGATGCAAGCAGTGACTATTCCTGGGCAAAGAACTTTCTAAGATGACCTTTTCAGGAAAGAGGAACAAAACGCCCAAATATCAGACACTAAATCTGATAGTCTAATGACATGAAACGTTCAAAAAGACTCACACCTGTTGTCGACATCGCTGCAAAAGAGACTGAGGCTGCTTTAGCAAAAGTAGGTCAGGCAAATTCTGTTTGGTTGCAAGATAAAAATCAACTCGAAGAACTTCAGCGTTATAAAGGGGAATATCTTGCCAAGTTTAGGCAAGGAGATACTTTAGTGATGAGTGCACAAAAGGTTTTAGAGTTGCGAAGTTTCTTAGTGCAGCTCGATCAAGCCATTCAGGCACAAGAGACACAAGTGAAAGAGCGTTATATGCAGTTGGAACAGCAACGCGGTTTTTGGCAACAAGCACGCAGAAAAGAACAAGCTATGGAATCGCTGGTGGACCGATATCAGGTTGAAGAGCTCCAGCAAGAATCTCGGCAAGAACAGTTAGAAAATGATGAACGCAATACATCCCAATGGATTCGTCGTCCTCGCTAATTACCCAGAGTTCGGGTTAATCAATCTCATTAAAGATAGTATTGAAAGCCCTGTTATTGATACATTATGTAAGATGACTTTAACTGGCATGGTCTCTGCATTATTGTTATAAAGAAGTACCCCAAAAGCATTACTTTATTATTGAAAATATGCGGAAAGCTAGCTATGGCAAGGGCAGCACAGTAAGTGTCAGTTAAGCTTATAGGCAATAACAGCATATTGATACGGTAAGAGAAAGTCATAAAGCGGCAAGAATAGCCGGTTCATTTCTGAGCGATGGGGTAATGCTCTTGTAAGGTATTGTGATTACCTTATACGCTATATAAAAGTGTGTTTAGGTTTCATCTGGAGTAGGTAATGGAAGATAGTGGCATGAGTGTAATTGACTGTGGAGAGACTTTAGGAATTGCTGATGTTGGTGATTTATATGCAACATTGCTAACGGAATTAGCAGAAGGTAATACGGTTCGTCTTGATGTGAGTGAAATTGAGCGAATTGATGCTGCTGCATTACAGATGATTTATGCTTATTCTAAAGAGGCGATAAGACAAGGAGAAGCGCTGAGCTGGATATCACCAAGTCAAGCCTTTCTGCGAAGTGTGAACCTTTTAGGCTTGGCAGAACGAATGAATATAGAAGGCAATATTGTTGAGAAGTCTCAATAGGATTTGCATTATGCTCATTAATTTTGAGGATAACGTAAACAGTGATGTATGTGATTGATATGACAAAGCGGCAGTAAATTAGAGGAAATAGTAGCCATGGCAAAAATATTGGCAGTGGATGATTCAGCTTCAATGAGACAGATGGTTGTATTCACTTTAAAAGCAGCCGGACATATTGTGACGGATGCTGCAGATGGACAGCAGGCATTGAATATTGCAAAAACACAATCGTTTGATCTTGTGTTGACGGATATAAATATGCCAATCATGGATGGACTGACATTAACCAAAGAATTACGTGCTTTACAGGCTTATCGATTTACGCCGATCTTGGTCTTAACAACAGAAGCAGGTATAGATAAGAAACAAGCAGGTCGAGCTGCAGGTGCAACGGGTTGGTTAGTAAAACCATTCAATCCTGACCAGTTGTTAGCGACGATAAAGAAAGTGCTGGACTAAGTCTCTTTGCTTAGTAAACAAAGGTTTATACTATGTTTACAAGGAAGTTGCACTCTAAATTTAGTAGGAAGAAACGATGAGTATTGATATTTCACAATTTCACGGTGTATTTTTCGAGGAAAGTTTCGAAGGCCTTGATGCAATGGAAAGCGGCTTGCTCAACTTGGATGTTGGGGCCGCAGATATTGAGGTTATTAATACTATTTTTAGAGCTGCACACTCGATAAAAGGAGGAGCAGGTACCTTTGGTTTTATGGCTGTATCTGAGTTTACTCATGTTATGGAAACCATGTTGGATGAAATGCGTAATGGCCAGCGTGAAATAACGGCTCAATCGACGAACTTACTTTTAGAGTCCGTCGATGTCTTACGTGAAATGATAACAGCAGTGCAGCAAAAAACAGATACAGATGATGAGCGCATTGCCGATATTCGCCAGAAATTAGAAGCAATGATGGCAGGAGAAGAAGTTTCAACACATGCCACAAGTAATACTGAAGCTAGTATTGAACCGACTGAAGTTGTTGAGGAAAGCAAAGCAGAAGGTTGGGAAATCAGCTTCAATCCACATCAACATTTATTACAAACAGGTAATGACCCCGTACGTATGCTGCGTGAGTTGGCGAGTCTAGGTGAGTTAACCGCTGAAGTAAATGATAGTAAATTACCGCCATTTTCAGATTTAGAGCCTGAAGATAGCTACCTTTCTTGGCAATTAACACTATTAGGCGATATTCCTGAAGAAGATGTCGTTGAAATATTTGAATGGGTTGATGAAGATTGTGACCTATCAATTGAAGCTTTAATAGCACCAGTAAAAGGTCCGACGCGAGTTGAAGTTATGGTCGCGGCGCTAGATAAACATGATTCTGTGCGAGCTGAACCTTTAGCAGAAGCTGAAGTTAAAGTAGCAGAAGTGAGTGAAGTTAAAGCAGTAGAAGTGAGTGAAGTTAAAGCAGTAGAAGTGAGTGAAGTTAAAGCAGTAGAGGTGAGTGCACCAGCAGCGCCGGAAGTTAAAGAAACTAAACCCGTGGTTACGCCATCATCTGCAATAGAACCAGTAGTCAAGTCTAAAGCAGCGGCCGTACCAGCAGCCAGTTCTATCCGTGTTGGTACTGATAAAGTTGATTCACTCATTAATTTGGTTGGTGAGCTTGTTATTACGCAATCTATGTTAAGTCAGATTGGTGATAACTTTACGCCAGATATGTTGCCTCAATTAATTGATGGTTTAGCTCAATTAGAAAGAAATTCACGTGAGATGCAAGAAGGTATCATGCGGATCCGTATGCTCCCTATTAGCTTTGCCTTTAACCGCTTCCCTCGATTGGTTCATGATATGACCGATAAGACGGGTAAGAAGGTTGAATTGAAATTAACGGGTGAGAAAACAGAGCTTGATAAAACCGTGATGGAGAAAATTGGTGATCCATTGGTTCACTTGGTTCGTAACTCACTGGATCATGGTTTAGAAACGCCAGAAGTTCGTCTTGCTGCAGGTAAAAGTGAAGAAGGCTTATTGCAACTAAAAGCTTTCCATCAAGGTGGCAAGATCGTTATCGAGATCCATGATGATGGCGCAGGCTTAAATGAAGAAAAAATATGGGATAAAGCGGTAGAAAAAGGTCTGGTTGATGCTTCTGAAATATTAAGCCCTGAAAAAATCCATGAGCTTATTTTCTTACCAGGATTTTCGACAGCTGATGTTGTTACCGATGTATCGGGTCGTGGTGTTGGTATGGATGTCGTTAGAAAAAACATCAATAGTCTTGGTGGTTCGGTTGAGGTGGTATCAAAACGAGGTGAAGGCTCAGTCTTCACGATCCGTTTACCTTTAACCTTAGCGATTATGGATGGTCAAACCATTCAAGTGGCTGGTGAGAACTATATTATTCCATTGATTTCTATTATTGAGACCTTAGAAGTTAAAAAAAATGAAATAAAACGAGTTTCAGGTAAGGGTGAACTTTATCCACTGCGTGATGAATATGTGCCTGTTATACGTATATATGACGTGTTCAACTTAGAACCACATACGACAGAATTAGAAGAAGGTTTACTGGTTATTGTTGAAGGTGACGGCCAGAAAGTAGGGCTGTTTATTGATGATTTATTAGGTCAGCAACAAGTTGTTATAAAAAGCTTAGAAACAAATTACCGTAAAGTTGTAGGGGTCTCTGGGGCCACTATATTAGGTGATGGTACTGTTGCTTTGATTCTTGATGTACCAGGTTTGATGGCCTTGTATCGCGAGCCATCGCTGGCGCTGGTTGTTAATAATAACCAAGCGGCCTGAGGAGAAAATAATGAGTGAAACGCAAGCGGTAAATGGATCATTAGAGTCAATCACATCTGTGGATGATGGTTCTGAACAATATTTAACTTTTATCTTGGGGGAAGAAGAATATGGTGTTGAAATTCTTCGAGTACAAGAAATTAAAGGTTGGGATCAAGTTACCCACATTCCAAACTCACCTCACTATTTATGTGGCGTATTAAACCTACGTGGAACGATTGTTCCAATTGTAGATTTACGATTACGTTTTGATATGCCTCCAAAAGAATATACCCCGACTACCGTGGTTGTCGTTTTAAAAGTAGAAGGTGTGACCCAACGAACCGTGGGTATTGTTGTTGATGGCGTGTCTGATGCACATAATGTCGTGCCTGAAGAGATTAAGCCTGCTCCTAACTTTGGCTCTAATGTGAGTACTCAGTTTATTACCGGTTTGGTGACATTAGAAGATAGCACGATGGTAATGCTCTTAAATATCGATCGTTTATTAAGTGTCGAGGCCTTGGGTTAGCCCGAGGAGTAAGTAGAAATGACACGAATTATTGCCATCATGAACCAAAAAGGAGGGGTCGGTAAAACGACAACGACCATCAACCTTGGTCATGCATTGGCACGTGCAGGAAAAAAGGTCACCTTACTAGATATGGATCCTCAAGGACAGGTCTCAACTGGATATGGTATAGACAATAGCCAAGGTGGTTTAGATCAAGTTTTACTTGATGGTGAATACATTGATGACAAGATTATTGTTGGACGAGATAACGTTGATATTGTGCCAGCAGGAACACGTTTAGGAGACTTTGAGCACCTGGCAACAGGGGGAACATCTCGAGGACATAAACTGAGAAGGGCTATTGAAGAGTCATCTCTTAAACAATCTGATTTTGTATTAATTGACTGCCCACCCTCATCAGGGTTATTAGGCATTAATGCCATGTTCGCTGCAGATGAGTTATTGATCCCTGTCTCGGGTGATTACCTCTCATTGCAAGGTTTATCTCGCATGATGCAAATTTTGAAACGAGCTGAATCGTTGTCAGGAAAAAATGCCATCAAATTATGGTTAGTAACAACAAGAATGCAGATGAGACGACGGCTCACTAAAGAAGTCAGAAATAAAGTATTGAAGTATTTTCCAACACGGGTATTTCAAACTGTTATTCGTGAAAATGTGTCTTTGGCAGAATGTCCAAGCTTTGGGAAAACAATATTTGATTACAAATTATCGAGTGCAGGCGCTGAAGATTATCAGTCACTTGCACAGGATGTATTACAGGGGAGAACCAGCTAATGGCAGATAAGAAAACACCAATGGGCGATGACCCATTAGCGTGGTTAGCAGAGGGAGATGAGAGTAATGACTCTGAGCCCTCCCCTGCAAAAAAACCTAGAGCTAGGAGAACGAGTACACGTAGGAAAACGGCAATGGTGAAAACAGATGCTGAATTACTAGAGGAAAGTTTTGCCACTTTGGCACCTCAAGGTTCAGACTTGGCGATTCGCTTTTATGAACGATTATTTTCTGAGAACCCTCAGTTAGCAGCACTGTTTGAAGGGATTTCAATTAAAGGTCAGCAAAAGAAGCTCTTGGCATCGCTAGTGTTATTGGTACAAAACCTGCATAAACCTGAGGTATTAAAAGATTATTTGAAAGGCTTAGGTGCTAGGCATGTTCAATACGGTGTCACCGTAGATCACTACCAATTATTTATAGATAATTTATTAGCAGTATTAGAAGAATTTGCCGGTGACCTTTGGACAGATGAAGTCAACCAGGCATGGACGAACACTTTAGAAGCAGTTGCAACAATTATGTTAGAAGAATATGAGCCGACGGAGACAGAAGAAATGGCGATTAATAATCAAGAAATAGAACAAGAATTAGCAATAATGAGAGCAGCAGTTGATGGCTCAAGTACAGCATTGATGATGTGTAATAAAGAGCGCGTAATCACCTATGCTAACTCTGCGGTAATCAAACTATTAACCAATCGTTTGACTGAGTTACTAAAGGTTTTTCCAGAATTCGATATAAGTAAGCTTGTAGGCACGTCTATTGATGATTTTCATAAAGATCCTTCACTACAGAAGCGTGTTTTGTCAGATCTTGCTAATTTACCTTATCAAAATCAAATTCAGTTACTTGATCTTCACTTTGATTTAACTGCAACCGCTATTCTCGATATCCATGGTGAGTATATGGGCAATATGGTGGAGTGGAGGGATATTACTGAACAAAAACAAGGTGAAGATGCAATTGAATCATTAATTAAGGCTGCACAAGTTGGTGAGTTAGAGCAGCGAATTGATGCTGAATCCTTTGACGGTTTCATGAAAGATGTTGCTTGCGGCGTGAATAATTTAATGGATGCGGTTATCGCTCCAACACAAGAAGTTATTAATGTATCTCAAGCCTTGTCTAATGGTGATCTCACACAAACAATGGAGGGTCATTACCAAGGCATGTTTGCTGCTTTGGCAGACGCTTTGAATGGTTCTGTGAATAAAATGTCAGAAACCGTGACAGATATTAATGAATCAGCAATCAGTATCGGTCTGGCGGCAAGTGAAATTTCAGAGGGAAATATCGACTTAAGTCAACGCACAGAACAACAAGCTTCATCACTTGAACAAACAGCATCAAGTATGGAAGAGTTGACTAGTACTGTACGTCAGAACTCTGATAATGCGCGTCAAGCAAATCAATTGGCTGCATCTAGTCGAGAGCAGGCTGAAAAAGGCGGCTCAGTTATTAAAGAGGCGATTGATGCGATGTCAGCAATCAGTACTTCTAGCAAAAAAGTAACGGATATTATTGGTGTTATTGATGAAATTGCTTTCCAAACTAACCTCTTAGCATTGAATGCTGCCGTTGAGGCTGCGCGGGCTGGTGAACAAGGTCGTGGTTTTGCGGTTGTGGCGTCTGAAGTACGTAACCTAGCACAACGTTCTGCTTCTGCTGCAAAAGAAATCAAAGAATTGATTAATGATAGTGGCGAGAAAGTGAAAGAAGGTTCAATGCTAGTTGATGAGTCTGGCCGAACATTAGAAGAAATTGTAGCTAGCTCGAAAAAAGTGGGCGACATTATCTCTGAGATTGCAGCTGCAGGTGCGGAACAAAGCCAAGGTATTGAGCAAGTGAATCAAGCGGTGACTCAAATGGATGAAATGACGCAACAAAATGCGGCATTAGTTGAGCAAGCGGCGGCAGCAAGTGAATCATTAGATGAACAAGCGAAGAGCATGCAACAAATGATGAGCTTCTTTGATGCTGGTAATGAAACAACTTCACCAGTAGAAGAAGTTGAGGCACCAAAGTCAGTGCGAGTAAAAAAATCAGCCAATAAAAAGGCTGCAAAGCCGAAGTCGACCCCAAAACCAGCAGCCCCGGCATCATCTGATGATGAATGGGATGAGTTTTAAATAAGTCTGAATGAACTTGATAGATTTAAGGGATGTTTATGGCAGAAAGTCGTGAGTTTGAATTGTCAGATGCAAATTTTGAGTGTATTCGACAATTTGTGTCAGAGCATACCGGTATTGTTTTGACCGATAAGAAAAAAGATATGGTTTATGGCCGTTTATCTAAACGTATTCATAAAGGTAATTTTGGTAGTTTTGATGCATTTTGTGATGCACTAGAAGCTGGTGATGAAGTAGAACATGAGTTCATGATCAATGCTATTACAACTAATTTAACGGCATTTTTCCGTGAAGATCATCATTTTAAATATCTAGCAAATACTCTTATTCCTGAGCTCGTTGAGAAAAAAGGTCATAACAAGCGACTTAGAATTTGGTCTGCAGGCTGCTCTACAGGCGAAGAGCCGTATAGTATTGCGATGATATTAAAAGAATCTTTGCCCGATTTTTATGATTGGGATGTCAAAATTCTTGCAACAGACTTGGATTCAAATGTAGTTGAGCAAGGGAAAAGTGGTGTTTATCGAGCAGAACGAATCAGCGGACTTCCTGATGATCGTATTAAACGATGGTTTAGACGTGGCCGTGGCGACCGTTCAGATATGGTTAAAGTGAGCTCTGAATTACAGCAGATGATCAGTTTCAAGCGTCTTAATTTATTACATGAATGGCCTATGAGTGGACCTTTTGATTTTATATTTTGCCGTAATGTGGTGATCTATTTTGATAAAGAAACTCAAAACGTTTTATTTGAACGCTATGCTGATATTTTAGTCCCTGATGCTCATTTATTTATTGGTCACTCAGAAACGTTGTATAAAGTTTCAACGCGATTTGATTCTTTAGGTCAAACTATTTATCGGAAAAATAGTTAATGACAGATCATCGTCCTCTTCAACCTGATTGTTTGGCTGATTTTGACCATGTCAACCGTTATTGGGATAGGAGTCAAAACTCCTGGTCTGCTAAAATTTTGCCGGGTGAATATTATGTAACAATACAGCCCAATGAAATCGTTGCAACAACTTTGGGCTCCTGTGTATCTGCCTGTATTCGAGATAAAGTGTTTGGTATCGGTGGTATGAATCATTTTATGCTGCCAGTTAAAAGTGAACATGCGAGTGATTACTGGATGGATTCAGCCACGCGATATGGTAGTTACGCGATGGAACATTTAATTAATGATATTTTGAAAAATGGTGGTAACCGAAAAAATCTTGAAGTAAAACTCACTGGCGGCGGCAAGATTATGCAGAATATGTCTGATGTTGGTGAACGGAATATCGAGTTCGTTTTAGAGTATTTGCAGACTGAAAATCTAGATGTGATTGTGCAAGATTTAGGGGGTATTTACCCTAGAAAAGTAATGTATTTTCCTGCAACAGGTCGATTAAGGGTTAAAAAGCTCCGATCAATGCATAATGAAACATTAATTCAACGTGAGAAAAGCTATCAACATGAGTTGGAGCTTCAACCAGACTCAGGTGGTATTGAACTGTTTTAAAAGAATATAAAAAAACATTTCACTAGAGAGTGTTGATAGCTATAATCAGAGTTACTTACGTTTAGGAAGGGAAGCCACTTTTAATGGCAAAGATTACTGTTCTTGTTGTAGATGATTCTGCACTGGTTAGACAACTTTTATCTGAAGTCTTAAATTCAGACCCTGAGATTGAAGTGATTGGTACAGCCATTGATCCTTATCATGCACGCGAGAAAATAAAAAAATTAAAACCTGACGTTTTAACACTTGATGTTGAAATGCCTAGAATGGATGGAATCACCTTCCTAAGAAACTTAATGCGCTTACATCCAATGCCAGTGGTGATGGTATCAACTCTGACAGAACACGGTGCTCAAGTTACTTTAGAAGCATTAGAATTAGGTGCTGTGGATTTTGTAGCAAAACCTAAGATGGATTTATCTAATACCTTAGGTGACTATGCGGAAGAAATTATTGAAAAAGTAAAAGTAGCAGCAGCGGTTAATCTGAATGCATTAGTTCGTGAAAATCTGCTTGGGCAAGATGTCCCCGAGAAATTAACAGCTGATGCAGTGCTTGCGAAGCGTGATCCTGAGGCAAGTCCTCCACATTCAAAAACAACAGATAAGATTATTGCAATTGGTTCATCGACAGGTGGTACTGAGGCGATCAAAGATGTATTAAGTCGATTGCCGATAGACTGTCCTGGAATTGTAATTACTCAACATATTCCGGCATCATTTAGTCATCCCTTTGCTGAACGGGTTAATGGACTATCAGCCTTAGAGGTTTGTGAAGCGGAAGATGGCCAGCAAATTTTACCAGGGCATGCTTATATTGCTCCAGGAGATAAACATTTAATTGTTGAGCGTAGTGGTGGTGCAAAATTTTACTGTAAGTTAAATGATGGTCCGGCTGTCAATAGACATAAACCTTCTGTCGATGTGTTATTTAGGTCTGTAGCCCAAAATGCTGGTGCTAATGCTATTGGGGTTATGCTGACAGGTATGGGGGATGATGGCGCTAAAGGTATGTTAGAAATGAAAGAAGCAGGTGCTTTTAATTTTGTTCAAGATGAAAAAAGCTGTGTCGTTGCTGGAATGCCGATGCAAGCAGTTAAAATCGGTGCCGCTGAGTTACAGGTTCCGCTACTAAAAATTGCTGATAAATTAATGACCTTGTCATAATCTAGCTTGTCTCGTATTGGGGCATAATACTTGCCGATTCAATAATGTTAATTAATGACATTATCAAAGTTTAGCTTTGTAGAAATAACTTTATGAGCAAACCCAACATCAAGCCGTCTCGCAACAGACTTGGACGAAGGTGATATTGAACTGTTTTAATTGGAGCTTAATAGATATTTATATTAGACTGTATTGACAACACAAAAAATGAGGAAATAATAAGTAATGAGTATTTCAACTTCTACGGAAGGCAATAAGCAAGTTATAAATGTGCAAGGCCGTTTTGATTTCTCGGTGCAAGCTGAGTTTCGTCAAGCATATGAGGCTGTTGGCAACGATAGTAAATTTATCCTAAATTTTGCTTCAGCAGATTATATGGATAGTTCGGCTTTGGGTATGTTGTTGTTACTCCGTGATTATGCTGGTGGCGATAGTGCTAAAATTGAACTAACAAACTGCCATGCAGAAATTAAAAATATTTTAGAAATTTCTAACTTTCAGAAACTATTCAAAATTAATTAAAGCTATTTAGGGTGCTGCTTAACTAATGCCGGAAAAGAAAAGGGTTGAAGCTGCTGATATAGCGGTCGCAAAACATTTATTTGAACGTATTGCACGAATGGGTAAGTATGATTTACCTGGCCTGACCCGATGGGGACAATCGCTAGGTGAGTTTTGTGGTGACTTGATTATGAGTGCGCCAAGACCTTCAGGCGGTGTTAATATTCTGATCGGTGACTTTATTGGTCGTGGTTTGCCTGCAGCGGTTGCTGCTCTTCCTGTTGCTGAGGTCTTTTATGGGATGACCGAGAAAGGCTTCGGCCTTAGTGACATTATTGAAGAAGTTAATAAGAAGTTACTATTTATTTTACCTGAAGGCTTGTTTTGTGAAGCCTGCTTAATTGAACTTGAGCAAGAAGGTAAAATGCTTGCCATTTGGAATGGCGGCCTCCCTGATCTGTTAGTTCTAGATAAAAACTCTCATATTAAACATCGTGTTCCCTCATCTCATACTCCTCTCGGTATTAATGAAACCGAAAAAGCAGATTTAGATACGGTTTTTGTTGAAGTTGAAGCTGGTGACAAGGTTTTTTGCTATACCGATGGAATAATTAATTCACTAGACCAAAATAAAGAGAGTTTTGGTCAGCAACAAGTAGAGAAACAATTATTACGAGAAGCTAAGTTATCGACATTATCAGCTTCTATCTCGGCACATACCTTGAATGCAGAGCAAGTTGATGATATGACATTGCTTGAGTTAGATATTTCTGCCATTCAGAATTATGATGCAGAGCTTTTAGGCGAGGGATCTCAAATTAGCTTTCCTCCCGCCCAATGGCAGGTGGATTTTGACTTTTCAGCAGAAGTATTGAAACAGCTAGATTTGGTACCGATGCTTATTAATATGCTGATGCAAATACAAGCCCCGCATGAACACAAGCAAAGGATATATACCGTATTAGCTGAGATGTTGAGTAATGCTTTAGAGCATGGAGTACTTAAATTAGACTCTAAAATGAAAGAAAGCATCAATGGTTTTGCTGATTATTATGCCTTACGTGCTCAGCGACTAGCTGAATTAAAAAATGCTTATATTAAGATTAGCCTGAACCATGAACCTTATGGGCAAGGTGGAAAGCTGGTAATACGTGTTGAAGATAGTGGTGAAGGTTTTGATTATCAACGGCAGGCTAGAGGATTAGCTGAAAATACGGATGGCTTTTGTGGTCGCGGGCATGGTTTATTATTACAGCTTTGTTCAGAATACTCTGCAAGTGGCAAAGGAAATATTGCCAATGCTACGTATATTTGGACTCAATAGTTTAATTATTGGCATATTGATTGCTTCTTCTTAATTAAAATGAAATTTGATGTCAGGATGATGACATTTAAGGAGACGGTATGGGTCAGGAATTACTACTAAAAATTGATGTGCCAGTTAAATCGTCAGCAATGGGGAAATCTCCGGCAGTTGATGGTTCGTTAGAGCAAGATGCAGCAGAGATAAAGCCATTTTCTTCAGCCTTAGATGAGCAATTAGAAAAGCAAGTTGTAGATCAAAAAGAATCGATTAAACCTGCAGTCTCGGATCGGATGGAAGAAGCTGAATCAGTAAAGAAAGATGATGTTGTGGTGGAAGAATCTGTAATACAAGACGGCAATATTTTGCCGGAAGAAGTTTCAGATGAAGCTATTATTCAGATCCTTGTGACTGACGAGACAGAAGCTGAAATTACTCCCGTAGCAGTCGTTGATGATGAAGTGACTAAGGATATTACGTTATTAGATGATGCTTTAGTAAAACCACAAGCTCAAGTTATAAAAGCGGTGGCTACAGAAGAAGCAAAGCCTAAATTAGTAGCTGGCGCTAAGAATACTGCACTAAAAACTCAGCAAGCGATAGAAACAATAAAAGCTTCTACGGTTGCTGATGATAGCAATACTGAGCTTAAAGCTTTAAATTCTGAACAGAAACAACAAGCGCCAGTATTACGCTCTGATATTTTGAATGCGCTAGCAAAGAAAACTGGTGGAGAAGGTGAAAAGTTAAAAGTTGATGAAACTGTCATTAAAACAGAAAAAACAATGACAGCTCAGTTGCTGGATAAACCTTTTAATGAGGTGAAAAAAATGGTTGAGTTACTGACTCAGCAGAAACAAGAATCTCCATTATTAAAGTCTGTACCTGAACGAAATATTGGCGGACTTGTTGCGGCATTAACGCCGGCAGCGATTTCTTCGGCAGCAACAACAGCAGTGCAAGCTACATCAACAGGTCAGCCTGTATTAGCTTTACAGCCATCTATGCAGACTGAGGCATGGGGAAAGGTATTGAGTAGCCGTGTAGTATGGATGGCTAGAGAAGGTGTACAGCAAGCAGAATTGAGATTGAACCCTGCTAAGCTCGGACCCGTTGAAGTTAAATTGCATATGAGTAATGATCAAGCAAATGTTACATTCGTAGCTCAAAATGCTGCTACACGAGACGCGTTAGAACAAGCTTTACCTAGGTTGCGAGAAAGCTTCCAGGAAAACGGAATGGATTTGGCCAATGCCAATGTATCTGATCAGCAAGCTGAACAGAATAATGAAGAAGAAAAGTCTGAGAACTCATCTGGAATGACTAAGATGGCAAGTGATGAGTTAGATGCTGAAAATGATTTAATGGAATCAAATGAACTGGAATTAGGCGTAAGTGTATTCGCTTAAAATTGTAAAACTGTGTAAAGAGAAGAGTGGAGATAAATATGTTCAAGCTAGAGAATTATTCTTTGAAAAGAAGAATGCAAATAGTCGCTATGTTAGGCATCGCCTTTTTGATTGTATTGACGGGGCTGTTTTGGTATATGGAAACGACAGGAATGTCGGCAACTGAGCAATTAAAAATTGCAGCAGGTGTAACCATTGTTATTAGTATCGCTTTATATGCAATTGCTACCTATATCGGTAATTTTGGAATGGTACGTGCAAATACACTGGTGGCTGGTATTCAGAACATCAAAAAGGGTGACTTAACTCAGAAAGTTTCAATTGCAGGTAAAAGTGACTTTTCGTGGATGGCTTTTGAATTAGATAGTGCTCGGAAAAATGTTGCTAACTTAGTGCATACCTTAGTTGGTGGTGTAACACAGTTAAAAACTGAATCTAGTAATATGTCCAAAATTAACAAACAAACTGTTGATGGCGTTTTAAAGCAGCAGTCTGAAACAAGCCAAGTTGCAACAGCGATGAATGAAATGGCTGTATCTGTTCAAGAAGTCGCAAGAACGGCTGCTAATACTGCAGAAGCAGCTCGTAATGCTGACAATGAAGCACAAGCAGGTAAGCAAGTTGTAACTGAAGCAATGGGTGCAATTAACTCTTTAGCAGGTGAAGTAGAAAAAGCGGCTTCAACATTGAGTGATTTAGAAGCAGATATCGGTAATATCGGTGCTATTGTTGATGTTATTCGAGGCATTACAGAGCAAACAAACTTATTAGCATTGAATGCGGCAATCGAGGCTGCACGTGCTGGTGAGCATGGTCGTGGTTTCGCCGTGGTTGCTGATGAAGTGCGAACTCTTGCTGCAAGAACACAATCATCAACACATGAAATTGAAGAAATGGTGGGACGATTACAAAGTGGTGCTAATGCTGCTGTAAGCGTAATGAATGAAGGCCGTGAAAGTGCAAAAATGAGTGTGGAAAAAGCAGCGAGTGCGAGTGTTGCTCTCGATACAATCACGACGATGATTACGACAATGGATGAAATGAGTGCGGCTATTTCAAGTGCAGCGAATGAACAGTCTTCAGTTGCTGAAGATATTAATCGCGGTATTGTAAATATTAGTCAGATTGCTGATCAGACAGCTGATGGTGGTCGTGAATCACTTACGGCTGTTGATGCAATGTCAGAACTATCTGCTCAATTACAGGAAGCAGCAGCGAAATTTAAAGTTTAAAAATACTTTAAGAAAATACACTCTCTCAGAAAAAAGCCGCAATCATTTGATTGCGGCTTTTTTTGTTTGAAGCGGTGAGAAAGTCTCTCTTATAAAAGACTTTGTTCTATATCTGTTAATGCAGCCATTGGATCTGCCGCTGCTGTAATAGGCCTGCCAATGACCAAATAACTACTGCCAGCAGAAAGCGCTTCAGCTGGCGTCATAGTGCGATGCTGATCACCTTGCTCACTGTTAGCAGGACGAATCCCTGGAGTTATCAGTTGGAAGTCATTGCCACGTTGAGCTCGAAGTTGTGTTGCTTCTTGTGCTGAGCAAACAACCCCATCCAAACCACTTTCATCGGCTAATTTTGCAAGACGTAAGACGGTGTCTGTAATCGTTCCTTGTAGGCCAATTTGATCAAAAGTAGTTTGATCCATACTGGTTAATAATGTGACGGCGATTAAAAGGGGGCGATCAGATTGATGCCCAATTGCTTCTCGTGCAGCAGACATCATTGCCCCACCACCGAGTGCATGCACGTTCATCATCCAGACGCCTAAGTCAGCGGCTGCTGCACAGGCTTTAGCGACGGTATGAGGAATATCATGGTATTTTAGGTCTAAGAAAATATCGAAACCCTGTTTGACGAGTGTTTCAACCACGGCAGGACCTGAACGAGTAAATAGTTCTTTACCAATTTTAAGCCGGCAGCGCTCTGGATCAAGTTGCTTAGCAAGTGCTAATGCTGCATCTGATGTTGGATAATCTAAAGCAACAATGATTTTTGAGTCAGACATACATAATTTCCATAAAAACAATAAGACGATCCTACCTTAGATAGCTGTTGTACTTCAATTTACATATACCCATTCTACTTGAATATGCGTGTTTCAGTGTTCAGCTAGTCAATCTGAACAAGGCGCTACTCGCAGGGAATGGCTGGCCCTTTACAAGAGTTGCAACGCGGTGCGGGTTGACTAGCTGAGCACCCGTAGGGCAAGGCTATAAACAACCATCTTCTTCGTTAAGCAATGTTGAGCTAGAATGACTAGCTCTAAAATTCCTTGCCTTAAATAGGGTTGTTTCTAGTCTTGCTGAATCACGCATCTTCAAGTAGAACGGGTATATATTTATTCGTCATCCCAGCATGTTTTTAGCTGGGATCTATGTTGAAAATTCTAGACTCCCGCTAAAAACATGCGGGAGTGACGCATAGTGTCATGTCTAAAATAGAATAGTTATGGATATATCTATTTCGGTGGATTGATGTATGAAATGGTATTCTGTAGCGGAATTTTTATAGGAATAAACGATGGATTTTGATCTTCTAGCACAAGATGGTTTAGCTCGACGTGGCCGCTTAACATTTGAACGGGGAACAGTTGAAACCCCTGCTTTTATGCCAGTTGGCACCTATGGTTCAGTTAAATCAATGACACCAGAAGAGGTGGCAAATACCGGTGCAGAGATTGTCTTGGGTAATACATTTCATTTGATGTTGCGCCCGGGAACAGAGGTTATTAATGCGCATGGCGACTTGCATGACTTTATGCAATGGCAAGGACCCATCTTGACGGACTCGGGTGGTTTTCAAGTATTTAGCCTTGGTGACTTACGCAAAATCACAGAGAAAGGCGTGGAATTTCGCTCACCGATTAATGGCGATAAGGTCTTTTTAGGGCCAGAAGAATCCATGCAAGTGCAGCGAGAATTAGGTAGTGATATCGTAATGATATTTGACGAATGTACACCTTATCCTGCTGATGTTAGAACCGCTGAAAAGTCGATGCAATTATCTTTACGTTGGGCGCAACGTAGTAAAGATGCTCATGGTGATAACCCATCTGCTTTATTTGGAATCGTACAAGGCGGCATGCATGAAAACCTACGAGATATCTCTTTAGATGGTCTGACTGACATCGGGTTTGATGGTTATGCAATAGGTGGATTGTCGGTGGGTGAACCTAAAGAAGATATGATTCGAATATTGGATCATCTCGGCCCTAGATTGCCGCAAGATAAACCTCATTATTTGATGGGCGTAGGACGACCTGAAGATTTAGTTGAATCTGTGGCGCGTGGCATTGATATGTTTGATTGTGTGATGCCAACAAGAAATGCACGCAATGGCCATTTATTTGTTCACCATGGTGTCGTTAAGATTCGCAATAGTAAATACAAGATGGATACAGGCCCATTAGATCCTCTATGTGATTGTTATACTTGTAAAAACTACAGTCGTTCATATTTGAATCATTTAGATCGAACCGGTGAAATGTTGGGGCCACGTTTAAATACCATTCATAACCTACATTATTATCAGACATTAATGACAGGGTTACGGTGTGCAATTGAAACGGGAACATTAGAGCAATTTACTCGTGAGTTTTATGAATTGAGATCTAATAACTAGACATCAACTATCAGCCAGACTGTGCCTGTGGCATAATCGCTTTCTTTTTTATCTTTCTTTTTAGAGACATTAACCATGATGGATTTTTTAATTTCACCAGCACATGCTGCAGGTGAAGCAGCAACACCAGGAATAATGGACTTCGCTTTCCCAATCGTTTTATTAGTATTGTTTTATTTCATGTTGATTCGCCCGCAATCTAAGCGTGCAAAAGAGCATCGTGAAATGCAAGGTGCTATAGCAAAAGGTGATGAGGTCGTAACTGATGGTGGTTTGATGGGTAAGATTGTTAGTATTGGTGACAATGCCATTACTGTTCAATTGGCTGAAAACTTAGAAGTAAAAGTGCGCCGTGAATCTATTAGCTCTGTACTGCCAAAAGGTACATTGAAAAAGCTGTAAATCAGCATTTAGGATATTCAACATGAATCATTATCCCGCGTGGAAAAACGCATTAATTATCGCCATTATTGTGATCGGTGGGCTTTTTGCTGCGCCTAATCTTTTTGATGATGATTTTGCTGTTCAAGTTTCCGCTAATCGACAAGCGAAAGTCGATCTTACTTTAATGAGTGATATTGAGGCAGCACTTAAAGCTGAATCGATAGACTATAAACGTGCAGAGCTCGATGGCGATCGCTTGTTAGTACGTTTTGCAAATGCAGATACACAACTAAAAGCAAAAGATGTTATCGATAACACTATTGACGGTGATTATATCGTTGCGCTTAATTTAGCTGCAACAACACCAGCATGGCTAGCTGCATTTGGTGCTGAGCCAATGAATTTAGGTTTAGATTTGCGTGGTGGTGTTCACTTCTTAATGGAAGTGGATATGGATGCAGCTGTTAAGCAAGCATTAAACAGCTATTCAAGTGAGTTTAGAACCTTATTACGTGATGAAAAAATACGTTATAAAAAGATTCAGATTGAAGCAGATAAGGTCATTGTCAGTTTTCGAAGTATTGAACATCGAGATCAAGCTCAAACGAAAATGGAACGTGAATATAATCAACTAAATGTTGTTGTATTAGAAGAAGCACTTGCACCATCATTAGAGATGTCACTAACTGAAGTGGCTTTAAGAGAAACTCGCACTACAGCATTACAGCAGAATATTATTACCTTACGTAATCGTATTAATGAATTAGGTGTAGCAGAGCCAACGGTGCAACAACAAGGTGATAGCCGTATTGTTGTGCAATTACCTGGTGTGCAAGATACTGCTCAAGCGAAGAAAATATTAGGTGCGACTGCAACCTTAGAGTTTCGTTTAGTAGATAACGAACATGATGTGCAAGATGCTATTAATGGCCGTGTTCCTGCAAATTCTAAGTTATATCAACGTCGTACTGGCCAAGCTATTTTGCTTAGTAAACGGGTGATGTTAACGGGTGAACATATTATCAATGCAGCCTCAACGCTTGATCAAAATGGTTCACCATCTGTTTCTATAACATTAGATGGTAAAGGTGCACGTGCATTTAGTAATGTAACCCGTGACAATATTGGTAACCCAATGGCGGTTGTCTTTATTGAGTCTAAATCTGAAACACGTGAAATTGATGGCGAGATGGTTAAAGTTCGTCGTCAAATGCCTGAAGTGATTAATGTGGCAACAATTCGCGATCAGTTGAGTAAAAAATTCCAAATTACGGGATTAGATTCAACGACAGAAGCTCGTGACTTAGCATTATTACTTCGTGCTGGTGCATTAGCTGCGCCAATTGATATTGTTGAAGAACGTACAGTTGGTCCAAGTCTTGGCCAAGACAATATTGACCAAGGTTTCAACTCGGTCATGATTGGTTTTGTTTTTGTCTTAGTCTTTATGGTTATTTGGTATCGTGTTTTTGGTGCGGTAGCTAACTTAGCTTTGGCTTTCAACTTAGTATTGATTGTGGCCTTATTATCTATGCTGCAAGCAACGCTCACATTGCCTGGTATTGCCGGTATCGTATTAACAGTAGGTATGGCCGTTGATGCCAATGTATTGATATTTGAGCGTATCCGAGAAGAATTACGTGTCGGCAATAGCCCACAAGCAAGTATTCATGCTGGTTATGCAAAAGCCTTCTCTACTATTGCTGATGCTAATGTCACCACCATGATTGCCGCCATTGTATTGTTTGGCTTCGGGACAGGGGCTATTAAAGGTTTTGCAGTGACATTGATCTTTGGTATTGCTACTTCTATGTTCACCGCTATTATGGGAACACGTGCTGCAATTAACTTAATTTATGGCAATAAGAATAAGCCAAAATTGTCAATTTAAGGTAAGTAATATGCAATTTTTGAATAAAAAAACAAGTTTTAACTTTATGGGGAAACGCAAGATTGCTGCAATTTTCTCAGCGATATTGTTACTCACATCTATTGGCTCCCTAGTTACGCAAGGTTTGAACTTTGGTATCGACTTTACCGGCGGCACGATGATTGAATTAGCCTACGAAGAAACGGCTGATTTAAATTCGATTCGTAGCACTCTAGAACAGGGTGGTTATGATGATGCCATTGTGCAGAATTTTGGTTCAATTCATGAAGTACTTATCCGCCTGCCGGTGATTGAATCAGAAAACATGGCAGAGCTGAGTAATGATGTTGTTACAACATTAAAAAGTGTGAGTACAACAGAGATTGATGTCCGTCGTGTAGAGTTTGTCGGCCCTCAAGTGGGTGAAGAACTCACTGAGCAAGGTGGTTTAGCTATGTTGTATGCATTAATCGGTATTTTGATTTATGTGTCACTTCGCTTTGAATACCGGTTTGCGATTGGTTCTGTTGCCGCTCTAGTGCATGATGTTTTGCTTACATTAGGTGTGTTTTCATTATTCCAATTAGAGTTCGATCTAACAGTATTAGCAGCCATTTTGGCGATAATTGGTTACTCACTCAATGATACGATTGTGGTATTTGATCGTGTGCGTGAAACCTTCCTGAAAATGAGAAAAGGTAGTTCGGAAGAAATTGTAAATATTGCTCTGAACGATACTTTGAGCCGAACATTAATGACCTCTATGACAACATTATTAGTAGTAGTCTCATTATTTGTTTTTGGTGGTGAAGTTATTCATGCATTTTCAATAGCATTGTTATTAGGTATTGTCGTGGGTACATACTCGTCGATCTATATCGCCAGTAATGTTGTTCTTTCTATGGGGGTGAGCAAAGCTGATTTGATGCCACCTGTAAAAGAAGATGGTGAAGAGATTGGTGAGGATGGCAGTCAGGTTTAAGCTGACTCTTAAAGATATAAAAAAGCCCGATGAGTTCGGGCTTTTTTATGTTTATGTATTTTAATGAACTTGTCGATCGCTAAAAGAGAGGGATTTATTAAGTTCCTGCTGCCGAGCACTCTTCTTTTTTAAAGCATGTTTTTTCATGTCTAGAATTTCAGCAGATGATGGTGCTTTACCATGGTTAACAGCTTGATCAACCGTTTCAACACTTATGATACGCAAACCATTGCTATTGGCATTAAAGCTCATAAAATTAGCGAACTCTTCTAAGCCTTGCATGATGTTTCTAACATCTAATTCTTTTGCTTTATTGCTCATGACATCTACACTTAAATCTTGATAACTCATTTATCGGCCCTGATTTAGTATTCTTGAGTGGAATATGAATTTATTTATTGTTTTTTAGTCTGGCTGATATTAACCAAGGTTGGCTGTAATAATCATATTGAGTGAATCAACTTATAGTTAAGTTGATGTAGTTATTAATTATTATTATTTGGTGTGAACTTTGCTATATCTAATGCATCTAATTATCAAGGAATTTCCTGATTCTCTATTAGGAAAAACATTGTATTGTGCTAATTAGGTTTAACCGTGGAGAGAAAAATGAAACTGATACAAATATGGCTATTCACCCTTATTGCAATGGTGAGCCAGATTTCAGTCGCTGACGTACTTGATGTCAAATTACATTATGTCGGGCCTACTGATGGAAGTGTCTGGCTTGGACTGCAACAAGGCCTTGATGAGGCGAACCTACAAGGTGAATTTTTAGGACAGAAATATAGCATTCAGCCTGTTACTGTTGATGAGTTGGTCCATTTGGATTCTGCCACAGCCATTTTGTTGGCAACAGATTCTGAGCAGATTTTATCAATTGCAAAATCAGCTCAATTTGCACATGTCCCTGTATTTAATCTGATATCAGATGATGATGCCTTACGTTCTGCCTGTGTAGATAACCTGTTGAGCATCACTGCAAGTAATAAGATGAAGCAAGATGCCATGGCTCAAATGTTAAAAAAGAATCCAGAGTCAACAGCACATGTGCAAGGTTGGCACAAAGACTTTAGAAAGTTTGCGGCCAGTCAGTTAAATAGTCGTTTTACCAAAGCATCCGGTGTGATTATGGATGATGATTCATGGGCAGGTTGGGCAGCAGTGAAGTTATTGTCTGATACCGTTGCTCGGACTCAAAGTATGGATGCGGGTGTGATGTTAAATTATTTGAAAAATGACATTGCCTTTGATGGTCAAAAAGGGGCGGGTGCAACATTTCGAGATACCGGTCAACTACGTCAGTTAGTCTTAATTATTGAAAATAATAAAATTGTTGCCGAAGCACCATTACGTGGTGTGAAAGGTGGTTTAGATAGTCTCGGCTTAAAAAGCTGTAAATAAGGATAAGAACAATGAAATTAAAACAACTACTACTTTCATCATTAGTATTGGTGAGTGCAACAGCTTGGGCTGATCCCACTTATCGTTTATTTGTGACCAATGAAAAAAGTAATACAGTCAGTGTGATTGATTCTCGTACAGGAGAGTTAGAAACAACATTAGAGATTGGTGACCGCCCACGTGGTATTGGTTTATCACCTGATCAAAAAACATTATATGTTGCACTAAGTGAAGAAAATGCTATTGCCATGGTTGATGTTGCTAGCTTAGAGACAATAGGTAAATTGAAAGCGGGTGAAGATCCTGAAACATTTGATGTTCATCCTAATGGTAATTTGTATTTATCGAATGAAGATGATGCTAAGGCAACAGTGATTAATCCTACGACAGGAAAAATTATTCATGAGATAAAAGTAGGGTTAGAACCTGAAGGTGTGGCGGTTTCTCCAAGCGGTGACACTGTTTTAGTCACTAGTGAATCAATGAATATGGTGCATATTATTGATACCAGTTCGCACGAAATTGTGGCGAATATTCTAGTGGCTGCTCGCCCTCGTGGTTTAGCCTTTAATAGTGATGGTAGCCTTGCCTATGTGAGTAGTGAAATTGGTAATGAAGTTGCGATTATCGACATGAAAACTCATAAATTGGTTAAGAAAGTTAAAATTGATTTAGAAAAATCAAAACCAATGGCTTTAGTATTAAGTCCTGATGATAAAGTCATCTATATGACAACGGGCCGTGCTTCAAAAGTGGCTGTTTTAGATGCTCAAACATTGGAAATCATCTCAACAGCTGATGTAGGTAAGCGCGTTTGGGGTGCAGTATTAAGCAAAGATGGTTCAACACTTTATACGGCTAATGGTGTCAGTCATTCTGTTTCAGTTGTGGATACGGCCACAAGCAAATCTATTATGGAAATCGAAGTAGGCAAATTCCCTTGGGGTTTAGCACTTGATGACTAAATTTTAGTGTAATTGTTTAATTTATTAAGCCCGAGAATGATATTGTCGCTCTCGGGTTTTTTATTGCCTGAAAACTTTGTTGTTGATGTTTAGCAAGGTATTATACCTCTATGAATATTGCCTCACGATTTATTGATTTATGCCTCTTTAAAGCAGGTCCTTCTGATCTGCCTGCTTCTCAACCTTTGTTGAAAATAACCTTACTTGTTTATTTGGTCTTGGCTATTGTTATTAACCAAATAGACAGTGAGTGGAATATAAGTTTGTTTGTCAGTTTGGCAGATATATTATTTTTAATGGTGGCTGTTGCCCTATTGCTTAAATTCCGCGGCTATCAAACACGTTATGTTCAAACATTGACTGCATTAGCTGGAACCGGCTCGTGCATTGCAATTATTGGTCTGCCTATTGTTTGGTGGTTTTACCAAGTTGAAGCTGAACAACAGGCAACAAGTGTTGTCATGTTATTGATGGTGGCATTGATGTTTTGGAGTTTAATGGTCATGGCACATATTTTTAGACAGTCACTAGAAATAAAGGCTGGCACAGCGGCAATGTTAACGATTGCCTATACAATCGTCGCATTATTAGTGACGGGGCTTGTTATGTCGGGAGTTGCATAGATGCATATTCATATCTTAGGGATTTGTGGCACCTTTATGGGTGGCGTAGCCATATTGGCTCGCGAGTTAGGCATGACCGTGTCAGGTAGTGATGCGAATGTTTATCCTCCGATGAGTGATCAACTTGAGCAAGCAGGGATTGAGTTACAACAAGGCTATTTAGCTGAACATTTAGATCCTGCACCTGATTTGGTGGTGATGGGTAATGCGATGTCTCGCGGCAACCCTGCTGTTGAGTACGTATTGAATAAGGGCATACCTTATATTTCAGGACCACAATGGCTAGCTGAAAATGTATTACAAGATAAATGGGTGCTTGCCGTTTCAGGAACCCACGGTAAAACATCAACAAGTAGTTTATTAGCGTGGTTGTTAGAAGATGCAGGCATGGCCCCAGGATTTTTAATCGGCGGTGTGCCAGATAATTTTGGTGAAACAGCGCGTTTAGGTAAAACGCCATTTTTTGTTATTGAAGCTGATGAATATGACACTTCTTTTTTTGATAAGCGTTCTAAATTTGTTCACTATCATCCACGTACTTTAGTAATTAATAATCTTGAGTTTGACCATGCTGATATTTTTGACGATTTAGCGGCGATACAAAAACAATTCCATCACCTTATCCGCACCGTACCTTCTGAAGGTTTATTGATTACACCATCACATGATGATGCGATTGAAAAAGTGATTCGAGTGGGCAGTTGGACGCCGCAACAGACCATTGGGCTTAATGAGGGGCAAATACAAGCACAGAATATTACTGATGATGGCAGTCAGTTTGATGTTGCCTTTGAAGGTAATAGTGAAGGTTCAGTGAGTTGGTCGATGTTAGGCATGCACAATGTAAGTAATGCACTGGCCGCTATTGCTGCAGCACGACATGTTGGCGTAACAATTGAACATTCCTGTGATGCACTCAGCCGCTTTAAAGGTATTAAACGACGCATGGAATTGCGGGGTGAAGAACAGGGCATTAAAGTCTATGATGATTTTGCTCATCACCCTACAGCGATTGCCACTACCATTAATGGCTTGCGAGCTAAAATAGGCGAGCGAAAGTTAATCGCTATTTTGGAACCTCGTTCAAATACCATGAAAATGGGTATTCACCAACAAACATTAGCTGAATCACTACAAGTTGCAGACAGGATTGTTTTGTTTGAAGAGGGTGGAGGTGGATTGTCGCTAAGTGATGTCCAGAAAGAGTTAGGAGAAAAAGCGACGCTAGAAAATAGTATTGATGACATTATTGATTTAGTGTGTGCTGAAGCAAAACAGGGTGATGAAATACTGATCATGAGTAATGGCGGCTTTGGTGGTATTCATCAACGACTATTAACCGCATTGGCACAACGATGACAGACAATAAACAAATAGCATTAGCATTAACAGGTGCATCAGGTGCGCCCTACAGTCAAAGACTACTTGAAGTGTTATTAGGGCAGGGAATTACTGTTCATTTAATGATTTCAGCCGCAGCACGCATTGTCTTTTCAGATGAATTAGATTGGAAATTACCAGCACGAGCAGGTGATGTGCAGAAGATGTTAGTAGAAAAATTCCAGTGCGACGCTGAATTATTAAAGGTATACGGTGAGCAGCAATGGAGTTCACCGCTAGCAAGTGGTTCCCATAAAGTAGGCACAATGATTATTTGTCCTTGTACGATGGGCACATTATCATCTATCGCTGTTGGCAGTAGTGATAACCTGATTAATCGTGCTGCTGATGTGATGTTAAAAGAAGATCGGAAGTTAATTTTGGTGCCGAGAGAGGCACCATTTTCAGCAATACATTTGGAAAATATGCTCAAATTAGCACGCTTAGGGGTCTGTATTTTGCCGCCGAGTCCGGGCTTTTATTTTAAACCAACTAAGATATCTGAAATTGTAGATTTTGTCGTTGCACGAATTTTAGATCAGGCAAAAATAGAGCATGATCTTCAGCCACGCTGGGGCGAATAAATAGATACCCAAGCTACTTGAAAATGCATGATTCAGCAAGAGAAGAAGTCCCATTATTTTAGGCAGAAAACTGCCGAATTAGTCATTCTAATTTAAAGCTTTATAACGACGAAGAATGGGACTTATCCTCTTGCCCGCTGGGAGCTTATTACAAACGCCATAGCTACGTTCTAATGTTTGATAAGGACTAGTCATTGTCTGCACATTACGCCTTGCTCTGACGTTTGTGATAGGCTCTGAAGCCTGCATTTTCAAGTAGCTTGGGTATATACTTATACTCACGTATAATTCATAAATAATTATACGGTTGGAATTATTCATGTCAGATATCGAAATCGCACAACAAGCACAAATGGAACAAATAATTCCGCTTGCTCAAAAGCGTTTAGGTTTAGATCCACTTCAGCTTGATCCTTATGGACACTACAAAGCGAAAGTGTCCTTAGATGTGATGAATGATTTGGCTGACAAAGTTGATGGCAAGTTAATTCTTGTTACAGCGGTGAGTCCAACACCTGCAGGTGAAGGAAAAACGACAACAACGATTGGTTTAAGTGATGCGCTGAACCGTATTGGAAAACCATCAATGGTCTGTGTACGCGAACCTTCAATGGGCCCATGTTTTGGTATGAAAGGTGGTGCAGCAGGTGGTGGTTATGCCCAAGTTGTGCCGATGGAAGATATTAACCTTCACTTTACTGGCGATTTACATGCAATCGGTGCAGCCCATAATTTATTAGCTGCAATGATTGATAATCATATTCACCATGGAAATAGCTTAGATTTAGATGCTCGTAAAATCACTTGGGGACGAGTGATGGATATGAATGACCGAGCGTTGAGACAAGTCAATGTGGGGCTTGGTGGCGTAGGCAATGGTTTTCCTCGTGAAGATGGTTTCGATATTGTTGTCGCATCAGAAGTAATGGCTATTTTCTGCCTATCCAATTCTCTGAAAGAACTAAAACAACGCCTTGGCAATATCTTGATTGGCTATTCTCGTGATGGAACTGCTCGCTTAGCAAAAGACATTAATGCCCAAGGTGCAATGGCGACTTTACTTAAAGAAGCCTTGAAACCTAACTTAGTACAAACATTAGAAAATAATCCTGCCTTTGTTCATGGCGGTCCATTTGCCAATATTGCTCATGGTTGTAATTCAGTGATCTCAACTAAGATGGCTCTGAAGATGACTGACTATGTCGTCACTGAAGCTGGTTTTGGTGCTGACCTTGGTGCTGAGAAGTTTATTGATATTAAATGCCGTAAAGCGGGTATTAAGCCCGATATGGCAGTGATTGTCGCAACAGTTAAAGCATTGAAATATCATGGTGGTGCCAATGTTAAAGAATTAGCTAATGAAGATTTAGCTGCTCTTGAACGAGGCATGGAAAACTTAAAGCGTCATTTAAGTAATATGCAAGACCAGTTTGGTCTACCCTGTATTGTTGCTATTAATCATTTTGATCAAGATACGGATGCTGAGACTAATTTGATCAAAACAACGGTTGAATCATTAGGTGCTAAAGCTGTTATTGCCAAACATTGGGCAGAAGGTGGCGCTGGCGCCGAAGACTTAGCTCAAGAAGTTATTGCTATGTTGGATAGCTCAACATCAGAGTGTCAGTTCCTCTACCAAGATGATGAACCTTTGTTAGATAAGATCACCGCAGTGGCGACAAAAATATACGGTGCTAAAGATGTGGCAGTCGATAAAAAAGTCTTAGCCAAATTAGCTAAGTTCAGTGAAACACATAGTAATATCCCTGTATGTATGGCAAAAACACCTTATTCATTTAGTGGTGATGCGACTCAACGGGGTGCGGTATCAGGGCATACCATTACTGTTCGTGATGTTCGCTTATCTCGTGGGGCTGAGTTTGTTGTTGCTTTGTGTGGCGACATTATGACTATGCCAGGCTTGCCAAAAATACCAGCTGCTGAGCGGATTGATATTAGTGATGTCGGCGAGATTAGCGGACTATTCTAGAGAGTTCTTAACTTGATAGAAAATAAGCAGCTAGATCACACGGAACATCAACCACAAGCAATTAACCACCCAGTTTGCCTGCTACTCAATGATTTTGAGTCACCTGCAAATGTAGGCAGTATGTTTAGAATCGCTGATGCCTTTGGTCTTGAAAAAATCTATTTAACAGGCACGACACCAGTACCTCCAAACCGAAAAATGATGCGAACCTCGCGTGCAACGGAGAAATTTGTTGTGTATGAATATAATGAAAATGGGGTAGAGCTTGTAAACAAGCTAAAGTTACAAGGCTATAAAGTAATCAGCATGGAAATCACCTCAACTAGTCGTGATATTAGGCAATTATCATTATCAAGCCAAGACAAAGTATGTTTGATTTTAGGTGCTGAGAATGAGGGTGTTAATCCGCAATTATTAGCCCTATCAAATGAAACAGTTCATATCCCGATGTTAGGAAAAAACTCTTCAATTAATGTGGCATCAGCCTGTGCAATTGCGGTGTTTGAAATTACGAATCAAATTGTTGATATCTAAAATAGATCAATTGATTTTAATCCCATAGCTTTTGTTTTTCATTAGAGTCGTGATGCTCGCCGCTGGGCGTTCATTTTTTGCGTGCCCAAAAAAACGAACCAAAAAAGGGCACCCAATATCGCCTAACCTCCAAAATCTAAATTAATTAGTGGCGCGGTCGAAAACTCGCTACGCTCAGACACTCGACCACTTAACCCACAAATAAATTTGGATTTTGGCGGCGATATGATGGGGATAGGGATATTGTCAGAGACTTTACTAAAGAAGATAACTGTTCGGAATAAGTAGGTATCGGATCCCGTTTTTATTGCCCTTAAAAATGAGTTTGTTTTACGGATAAAGCAGGTAAGTGTTTGAGCGCAGCGAGTTTTTACTTGCTCCGTGAAATAGACTTATTTTTGAGGAATAGCAATAATGCTGGGGCACTTTTCTTTGGTTCTGTTTCTTTTGTGCAAGCAAAAGAAATGAATGCCCAGCGGCAGCGATTAAAGGTAACATTTCCTTGAAATATCAAACGGGTGTGAACAAATGGAGGTACAAATCACTCTGTACCTCCGAGTTAAATGTCTATTTAGGTAAACTCAGATCTAACGCTAAATCTTTAGCAGTTTTAACGCTCAGCATATCAATTAATGCAGTTGCACTACTGCCACCATTAACAGCACTATTATCTGATGACATACCCATTTGAATTTCTGGTACCCATTTCTGCTTTTCAATAGCTTGTGCAAAGCGATTCATAACCGTTTCATAAGTGACGAGCTTTTGAGCTAAAGCACCATCGGCTTGCATAACGAGACGTTTATATTCACCGTCACCTTCACCACGAAGGATCTGCTCTTGTTTATATTCTGCAGCGGCGAGTTTTTTCTGTTCAGCTTGAAGTTTCTGCTGTTCAGCAACATCTACGAGTTGTTTTGCTTTAATAATGGCTACTTCTTTATTTTGCTCAGCCACCACGACAGCTCTTTCTTTTTCTACTTCTTTTTCATATTTTGCTGTCATTACATTGGCTTTACCTTGCTCTTCAGCAGTTAAAGCATCTTGTTTTGCACGTTCAGCATTGGCTTTAGCAGTAATAATGGCCATAGTCGCTTCACGTTTAGTTGAAATTTGATTCAATGTTTTTTGCTCAAAGTTCCAATCGGTAATTTGGAAACCATTGACTACGATACCGTATTCTCTTAAATCACTTTTAAGATGTACTGGACGGCCATCATCACCATAAGTAATCACAGGAATGTTTTTCACCACACGTTTACCTGTGCTTTCATCAACGGTTGAGATTTGTTTAAGTTCTGTTTGGTATTTACCACCGGCAATTTGTTCATTAGCCCATTGGGTAAAAATACTCCGTTTTTCAGTATAGGCTGCTTCACTGCTCATCAAACCAGCAGTTAAGTTCATGCCTTCTTCAGTAACGGTTTTGATTAATTTGCTAGCAACACCATTATTACTACGAAAAGCTTTGTGTAGATTTAACATCGTTTGTTCATCATTAGGTAGTGAGAAACGAGCTTTACCATAAACTGTACCCGTACCACCATCTTGATAACGAACAGAAATACCTAACTGATTCATGCTTGAAGTCGCGCCATTATTAGTTTTATCGTAATCGTAAGTCATTACATCACGATAAATAGTCGCAGTACCAAACCACTTCATATAAATACCTGGAGTAAATTTAACTAATAATTTACCACTAGGGTATTGAACAACAGTACGGTTACCCGCATCATTGATGCCCGCAGACATAATGAGCAGCACTACTGCTATGGCAATAATTAGTACTGGAGGGAGAAATTTTGTATTCATTGTTTATTTTCCTTTTTTTAAATCGTTAATATCTTTTTGGATATCACGTTGATGAGCACGTTCCTGTGCAATATCTTTATCGATGTCTAGCATGTCACTATCCATTTCAGCCTCTTCAAGTTCTTGTTCTTTAATGGAGAGGCGTTTTTGACGGCTGAACACTTTAATAACGTAAACAATTGCTAATATCAGCAATATGGCTAATGCAACTTGTATCATGCTAGCTCCTTTATTGTGTTGAACTTAATAACAAATGGGGGCGAGGAGAGTGAATTTCAAGGGGAGAGGGTTAATTACGATGCTTCTTGATCAGATCATAAGCGACCTGAATTTCTTTAGCTTGTTCTGTTGCCACAGCAATCATATCTTCAGGAAGGCCTTGGCCAATAAGTTTGTCAGGATGATATTGACTCATTAACTTTCTATAAGCACGTTTGATTTCTTGATCTGTATTATCTTTAGTTACGCCTAATGCTTTATAGGCATCACTTAATACTGAAGCAGATGATTGTTGGCCAGTTTGACTTTGTGAGAAGTGAGTCTGATTAAGCACCATTTCTAACATTTGTCTAAATTGTGCTTGGTTATAACCTAGGTGTAATGCTATTTTTTCTAATAAAGTTTGCTCACTAGAATCCAGCTTGCCATCAGCAAGAGCCATAACAATCAGATACATTAACAATACTTGTTTCAAATTAAGTGTGTGACCACAACTAGCCATGAATTGGTTTAATGTGTCAGTGATGTCAAAGTCAGCGGCCGAACCACGTTTAAATTGATCAATGGCTTGTTGGCGATGCTCTGCTGACATGCCATTTTTTTTAATGAAATGTTCTACATGTGAAACTTCATCTTTAGAGATATGACCATCGGCTTTAGCTAGTTTGCCCATGAGGACAAAAACAGTTTCAAGGAATACTTCTTTACGCTGGGAATTACTAAGTGGGTTAATACCACCTAAGCCATAGCTTCTAGCGCGATCAATACTGCTACCGATTAAGTAGCCTAAAAAAGCACCAAAAAAACCTAAAAGGTAGTAACCGAGGGCAAGGCCTATAAATTTATACATGATGTTCTTTTTTTAAATATAAAAAATATGGTAGTTTAATCTAGCAGGCCTTCTAGCCCTGTTTCGAGGTCTAAAATTTCAGCTAGACTATTTTCTAAGTCTTCTTCTTTTAAGCCGGTTTTTAACCATTCTTCACGAGGGAAGTCAGCTAGAACCTCAACTTGTGTTTTATCACTGTAGTTTGATTGACTAATGTAGCGGGCAATAAATACAGCACAAGAAGGCAGGGATATTTGTTTAAAATTAAGTGGCGCACCAGATTGCTCTACTGTTGCAATTAAATCGTCAGAAAAATTCCACAACCTACAAAGTTCTGCACAGGCTTCTTGGTTACTAAAGCCAAGTTCTTGCTGCTCAGCCTTAAGACGAGACATGCCTTCTTCGACAAGATAGCTTATTTCATCAGCAGCTTTTGCATTGCCTAGGTGAATAAGAATATTCCCCAAACCATTAATTAAACCAGCAGTGAAGATCATATCGCTATCATCAATATTGGCCTGTTCAGCAATCCATTTTGCATAGGTTGCTGTACGAAAGTTATCAATCCAGAAATCTTCAATGTTGATATTTGGAATCTCAGGAACAGCACTAATGAGGCCGGAAACAACGATAAGTTTCTTTAGTTCAGTCATACCTAAAATGACCAACGCTTGATTGATTGAACCAATCTCTCTTGGCAGACCATAAAAGGCTGAGTTCGCTAGACGTAATACCTTCATTGAGATGATTTGTTCTTTCTCAACATTCTTGGCAATAGCGACAAAATCGATATTAGGGTCATTCACTTGAGATAACAGTGTACGTACCACTTCGGGTACTTGTGGTACATTGTCAATTTGCTCAAATAATTGAGTTATTTCTGACTTCATGATGAAAATCCCTTGTTTTTTCACTACACTGAATGTAGTTACTTATCCGATAGTTTAGTCAAGCTGGAATAGAGAAGAATGCCACCCCAGACGCCAAAAATCCAGCTTAATACTGGAACCCCTGCAATCATGGAGGGAGCATAACCATCTAGACCCTTAATGATGGCTGCCCCAACTATAAAGGCCGCACCACTGATCGCCGTGGCACTTCGGTAGCTGGCATCACGTACTTCTTGTTTGAGTTGTTTTAGATCTTGCGATGACAATTGCATTCTCAGTTTGCCATCTTGCGCTTGCTGAGCAAGATCATGAATCAAACTTGGCAATTTAGGTAAAGTTTGAGCCCAGTTAGGCGCTTCTTGCTTTAAATTGTCGAGTGCAGCTTGCCAACCCATCTTTTCACGCATCCACTGCTCAAGAATAGGTTTAGCTGTTTTCCATAAATCTAATTCAGGGTAAAGCTGACGGCCTAGCCCTTCTATATTAAGTAAGGTTTTTTGTAATAGGACAAGCTGTGGTTGCACTTCCATATTAAAACGGCGAGCAGTTTGGAATAAGCGAAGTAAGACTTGGCCAAATGAAATTTCATTTAGAGGCTTGGCGAAAATAGGCTCGCAAACACTACGAATAGCAGCTTCAAATTCATCAACACGCGTATCAGCTGGCACCCAGCCAGACTGGATGTGAAGTTCTGCTACTCGACGGTAATCATTATTGAAAAAGGCGAGGAAATTGTCGGCAAGGTAATTTTGATCGTCAGGTGAAAGCGTACCCATAATGCCAAAATCAACGGCAATGTAGCGCGGGTTCTCAGGATCGCTAACATCCACCATGATATTTCCAGGGTGCATATCTGCATGGAAGAAACCGTGCTTGAATGCTTGGGTGAAAAATATTTCCACGCCCATTTCAGCCAGTTTTTCCATATTGACGTTATTGGCTTTTAATTGGGCAATATCGCCAATGGGAACACCGTAAATACGTTCTTGAACTAGTAGCTTATCAGTCGTTAATTGCCAGTTAACTTCGGGTACATAGAGTAAATTTGAATCTGAAAAGTGTCGACGAAGTTGTGATGCTGAGGCTGCTTCACGCATCATATCGAGTTCATCGAACAAATTTTTCTCAATTTCTACAATGACTTCTTTCGGACGTAAGCGGCGACCATCAACCCAAAAACGTTCAGCTAAATCAGCCAAGGTATGTAAAAGCTCTACATCTCGACGTATTTGATGTTGAATATTAGGCCGAACAATTTTCAGAATGACATCGCTACCATCTAATAATTGGGCAGCATGAACTTGAGCGATAGAAGCTGAGGCTAGTGGTTGTTCATCAATATGGGCAAAGATTTCATCTAGCGCCTGTTCACCATAAGCTTGTTGAATAAGTTCTAATGCTTGTTCATTAGGGAAGGGCGTTACTTTATCTTGTAACTGAGCTAATGAATCAGCGATATCATCAGCTAAGAGATCACGACGTGTGGATAATATTTGACCAAATTTAACAAAAATAGGACCAAGATCTTCCAAAGCTAAACGAAGTCGTTCACCGCGAGGAATATCGGTGTTATGTGTCCAGCGATAAGGTGACAATAAACTTAGAAAGCGTAGCGGTCGTAATAAATGTGTTGCTTGAATAAATTCATCTAAACGGTGCTTGGCCAATATATGATTAATTTGGATTAGTCGGAAAAAGTGACGTGGTTTCATGGAAGTAGTCTATAGCGATAAGGTTTACCTTGACCATTAATGGTCAAGATAAAGCAGGTATTTGAAATTAACAGTAAAGTTAAAAAGAGTAATTTTTTCAATGTTCTACCGTCACGTTGAAATTAGTTTTACCCAATGCCCGAACTATTTGAAAATAGCTTATTGAGATAAATAACCATGCGGTTATAAAAAGAAATGATTCGAAAAGTAAATAATTTGACCATGGCAATAGATGTGATGTTGTATCAAATTTGTAAAAAGGCAGGAAAATATTAAAACATAGGATTGCCACACACATTGCAATCATAAAGGATTGAAACAATGGTTTGAGTTTGGATAGGTGGAATGATGCAACTAGGGGAATTAATACAATAATAGATTGGGTAATCACAGGGGGGGATAAATCCATTATTGTGACTGGAAATAATTCGTGAACACCTTCCATTAAAGTTAGTTGTGCCATAGACTCAGTTAGTCCTCGCCATAACTCTGCAATTGTGATTATCATTAAAGTTCTGCATATTATTAGCTTATCTCTAACTTTGTTCATGCTACATCCTTTTAATTCTGGCTTCCAGTCGATCAAAATCGGCTCGTAATGTATCTATATCTGCCATATAGTCATTGATTTGTGATTTGTCAGGCAGTATGCGAACTTCCTCTTTAAGGTATTCAGCTGTATTTTCTTGTAGCGAGTTATGGGTGTTTCGAGCCCAACTGCCCACTTGCCTAATACCATGTGCAATCGGATAGGAAAGAGTGTCACCAGTCACTTTTGCTATTTGTGCTTCCCAGTCAAAATCAAAGCCTTCTAATAAATCACGCAGCTGTTTGGCAAACTGTACATCACCATGAATATCAATATCAGCTGAGAATAGGCTTTCTGGATCGCTACCTAATTTAGCTAGGGTAAGTGCTTTACCTGAGATAGTCAGATCGGCAGGCTGCTCTAGATCAATAGATAAGTGTATTTTCTGTTGTATGACTAAAGCATTAATGGTTTTATTAAAATCACTGATGTTAATCGCAATACAGCGATCTTCAAACTGGTTGAGTTTGGCTTTGCTTTCAAGATCTTGTGCTAGTGCAGTGTTAAGCACTAACTCAATGGGTTTGAGTAAGCTCAAAATTTGTAACCACTATGCAAAGCTACAATACCGGCAGTCATATTATGGTAATCACAGCGTTCAAAACCAGCATCGCTCATCATTGACTTCATAGTTTCTTGATCTGGATGCATGCGAATAGATTCGGCTAAATAACGATAACTTTCTTCATCATCTGAAAATACTTTACCGATTTTAGGCAAGAGTTTGAATGAATAAGTATCGTATATCGGTGCTAACCAATCCGAAGGTTTAGAGAACTCTAAAACTAATAAACGACCACCTGGTTTTAATATGCGAAACATAGAGCGTAGAGCAGCATCTTTGTCAGTTACATTTCGTAGGCCAAAGGCAATCGTTATAACGTCAAAAGTATTGTCAGGGAAGGGCAGGCATTCAGCATTAGCCTGAACATAATCGATATTCCCACTAATGCCTTCATCTGTTAGGCGATCACGGCCGACATTCAACATACTGGCATTGATGTCGGCTAAGATAACTTGTCCTGTACTACCAACAAGTTTTGAGAATTTTAATGCTAGGTCGCCTGTACCACCGGCAATATCAAGCACCTTTGCGCCACGACGAACACCACTAGTGTGGATTGTAAAACGCTTCCAAAGGCGATGAATTCCCATCGACATAAGGTCGTTCATAAGGTCGTATTTACCGGCAACAGAATGGAATACCCCCGCTACATGTTTTACTTTCTCTTCGGTAGGTACTTCCTTATAACCAAAGTGAGTAGTTTTTTTCTCTTCCACGATTAAGCCCTTTTAATCTACTTGTCGTTGATGACCTGCTTCTTCAAGCCGGTTTAAATAATCTTGCCAGTGTACATCTTGTCGTGTTGCCAAGTCGTATAAATAATCCCAAGTAAATAAGCCAGTATCATGACCATCATCAAAATAAATCTTGAGGGCATAGTTACCACTGGGTTCTAATTGATCAATACCCACTTGTTCTTTATTAGTTTGTAATACTTCTTGGCCGGCGCCATGACCACGCACTTCTGCCGAAGGAGAATAAACCCGCAAATATTCTGCAGGTAAATGATAGCGCTTGTCACCATAGACTAGCTCAAGATTTCTTGATTGCTGATGTAAAGTAATTTCTGTTGGGAGCTTAGTGTTTGCCATTGCGAGTGTAAGACCTTAAAGAATATAGCGAGAAAGATCTTCGTCTTGCACAAGATCGCCTAATTGCTGATTAACATAGTCTGCATCAATGCTAATGGTCTTGGCATCATCATCTGTCGTATTAAAAGAAATCTCTTCAAGTAGTTTTTCTAATAAAGTATGTAGACGGCGGGCACCAATATTTTCAGTCTGGTCGTTCACTTGGCAAGCAAGTTCAGCGATACGCTGTAAACCATCATCTGTGAATGATAACTGTGAGCCTTCAGTACCTAATAGTGCAATATATTGCTCAGTGAGTGATGAATCAGGTTCAGTTAATATGCGAACAAATTCATCGGCACCTAGTGCACTCAACTCAACACGGATAGGTAAACGACCTTGTAACTCAGGAATGAGATCAGATGGCTTACTTAAATGAAAGGCACCAGATGCTATAAATAGAATATGGTCCGTTTTGAGCATGCCGTATTTGGTGGATACGGTGCTACCTTCAACAAGCGGTAATAAATCACGTTGCACACCAGCACGTGATACATCTGAACTGCTACCACCTTCACTTCGATGGGTTATTTTATCAATTTCATCAAGGAACACGATCCCATCTTGTTCAACTGCATCAATGACTTGAGCTTTTAAGTCTTCTTCATTAATAAGTTTTTCAGCTTCTTCATCGGTAAGAGCACGTAATGCTTTGGCAACGGTTAACTTACGTGTTGTTGTTCGTGAAGAATCCATATTTTGAAACATATCTTGTAATTGATTCGTCATATCTTCCATACCGGGTGGAGACATGATTTCAACACCAACACTTGGCGCATTCAATTCTAATTCAATTTCACGATCGTCTAATTTTCCTTCACGTAACATTTTTCTAAAGCGTTGGCGGGTGGTGGAATCTTCTTCCACATCTTGGTCGCGAGCGGGGGGAAGTAAGGCATCTAAAATGCGTTCTTCGGCAGCATCTGCGGCTTTTTCTTTTACGGTATGAGTAGCTTGTTCTCGCAACATCTTCATTGCCATTTCAGCAAGGTCACGAATAATGGACTCTACATCGCGGCCAACATAACCTACCTCAGTGAACTTTGTCGCTTCAATTTTTATAAAAGGAGCATTAGCTAATGTCGCTAGACGGCGTGCAATTTCTGTTTTACCGACACCAGTAGGGCCAATCATTAATATATTTTTAGGGGTGATTTCTTGTTGTAACTCAGCAGATAGTTGCTTACGACGCCAGCGGTTACGTAATGCAATAGCTACGGCTTTTTTAGCTGCCTGTTGACCAATAATATGTTTATCGAGTTCTTGAACAATTTGTTTAGGTGTTAATGCTTGCATAATGATTATGAATCACTCTCTAATGTTTCAATAGTAAGGTTACGGTTGGTATAGATACAAATATCAGCAGCGATATTCAAGCTCTTTTCCACGATATCGCGCGCACTTAATTCTGTATTTTGAAATAGCGCTGTTGCTGCAGATTGGGCGAAAGGGCCACCAGAACCAATAGCCATAAGTCCATCCTCAGGTTCAATAACATCACCATTACCAGTAATAATAAGTGATGTTTCACTATCCGCGACAGCTAAAAGAGCTTCTAAACGGCGCATCATTCGATCGGTACGCCAGTCTTTAGCGAGTTCAAGTGCACTACGTGTTAGATTGCCTTGATGTTTTTCAAGCTTAGCTTCAAAACGTTCAAACAGAGTGAATGCATCAGCCGTACCACCGGCAAACCCCGCAATAACTTTATCATTATATAAACGTCTTACCTTGCGAGCATTACCTTTCATAATGGTATTGCCAAGACTAACTTGACCATCACCACCAATAACAACTTGGCCATTACGGCGATAAGAAACAATAGTAGTACCTCGGTACTGCTCCATTTTAAACTCCTACATAAAATTGGGAATGCTAAAAATACCCAAACAACTTGAAGATACAAGTTTCAGAGTTTACCCCGAATGCCAGAGCAAGGCGTAATGTGCAGATAATGACTAGTCCTTATCAAATATTACAACACAGCTATGGCTTTTGGGGTAATCTCCCACAGGGCAAGAGGATAAGCCATACTCTTCGTCGTTATAAATCCTTAAATTAGAATGACTAATTCGGTGGTTTTATGCCTTGAATACTATGGCTTCTTCTCTTGCTGAATCATGTATCTTCAAGTAGATTGGGTATAAAGCGCGGAGGTAGTATACTATGCGCGCTTTTCCTACGCAGTGATAATTAAAGTAGCCTGCCCTACTAACATTTGTTGGGGCAAATGGTTTTTAATCAAATTAGTGTTGACATCAGTCTCACGTTCAAGGAAAATGCGTCGTCTTTAGTGGAGGGGTTCCCGAGTGGCCAAAGGGACCAGACTGTAAATCTGATGGCTCAGCCTTCGGAGGTTCGAATCCTCCCCCCTCCACCACTAAATATTATGAGTTTATGTATGCGGGTGTAGTTCAGTGGTAGAACTCCAGCCTTCCAAGCTGATTATGTGGGTTCGATTCCCATCACCCGCTCCACATTTTGGAAAATGCCCGCATAGCTCAGTCGGTAGAGCGCATCCATGGTAAGGATGAGGTCATCAGTTCGATTCTGATTGTGGGCTCCACTGAAAAAAGATTTTATTAGGCAGGGTTTTCCGTGTCTTTTTTGTTTTTATTATAGCTAACTATACTGACGGAGATTCTGGTCATGGCTAAAGAGAAATTTGAACGAACCAAGCCGCATGTAAATGTGGGCACAATTGGTCACGTAGATCATGGTAAAACAACATTGACAGCAGCAATTACAAAAGTAATGGCTGAAGCTCAAGGTGGTGCTGCCAAGTCTTTTGCAGATATTGATAACGCGCCAGAAGAAAGAGAGCGTGGTATTACTA